>VFQN01004428.1_pt1 | contig 18533 bp, 15 predicted proteins | sample 3512371 | NCBI WGS metagenome assembly VFQN01 (sample SAMN10412370, study PRJNA504923) | tailings metagenome | isolation source: Replicate 2 from Balatoc abandoned mine | place: Philippines: Itogon, Benguet | collected 2017-08-28 | reverse complement strand
ACCCGCACCAGCAGCCCCCACACGTACGCCTCCTCCGCCGCCTGGTCCCCCTGCACCGCCTCCCACTCCCAGTACGGCACGCACACCACGTTGCCCTGCCCGAACACACGTGCCAGCTGCCGGTCACGCAGCGCGGTCCGCCCGTCCTTGGTGCGCTCGTAGGGGCTGTTGCACACGAAGTGCGTGGGCCCATCCACCTCCAGCACCTTCCGCTGCCCGTCCGACAGATCCACCAGAACGTCAACCCGGCCGTTGAGGGCGGCCACGGGCGCCTCAAGCTGCACGGAGGTGATGGTCGGGGCGGGCACATAAGCATCGTGGTGGCTACCGGTGGGTCCAAGAGTTTGTTGCTGCCGCTTCTGCAGCCGCCGCAATGCTGAGACCACACCCCGCTGCAAGTTGGACGCGGTTGGGCTCTGCAGCCGCTGCTCCCGGGCAGCGACCTCCGCGGCGGCAAGCAGCGAGCCGGCTCCAGCTGCAGGGAGGATGGACGACAGGGCTGCGGCCGCACGCCTGCCGCCTCCTGACGGCCCTCCACCCTCCATCGCCTTCAGCTCCAGCTGCACCTGCCACAGCTGCTGCAGGGCTTCGTTCATAAACACTGGACAGGCCTTCCCTGCCCCCCTCCCCCCGCCCTGCTCCCACCGCCTCGCCGTGTCCCTCAGCAGCACCCCCACCTCCCGGGCATGCGCCGCCAGGGTGCTCGGCCCCGCCACCGCCACAGCCCACAGCGCATTCGTTACATTTTGTTCCACCATCATGGACGCATGGCTGCCCTTCCGCCCAGCCCCGTCTGTAACGACCGCCTGCCCCTGCTGCTGTCGCTCCACCAGCTCCGCCAGCCGCCCCAACAGCACCCCCGCCAGCCGCTCCTCCCACACATCCAGCACCGCAAACGACCACAGCAGTACCGCACAGTCCTGCGCTGCTACCCGCCGCACCCGCCCCTCCATCGCCTTTACCGTCAAATCCATTAGCTCCCGGGGCGGGCGGTGCCGCACGAACGCCAACGCGGACCACAGCTGGGCCCAACGGATGGGCAGGGCGGCGGCCGCGAAGGCTGGCCGCTGGGCCGCCGCCACGGCAGCTGCGAACCAGGCCTGGTCCGCGTGTTCCAACTTGGCCAGGGCCCACGTGGCGTTGGCAAGTTCTTGGGGCTTAAAGCCTTGGAAGGACCGCTGTTTGCACTCTTCCGCCAATGCCTTTAATACTGTAGTCAGACACGTCGCTGCTGTGTCGGCCCCAGCGTGCCCTGAGTGCCCTGCTGCATTGATGTACGGCTGCAGCAGGGCCATGCCGTACAGCATGTTGGACAGCCCCTGGCACGTGAAGTCACGTGCTGCCACGTGTGCTGCGACAACGGCCGAACGCTTGGGGCCAGGGAGGCTGGGCTGCTGCTGCAGCTGCTGCTGCTGCTGCTGCCGCTGCTGGTGCCCCTTGCTCAACCGCTGCTGTATTTCCTGGAGGAGCTGAGGAATCAAAAGAGCTGTTACCGCAGAAACGCTCCCCCCAACGGCACCAGGGGTTGCCGGCCCAATTGCAGCGTCGCCACCGCCCCCCAGCAGCTTTCCCAGCGCCCACAGACTGTTGGCGATCTCCTGCTCCTTCATGCGCCCCGCCGCCGCCCCCGCGGCAGCTGCCAGCAGCTGCACCACCTCCCCGTCCTCCACCCCCAGCTTGGCACACCCCAGCAGCATGTTCGATACCTCCTGCGTGCTGAAACCGCCAGCCTCCTCCCCCTCCCGCCCGCCCTGCAGGCGCCGTACGACTGCACCCACCAGCTGATCGAGGTCCTTTGGGTGCGGCACGTGCCCGCAGTCCTCATGCAGCTCCCCCAGGGTGTACAGTGAGTTGGCCAGGGCTTGTTCGTCGGATTCGGACAGCTCGGCCAGGCCGCGGGTCAGGTGGTGCACCAGCGGCACGTGTGTGGGGCAGTACTTGAGCCGGGCACACGCCAGCAGCACGTTGGAGCGCACCTGCGAGCTCATGTCCCCTGCCTCCATGTCCATCAGGCATTCGGCGGAAGCTGCCAGCAGCTGCCCCTGCGCTGCGACCAACTGGGTGTTGGGTGCCTCTGACAGCGCCCACCACAGGTTGGCATGGTCCTGCGCGTTGGCCTGCCGCAGCAGTGCACAGCCGTCCTGCCCCAACCGCCTCAGCAGGACCTCCGCCAAGGCCTCCTCCCTGCCCCTGCCCCCGTCACCCCAGCCGTACCCCGTCTTGGCGCAGGCCCATAGTGGCATCACGCACTCCTTGGGGTGCGGCAGGAAGGGCACCAGCGGCAGGAAGTGTTCCGCCAGGGTGCGCATGACCTCACGGCGGGCGGCGGTGGTGGCGGCGGTAGAGGGGCGTCCGGCAGCAGGGTCGGCGTGTAGCTGTGGGAAGGGCGAGAAGAGAAGCGGAGGGCATTGCGGTCACTCCTGTAAAACCTGGATTCACACGAGGTGTGTGGGGAATAGGAGTCGGTTTGGGGGCTTCAGAGGCGGCAGGAACAGAGCAGCGTTTGCAAATGACTTGGCTGGGTTGTATGCTACAATGTAACGTTATGGCAGGTACATACGAGCGGCGCACATATCACGCGCTGCATGTCCACCCTGCATAGGCCCTGCACATGATGAGCTGTGCAAAGGGTTTCATTCACGGAACGTCACACTGGTGGTTCCGCAATTTACTTGCACCTTGCAGGTTCTGTTGAATGCTTTGGCAATTTCTCCATAGTGCCGCGTGGACGCCCACTCCTCCGCCCACTGCTCTACAACTTCCTGCAGCTGCCCCAGGTGCTCCAGGAGGTACAGGTCGGGACTGCGCCCCCGCCCCCGCCCCCGCCCGCCTTGTGCAGGGGCTTGTGCACCTGCGTGCCTCCCACCACCATCACCACCTCGCCCGCGCCCCTGCCCCTTACCCCGCCCACGTGCTCCCTGGTGACCCCTGCCCCCATAACGCGCCCGGCCCCTCCCGCCCCCATGGCTGTGGGGGCCAGGGTGGGCGGAGTCGCCACCGTCAGGGTGGGACACAGGCCCTGGGTCACGGCCCGCGCGGACGGCCACCCCCACCACGGGGGCTCTTGGGGCCGTGCAGAGCGCTGTTGTGGGGGCCAATGACACGAGCTTCGAGGTCCATTGTGTTGTTGCGGCGCTGCGGTGGAGGCAGGCAGGTGGGGGGCTGGCGAGGGCGAGGCCGCGACGCAGGACGGGGCGGGCTCCGCCAAAGGAGCAGCACTGCACTGGGGGGCCCAGAAGCGGCCCCAGACGCTCCGCCAGGCGCGGTGCGCTTGCCGTACGTAAGGCGTTCATACTACTATTGATGCGTTACTTCTGTAACACCTAAATCATGTTGCTTCCAACATGCGAGCTAGCCGTTATGCGCTTGTGTATGTGCCATGTGCAATTTGTGCAACCTCTCAGCAGCGCAACGTTTTGCCGTGGTCAAACAGAGTATGTTGGCCACGTACAGACCAGTATTAATTTTTGTGACACGCCCTTGCTGCGCTATGGTGCTCTGCAGCTGACAGCAGGAGCAGAGGCGTTGTGCCAGGCGCGCTGGCACACAGTTGGCGTTGTCCATGTGTGACAAGACCCACAACTCGAGACATACCGGTAACAGGCTGGACTTGACGGAATGACCATGCATGCGACACACACGTCTGCCCCGCATGCAGCACGCCACAGCGTTAACACAGCGTGGCAACTGTCATGCAGGAATGTCACGACCCATGCGCACCTCCCGCATGAGCAGCGGCGTGATGTGCAGTTGTCCAACACGGTGCCGGCGGCCCAGATTGCACCTACATCCATGCGCAGCGCAATGTTCAGGGTTGCATGCAACACCAGTGCAGTCGAGCCTACGCCAGCCAGCTTTGTCCACAAGGACCCCCAGCAAATGGCATACGCCCCAAGACAGTATGCTTTGCCACAAGGCTCTCTCCCTTACCCCTCGCGTATCCAATGTTCCCGCTTCCGCACCCACAGCCAGTGACAGCCACCATAGTCAGCTATCAGTGCCAGCCGCCCTCAGCCTGCATGCTGCGTTGACAGGGCTGGGCGCAACGCAATTCCCATACCACCCGGTACATGTCCATTGCACCCCAACACATTTAGTAAGGACTACTGGAAGTTGTCACTCCTGTTTCCGCCGTGGCCGCCGCTTTGGTTCCAGCAGCTTGCCACCCAATGCTGGGGGCGCCTGCATGGGGCGGGGCGGCAGCGCTCAGTCAGCATGGCACACGGCGCGGGACCATGGGCATCGTGCAGGCTGCGTTACGGAGGAGGGGCTCCAAGGCAGAGCCCAAAGGAGCACCGGCAGTGGGCGACCTACATGGCTGTCCAGTGGTGTCTCAGCGAGCAGGTGCATTGAGGTCGTGCTTGTGCTGGTGCTGACAAGCACAGGACGTTCACAAGCAGCTGCCCCCAAGCAATGACCAGCGTGCCATACCTCTCCGCGTTGCCAGTGCGTATGGGATCCCGCCACTGCCATGCCCACTCCTACGAGTTTTCAAGGTCCTCATGGGTACCCCACACACCTGCGAGGGCTGCCCCTCCGGCACGCCGTCACCGCCTGCCGCCGTCCCCTCCACGGAGCGCTTCCGCCGCCGCAGTGTCGCTCCGCCGCCGGTCTGCTCCCCTTGCGGCGCTGAGGCTATGGCTCCCCCACCCGCAGCCGCCGCAGCCACCCCACCGCCTTGCAGTTGGGCTGCGGGGAGCGGCACGACCCCCTTGCCCGCCCCCGCCTCTTCCCCATTTAGCCCCTCAACCCGCACCAGCAGCCCCCACACGTACGCCTCCTCCGCCGCCTGGTCCCCCTGCAGCGCGTCCCACTTCCAGTACGGCACGCACACCACGTTGGCCTGCCCGAACACACGTGCCAGCTGCCGGTCACGCAGCTCGGTCGGCCCGTCCTTTGTGTGCTCGTAGGGGCTGTTCCCCATATAGTGCACAGGGCCGTCCACCTCCAGCACCTTCCGCTGCCCATCCGACAGCTCCACCAGTACGTCAACACGGCTGTTGAGGGCAGGCACGGGCGCCTCGAGCTGCACGGAGGTGATGATGGGAGCGAGCGAACGGGAACGGCCGTGGCTACCGGAGGGCTCGCGTGTCTCTTGCTGCCGCTTCTGCAGCCGCCGCGATGCTGCCACCACCCCGCGCTGCAGGTTGGATATGCTTTCGTTCAGCATCCGCTCCTCCTGGGCAGCGAGCTCCGCCGCGGCAAGCAGCGAGCCGGCTCCAGCTGCAGGGAGGATGGACGACAGGGCTGCGGCCGTGCGCCTGCCGCCATCTGACGACCCTCCACCCTCTATCGCCTTCAGCTCCAGCTGCACCTGCCACAGCTGCTGCAGGGCTTCCTTTGTGAACTGTCCACTGGCCTCCCCTGCCCTCCTGCCCCCGCCCTGCTCCCACCGCCTGGCCGCCTCCCTCAGCAGCATCCCCACCTCCCGTGCATCCGCCGCCAGGGCACTCGGCCCCGCCACCGCCACCGCCCACAGCGCGTTGGCGAGGTTCTGCTCCACCAGCCTGGGCGAGTTGCTGCCCGCGCTTTCGTCACCACACGTCACGCCCGCCTGCCCCTGCCCCTGCTGCTGCCGCTCCACCAGCTCCGCCAGCCGCCCCAGCAGCAGCCCGGCCAGCCGCTCCTCCCACACATTTAGCACCGCAAACGACCACAGCAGTACCGCACATCCCTGTGGTGCCGCCCGCCGCACCTGCCCCTCCACTGCCGCTGCCGTACATGCCATCAGCTGCGGGGGCGGGTGATGCCGTACAAGCGCCAATGCGTACCACAGCTGGGCCCAGTGCATGGGGAGGGCGGCGGCGGCAAAGGCTGGCCGCTGGGCCGCCGCCACGGCAGCCGCAAACCAGTCCTGGTCCGCGTGCCCCATTTTGGCCAGGGCCCACGCGGCGTTAGCAAGTTCCTGACGCTCGAAGCCCTGGAAGGACCGCCGTCTGCACTCTTCCGCCAGGGCCTTGGCCGCTGCAGTCAGACACGTATCCGCTGTGTTGGCCCCAGCGTGCCCTGACTGTACCGCTGCATCGATGTACGGCTGCAGCAGGGCCATGCCGTACAGCATGTTGGACAGGTGCTGGGACGTGAAGGCAGGTGCTGCCATATGTGCTGCGACTACGGCCAGACGCTTCGGTCCGGGTGGGCTAAACCGCTGCTGCTGCTGCCCCTTGCTCAACCGCTGCCGGACTTCCTGTAAGAGTGGCGTAATGGAGAGAGCTGTCGCCGTACAAGCGCTCCCGCCGGTGGCATCAGGGGTTGCCAACCCGATGGCAGCAACACCGCCAGCCCCCAACAGCTTTCCCAGCGCCCACAGGTTGTTGGCATTATCCTGGCTGTTCATGCGCCCTGCCGTCTCCCCCGCAGCAGCTGCCAGCAGCTGCACCGCCTCCCCATCCTCCACCCCCAGCTTGGCACAGCCCAGCAGCATGTTGGATATCCCCTGATCGGTGAAGCCTCCCGTCGCCTCTCCTGCCTCCCGCCCGCACTGCAGACGCCGTATGACAGCGCCCACCAGCTGATCAAGGTCCTCCTGGTGCGGCACGTGCCCGCAGTCCTCGTGCAGCTCCCCCAGGGCGTACAGCCCGTTGGCCAGCTCTTGTGGTTTGGCGTTGGGCAGCTCCGCCAGACAGCGGGTCAGGTGGTGCACCAGCGGCACGTGTGTGGGGTAATGCCTGAGCCGAGCGCACGCCAGCAGCACATTGGAGCAGTTCTGCGGAACCATGGCCCCGGCCTCCATGCCCACCAGGCACTCGGCAGAAGCTGCCAGCAGCTGCCCCTGTGCTGCGACCAACTGGTCGTTGGGTGCCTCCGACAGTGACCACCACAGGAGCGCGTGGCTCTGCGCGTCGGCTTGGCGCAGCAGCGCACAGTCGTCCTGCCCCAACCGCCTCAGCAGCACCTCCGCCAAGGGCGCCTCCCCGCTTCCGCCAGCCCAACCGTACTCCGTTTTGGCGCAGGCCAACAGCGTCATCACGCACTCCTTGGGGTGCGGCAGGAAGGGCACCAGCGGCAGGAAGTGTTTCGCTAGGGTGTGCATGACCTCGCGGCGGGCGGCGTTGGTGTCAGCAGTGGAGGGGCGTCCGCCAGCAGGGTCGGCGTGCAGCTGTTGGAAGGGAGAAGGGAGGCTTTGGAACGAGGCAGGACAACTGCAGTGCTTTCCGGTTGGAGTGGTATTCAGGCTGATGGGGTCCAAACAGTAGTAACAGAAACCACAGCAGCGTGTCCACACCACTAAGGTTGTATGCTGCAGTATGTGTAACACTTGTGCATTCTCTTTGCACGTGATGCAAGCCCGTTCACGCAATCGGTGTCCGCAACGTCACCTTCAAGGATCATACCTTGCAGGTTCTGTTGAATGCAAGGGCAATTTCTTTGTAGTCCCGCGTGCACGCCCACTCCTCCGCCCACTGATCTACAACTTCCTGCAGCTGCCCCAAGTGCTCCAGCTGGTAAAGGTCGGGACTGCGCCGCCGCCCCCGCCCGCCGTGCGCAGGGGCTTGTGCAGCTGCGTGCCTCCTACCATCATCACCGCCTCGCCCCCGTCCACGTCCGCGCCCCTGACCCATCCCCCGCCCGCGTGATCCCTCGTGTCTGTTGCTGCCATGCCGCCCCCTGCCCCTCCCGCCCCCATGGCTGTGGGGGCCAGGGCGGGAGGAGTCGGCATTGTCAGGGTAGGCCCTGGGTCACGGCCTGAGCGGACGGCCACCCCCACCACGGGGGCTCTTGGGGCCGCGCGGTACACTGATAGGGGGCCAATAGAGGCAAGGTCTGAGGCCCATGGCGCGGCTGCGACGCTGCGGTGGAGGCAGGCAGGCGGGGGGCTGGCGAGGACGTTCCCGCGACGCAGGACGGAGCTGGCTCCACCAAGCGGGCAGCGCGGCCATGGCATGGATGGGCGTAGGCACGCCATTGATGGCTGCCAATACCTCTAACGGTATGCTTCACTGGCCTAAGGCAGGTATTCTTCGCTTTCAACTGTTTGTGCCGTTACTCTCAGCCTTTGGAGTGCTAACTAATTTTACTTGTGAATTTTGAAAAGCAATTATAGCTACTTAACCTCACTTAAAGTGAGAAACAACGGTGCACACTTGGCGCGTGGGAATACGGTTAAGAATCGAGCTACGTCAGGCACTTGTTAGGTGGCTAGAGTATAGTACCACAGCAACTACAGTTGCGGCACTTAGACGCGTATGATCCCGTGTGGCACGGTAGGCCAAGGGCCACGGCCATGATGGAGCACCGCATTGCATCGCCTTACGACCCTGCCGTAGCGCAAGACCGCCGCTGGGCCGTCCTTCCCACTTCGTACGACACTGCATTGCGCGAGCCTGGCCACCGGCACGAGGCCTCTACGCAACCGCACACAATACCATCTAACTGTATGCAATATCTGCTATCTACTGCACAATTGCGCACTTGCATAGCCCCGACTCTCGCGATTTCAGCTCACATGCAGCCAGCATGCAGCGGGCGGGAGGACTGCGCGCCCTTGTACAAATCTTTGAACCTATCTGAAACCAGTGCATATAGCCCATTTGAGGAGAGGCACATGTCTATGGACGGCGTTTGGTCTGGGTCACAGGCAGCAGAGCATGGGCAGAGCAAGAGACCTCCTGGGCTCGCTTTCCATCACCGCTGTCCTTGTTATTTGCGATGGAGACAAGCACTGTACACCACGTTGATTAGAATGTCCCCCGCTTTGGCGCGCAGTCCTCCCGCCCGCTGCATGCTGGCTGCATGTGAGCTGAAATCGCGAGAGTCGGGGCTATGCAAGTGCGCAATTGTGCAGTAGATAGCAGATATTGCATACAGTTAGATGGTATTGTGTGCGGTTGCGTAGAGGCCTCGTGCCGGTGGCCAGGCTCGCGCAATGCAGTGTCGTACGAAGTGGGAAGGACGGCCCAGCGGCGGTCTTGCGCCGTAAGCCAGGGTGGGCCAGGCATGGAGCACCATGCTCCATGCAGGATGCCCAGGATACCCGTAAGCTCTCTTTACGGCGCACAACCGACCCCAAACTACCGACGACCGAACCGCTGTCCGGCCTGCGATGCATACCAGCACAGCTGCGCACGCCCCTGAACGGTACAGTCACGCCGATCCCACCCACAGGCAGGCGCGGCGCTCACCGTCCCTGAACCCTTTCCAAGTCAACGCGCTACAGCAAGCGACAAGCTACCCACGGCGACGGTGACAGGGCCACTGCACGCCACAGCAAGCATAGGAAGAAACCACCTACCACCCAATCACCCCGGCACAATACACGTCCAGTACGGTGACCGCTGCCCATAGCCTGCTGCTGCCATATGCCCATACGGTAGCAACCCCGCCTGCCCGCCAGCGCACCCAGCGCCTCAAACGCTGCCAGTCCCCAGGTGCGCTAGGTTGTAGAAAATGTTGTTGTGCGCTGGGTCGGCCGCAAAGTCCACCACGTTCTGCACGGGGCCCTGCCGCGTCACGGCGGCCTGCACGAAGAAGCCCAGGAAGCCCACCATCGCCAGCCGCCCGTTCTTGATCTCGCGCACAGTCTGCAGGCACCAACGCGTGGGGCAGCACATTGCCCGTTATGGTGAAGTGCCCAATGTGGGAGGCAGGGGTCGTTTTGGGTGGTTACCGGTAGACAGCCGCTGTTAGTGTGGCAGGCCTCAGCTGGGCAGGTGCACAGGGTTATGCTGCTGCTGGGAGCTCCAGCTCATGACCAACAAAGAGAATTTGTGTCAGTAAGGGCTGCTGACCGGCTGTGTGTTTCGGGCCATGGCGGGTCGATCGCTGTGCCCGACACCGCAGCAGAGGCCCCCGGTCTCGGAACATGCTACATACTTGCATGGCTACCCCAACTTTCAACCCACCTGGTCCACGAAGCCGTCCGGGTCCTGCGAGTATCCCGCCGGGTCGAATGGCGCTCCCCCCGGGTAGTCCTTGTCACCGGGCAGGAACACGCCCACAGGCTCCAGGCTGCGGATGCCCACGTAGCTGCCGGGCGCACGCAAGGGGAGGGAGAGGCCAGGAATGAATCACTTCACATATGTCGCGTATAGAGGGCCGACAGGAAGTGGACTGTAAGAGTAGGCCTGGGCTGACAGGAGCACGCGCGCCTTGGCAGTGCCGGGCAAGCCGCTTTCACGCCTCCAACCCTGGCCTCCCCCTATCCTCCACCGCCCCGCCGCTCACCGCGCGCATTCGGGCCCGCCCATGAACACCACCTAATGGCCTGTCCGTACTGAAGCGAAAAGTTCAATTACGACCCCCCTGTCCGCAACTACCAGCCCTGGGCTCACCGCGCGTACTCGGGCCCTCCCATGAGCACCGCCTGGCACGCGGCGATGAGCGGAATGCCCTGCTTGCCCGCCAGCCGGAAGCCCTCGATGCCGCCCCAGTTGAGTGTCAGGTCGCTGTTCAGCTTGGCGGCGCCGACCTGGGGATAGAGGGCACAGAGGGTGCCAGACTGAGCACCATACTCGCCGAGCTTGGCCGCGGGTGCTAAACGGAGCAGCAGGCAGTAGCACTCTCACCGGCAGCTGGTGGAGTAGTGGTAGCGGACTCAGCTCGCTACAAGCGGACGGACCGCACAAAAGCAATGTTGCTACTGTACTGCGTTCGCTCGCCGCAAGCCCCAGGGGTCGCTTTCAGGAGAGAGTGATACTCAAATCCGGGGTGCACCACATGACACGCCGCGCCGCGCCGCACCGCACCCCACCTTCCACCACACGGGCTCCCCCAAGTCCACGCCGTTCATGGCCAGCACCTCAGGCAGCAGCACGCCCGGAACCGCCAGCATGGCCCAGCGCGCGTGCAGCAGCTCGGCCTCACGATACCTGGCCGGGATGGGGTGGAGTAGTATGGGGTGGTATGGTGATGGGGTGATGTGGTATGTGGTGGTGAGGTATGGGGCATGCAAGTGTGGGTACCGCTATGGCCCAGCGCGCGTGCAGTAGCTCGGCCTCACGGTACATGGGAGGAGCGGGGGGAAGCATGCAAGCGAATGAGTGGCGTCCTGACATCGTGAGGGTCATAACAGGGTGAAACCGGGGCAGACTACCCAGCCCAGGCAAGCTGTAACCCACGTCGCGGCATGCGTGCAGTGAGCAAGTGCCAAGGTGTCGCGCATCCCCAAGACCTGACTCCAGTAAGGTCTTGCCCACGCGCACTGTGCATGGGCCCCCACTGCACCACACCCGACACACACACGGGCGTGCACCAGGATCGCCCGCTCCTTGCCTCCCACCTGGCCAGCTTGTCCTGCTCCGTGCCCAGCCCCAGGGGGTCGAACCCGGCGTCCCCGGGCAGGCTGCCGTCTAGGTGCGCCGCGGAGCCCAGCGGCCCAGGCAGCCGCGGCCGGGCAGGGCCAAACCTGTGCAGTGGTAGTGTGAAATCGGGAAAACCATCAACTGCAACAACAAGGGTCTGATTGTGAGCAAAAGCAAGCTTAGCACACGCCAAAGTTGTTGTGCACGGCAGCTCCGCCGCTGCCGCGGCGCAGCCGCGAAAAGGCGTGGAAGGGCGGCATTGTTGGCAACGCTTATGTGTGGTGTACTCTATACTGCCGGTGGCTCTAAGTGCAGGGCATCGGCAGGGTATGCCCGCGTGGGCATGGGGCAGGGGATGGCCCTGGGCGGCACAGGTGCGCCGCTGTGGCACATGCAGAGCATGGGCATGGGGCTAAGAAGTGCCCCATGCGAGGCATACGTGCTGTATCGCTGTGGACACATACCATTTGCTCCGAGCGCGCGCCTCCGTGTGGCGGGCGCGCAGCTGCTCCGCCTCCGCCTGCAGCTCCGGAAGCCGGGCCTCAAGCTGCTCCTGGACCTGGGGGGTAAGGTACGAAGGAAGCGTTTGTGTGTTAGTTTCCGGCATGTGTAGGCTAATGCGGTGGGCAGCTGACGGCAATCTGTACGGCCACGGATTCTGTGAGGCTGTAGCATATGGTACGGTACCAGAGTGGGAGAGGGAGAGGTACAGGCACACGGCAGCCCGCACCTTCTTGCCCACGTCGCTCTTGCTGAGAAGGGTAAGCAGCGTCACTGGTGCCGCGGCGAACACGAACAACGCAAAGTCGCTGTTTTCCATGGCTCCAAATAGCTTGGTGGCGGCCAGACCTACGGGGAAGATATGGGCAGTTGGTGCGTTGCGCCCGGTTGTGTGGGCCGGTGTGTCGACGGGGTCCCGACTTGATGCAGCGGGATAATGGGTAGGGCATGGGCTACGAGAGCCAAGCGCGTGTGCTGCTCGTGCGGAAAGGCACCCAGAACCCTGTTGTGCTTACCGACGACGATGTAGAAGATTGGGTTGGTGAAGAGGTCCGCAGTCAGGGTGGCTGCTTTGGTAACGAGTGAGTCGTCAGTGCCCTGATCGGCCGCCTCGGGCGCCTCATCATCCTGAACGGAACGTTCGGGTACAGTGGTCATGCAGTTTACGAGGGGATTGTGTGCCAAATCCTGCATTCGGTCCAGGGGCTAGGTGGGGGTCGGGCACCCTCCCTGCCTGGCACGTGTGCAGTGCAGTACAGGTGCGCCCAAAACAGCTCATAACATGCTTCCCGCAAGACAGTGTTGCGCCCGCAACACAAGTAAGAGTCATATATTCCCACGCACAGCATTTTGCAGTGGCGCAGGTATCCACGCTTCGTCCGCCTCCCACCTTCGCCTCCACACGAACGACACGGCGCTCGCCCACCAGTGAGGTCCTCGAGTGTCCACCCCATGCCGCTGGCAAAGTCTGCCGAACACGCCCACCAGATAGTGGACATACTACACACGTGTTACAGCGCTGGAGTTTGCTCGAAGCCCGCGCTGGTGCTGCTTGCAAGCCTGCCCTCATTGCTGCACAACGCCCTGCTGCTCTAGGTGGTTCAAGTGTGTCAATAAAGATTTTTAGGGGTTCATTCCGACAGGAAGCCTCGCACTTGCGCTGAGTGGAATGTCGCGACGTTGGGGCCAACCACCCGAGGTCGCGGCATGGGCAGCATCCCCTTTCTTGTGGCCTACCACCTCAGACGGACTCACATGTCACACATGTTAAACTCTGCTCATTGCATATGATGTGGTCACGCCTGCACTGCGCTTTCATGATGTTGACTGCCCGAAACTGACAGCTGCGCGCGGCAGGCTTCTTGTCAGCTGCAAGAAAGCATGCTTGTTTCGCTTTATTTGATAGCAGCTTGGAGGATAGCGATGTGTGCAGGCTAGGGCTGACACGAGGAGCTTTAACAAACATCAGGACGGATGGACTTGTCAATGCACAGAAGCGGCCCTCTCCCGCCGCCTCTGGCGCATGTGGCCAGCCCGAGCCCTGCTAAGATAAAGTCTAAGCTGGCTAATAGCGAAAAGCCTCGCCTCGCGGCGTCGGAGTCTGCTCCTGTCAAGCTGCCGGCTGAGCTGTTTGCTCTGGCCACGAGCCGGAAGAGCATGGAGGATCCTGCACTCAGTAGAGCTCTGGAGAACATACAGGCAGCGGTAAGCAATCCCCAGATGCAGTTACGTGATCCCATTATGTGGGTGGGGTGTGTCGTCTTGTGGCCTGCGTGGATGCAGGAAAGCACGTTACGCCAGCAGGGGGGCCGGCGGTGGACAAACCACCTGCGCAGACCGCAGAAAACCTGTCATTCCCTGCACCGTGCTGTAGGATATCAAGGGCTAATCATGGTGCACGTGGTTGATACTAGGATTCCCCATGTCTCTGTGTCGTACAACCTTTGCCTGCACGAGTGGCCACCTACACTTTGCTCTGTCCGGCCCTGCTCATCGCAACACCCGACCTTCCTATGGCTCCAACAGGCTTCTCGCTTGGAGAGCGAGCGCACCAAGCTCGTTATACAGAGTCAGGAGCTTCAGATATGGGACATGGCACGAGAGGAGGAGCTAGTCTTACTCAGGGTGAGGGCTTACGCGTTCCAACGGCGGGCCGGTTGGTGTGGTTCCCACGCGTTGGCCCAAACCTCGGGGCGATTCTCAGGCTGTGGCACGTGGGGTTGCGGGATGCCGGCGTTGCACAACCGACCACTCTCGACCATCTTACGCGCTACCGCTCCCGCTCCCGCACTACACCATTACGCTTACCCCCCAGGCTGAAAACGAGCAGCTGGAGTCCCACTTGCTTACCCTGACAGAGAGGGTCAGCCAGGTACGCAAACACGTAGCTGTGGGGCGGCATGCGTAACTGCTGCAGCAGCTATGTCGCAACCCCTCGTAGCTGCAATAGGCCAAAAACCGAAGGGTAAAAGCACTTGAGCTGCAAGCAAAGTACTAATGGGCCCACTGCCGCCGGTAACCGCGCTCAGGGCCTGGGCCGCGACGGCGTGGTGGACAGCCTGCAGTACGCGCTGCGCAAGGCGCGGACCGAGCGCGACTCGGAGGTGCGCGAGGCGGACAGCCTTTTCAACCAGCTGCAGGAGGCCAGGGCAGCGGAGCAGGTGCGCGGGGCAGTGCTGCATGGCGTCTGCGACCCTATACCTGCTTCAAGCCCAATCACATGTAGCAGCAAGAAAAACTCACTCCGATGCCGGGGTGGAGGGAGGGATGGCGCCACAGGGGGGCCTGCCGTGGGCCCTAAGTAGTGCTGACTTTTATTCCCCTGTGAAGCTTTGGAATTTGGGGTACTAGCTATTGAGTTTTTCATCCATACTGTGTGCTACAGGCACTGCGCGCCATGCATGAGGCCTTCGCCAGCGCGTTGGCCTCTCTCAGCGACGACTGGAGCGCCGTACCGCTACTGGACGAGCAGGCGCAGCAGCTCAAGGCTAAGGTCGATGCCGGTGGGTGCGAGAGCATGACGGGTGTGTACGTGTTTCCATGGTTGTCCCTGGAATCAGGTGCTGATGTGGGTTTATGTGAGGTGTGCACGGATCCTGGAGGAGCAGGTGCGGCAGCCCAAGGCCAAGTCGCCGGTGGGTTCATCTTCGAAGGGGACCATGAGAGGTGTTGAGCTGCAGGGCTTGCACCTCAATGCGTGCTAGTCGTCATGCAAAGTGCAAGGATGCGGTCCGCGCTTACGGCATCTGCCTACTAAGCATAGCCGCGAGCATGCTGCGCCAATAAGAGGCTCAGGGCCACTAGTACAGTTCACATTTGCAAACGCCCGGCCTCAGGTGTGCTGGACCCGACCAACCTGGCCACGGCGGACGTGGCGGTGGTGCTGCGGGGCCTCGTGGCGCTGGCGACCCGCAGCAAGGAGCTGCAGGAGCAGACACAGGTGGGAGCATGGCACAGAGCCCCTGGTCGTGAGCACTGGAGTGCGACACCCAGTGCCTCACGCGGCAGCTTGAGTGTACGGCCTCTGCAGGCCACCGAAAGAATGTCAAGCAGGATCGCAGTAGGCTAGTAGCCCTCCAGTGTGACTGAGGCCAATGTACTGGATGAATGGCAACTCCAAACCAACCAAGTACCGTGTGCTTGCCCACGTGCAGCGGCTCCAGGGCGAAAACGCAGGGCTGCAGCAGGCACTGGAAGCCACGCAGGAGGTCCTGCGGCAGCGGCAGGAGGAGGAGGAGGTCCAGCCGGTGGGGCTAGCAGCGGCCTTTGACGCGGCGTCACGCAGCGGGGGGCACGAGAGCAGGGAGGCGGCCACGATGGGGTCAAAGCCCAGCCCTAGGCGAGAGGCAGGGCGAGCTCACGGGGACAGGCAGTCGGAACGGGATCAGCAGGGTGGTACGCAGCAGCAAGGACAACAGCAGCAGCAGGTGGGAGGGGAGCAAGAGCGGGAGCTGCAGCGGCAGCTGGCCGCTGCTCGCGAGCAGGTGTCTTCGCTCGAGGAGCAGGTCGTGTCCTTGCGGTCCAAGCTGGACGAGTACCGGGGCTTCACGGCGGACAACCAGCAGGAGATCGAGGAGCTGCAGGCAGGTGGCGGACCGAAGTCAAACATACCGGTGCTCTATGGATGCCCAACACCCGGGGGCCACACTCAAATCCACGTATAATCAGGGCAGTCTCTCCAGTCGGTACCTATCAAGCCGTAACCATATGCCGACGCTTGTTAACACGCCATACTGTGTGCTACTATTGCTCTGCTGTGTAGGTTGAGCTCAAGCGGCTGCGCTCCCAAGCCGCACCCGCCAGCCAGCAGCAGCAGCCAACTGGTGGCAAGGGCAACATTGGGGCAGGGCGCCAGCTGCAAGCAGCACAGCCCCCCGCTGCCAACCCTACGGCATCGGCAGGGGCTGTATCCTCAGCAGTACCAGCTGGCACAGCAGCATCGCACACTACGCACAGCGTCGCAGCGTCAAGCGCCAGCCTGCAGCGGCTCATACAGCACAGGCAGCAGCAGCAACAACAGCATGGCGCGGCCTCGGACGGCGGACACCGCCCGGCGCAGCAACAGCAACAGCAGCACCCGCACAACCCGCACCACCACAACGCGAAGCCCCTATCACAGTCCGTGCCTCACTCTCACCGCTTGCACGCAAAGAGCGTGGACTCAGCGCACGACCAGCAGCACCCGCATGCCGTGCCTCAGCAGCCCCACAGCACCCCCACGCGACACGTGCCATCAGCCGCGTCGCCCATCAGCACCATCAACTACGGCGGCTCGCCCCAGACGCACCATGGCGCCGACCACGGCTCCCCTTCGGCCCATGCGCCCTCGCCCCGGCAGCACCAGGTTGCCGTGGACATCGCGCACAAGGTACGCCATATACTCTTTTGCATGCCGCCTTGTCCGCCAGGGTGACAAGCGTGCCCCAAACGCCCCGCAGTGTACAATACCGATACCTATCCGTACCAAAGTAAACCAAAGCGTTTGTGCAGCCTTTCACTTTGAACAGCAGATCGCTCCTCACACTAAGCTAATATCCCCTCCTCATCACCCAGGTGGCCGAGCTGTCGGAGCTAGCCTTCCGCGCCCAGCAGCAGGCCGCCGACCGCGAGGCACAGCTCGCCCAGGAGCACCAGGCGGAGCTAGCCCACACCCGGGAGGAGCTGCTGCGGCAGCAGGCGGAGGCTCTGCAGCACCAGCAGCAGGAGCTGCGCGCCCAGCTGGCCAAGGAGGCCGAGGAGGTGCGGCAGCGGCTGTCCGAGCAGCATGCACAGCAGCTGTCGGACGCTGTAGGTGCGTTGCGGGCAGCACACGTGCGGGAGCTGGAGGAGCTGAGGGACCAGTTGGCGCAGGCGCAGAGGGTGGCGCGGGTGGAGGCGGAGCAGCTGGTGGCTGCGCGGGAGGCGGAGGCGGCGAGGGCTGGGGAGCTGGTGGTTGCGTTGGCGGAGGCGAAGGCCAGGGCGGCGGAGCAGCTGGTGCAGGCGGTGGCGGCGAGAGAGAGGGAGCTGTCTGCGGCACAGGCGCAGGCGCTGGCGCAGGTGGAGGCCCAGGCGGAGCTGCGGATGGCGCAGGCGATGCAGCAGCAGGCGGAGCGGCTGGCGAGGGAGGGCGAGGCTGCAGTGCGGGAGGCGCGGGTGCAGGCGGCGGAGGTGCATGGCAGGGAGCTGCGAGAGCTGGAGGCGAGGCTGGCGGCTGTCCATGCGCAGCAGATGTCCCGCCGTGAGGCAGAGCTGCGGCAGCGGCATGCGGAGCGGATGGCGGAGCAGGCCGCGCAGTTAGCGAGGCTGCATGCGGACCAGGTGGCGGCGCTGGGTGTGCAGCATGCTGAGGCGGTGTCGGATAGGGAGGGCGCGCAGCTTCGGGAGCTGGAGCAGCAGGCAGCAGAGCGGTTACTGGAGCAGGTGCGGGCGAGCGAGGAGCGTGCTCGGGTGATGGAGGCGCGGCATGCGGCTGCTCTTGCGGCGGCGGAGCGTGCGTTTGCGGCGCGTGAGCAGCTGCTGCGGAAGGAGCTGGAGGAGCGGCTGGTGCGGCTGCAGAGTGAGGCGGTGGAGGAGGAGGTGGCAAGGCGGGTGCGGGCGGCGCTGGAGCAGCAGCGGGGGGAGCTGGCAGCACAGCATGCTGCTGAGCTGCAGCAGGCGGCAGCTGGGTTTATGCGGGACGTGGGTAAGCTGGCAGAGGAGCACGGGAGGCAGGCGAGCGTGCGGGAGGAAGAGCTGGGTAGGCAGGCCGAGGAGGAGCGGCAGCGGGCGGAAGCTGTGAGCGCGGAAGCTGAGGAGCAGCGCAAACGGGCTGATTCGGTGGGGCTGCGGGTAGAGGCGTTGTGTACTGCCCTGGAGGCGGTTCGGGCTGAGTTGGAGGAGCACCTGGAGGAAGTCAGGAGCCAACTGCAGGCGGCAGAGGCGGAGGTTACGGAGCAGCGGCAGCGGGCGGAGGGTGCGGGTGCAGAGGTGGAAGAGCTGCGGGGGCAGCTGGGCGAGGCGAGGGCGGAGGTGGAGGAGCAGCGGCGGCGTGTCGAGGAGCTGGAGGTGTTGCTGCATGGGGCGGCGGAGGAGCGCGACGCTGCGCTGCGGCAAGGCGGCCCGGAGGCGGAGCCCAGCAGCAGCGACGAGCGGGAGGCGCGGGAGCGGGAGGTTGATGCAGTGCGGCTGAACTTGGAGCGGCAGTACGTGGAGCTGTTTGCCAAGCTGGGGAGAGAACATGAGCGGGTGTGTGTAGCGGATGCGGTGCGGGAATGGGATACATAGAATCCCTTACACGTATACATACAGGAAAGTGTCACTCACTGCCACCTCCGG
>VFQN01004426.1_pt1 | contig 18534 bp, 16 predicted proteins | sample 3512371 | NCBI WGS metagenome assembly VFQN01 (sample SAMN10412370, study PRJNA504923) | tailings metagenome | isolation source: Replicate 2 from Balatoc abandoned mine | place: Philippines: Itogon, Benguet | collected 2017-08-28 | reverse complement strand
ATGCTCTGCGTCCGCATCAGATCCTGTTTCCCTTGAGCCGGCGCGTGGAGCGTTCCGCCCACAGGCCGAGCGCCGCCGTGGCGAGCAGGACCACGGTCGAGATCGCGTTGATGGCGGGCGACATGCCCGAGCGCAATTCGGCGAAGATCAGCACCGGCAGGGTCGGCTGGTAGCCGCCCAGGAAGAAGGCGCGCACGAAGTCGTCGAAGCTCAGCAGCATGCAGAAGATCCCGGCCCCCAGGAGGGACGGGAACAGATAGGGCAGCGTCACCCGCAGGAATGCCACCAGGTTGTCGGCGCCGAGGTCCCGGGCTGCTTCGACATGGCTCTTCGGCATCGAGCCCAGCCTCGCCAGCACCATCAGCGCCACGAACGGCACGTTGTGGATGGTCAGGCCCAGGATGATGGCGCCGGTGCCTGGCTCCAGGCCGATGGCGCGGATGAACACGCGCATGGCGATGGCCGAGATCACGCCGGGAATGACCGCGGGCAGACACATCACCGCGAAGACGATCGCCCGCCCCCAGAAGCGCGCCGGGCCCAGGAACACGGCACACCAAGTGCCGATGACGAGCGACAGGGCGGTGGAGGCGGCGGCGATGAACAGGGTGTAGCCGAAGGCGTGCAGGCCACGGCTGTCCTGCAGGGCCTCGGCGTACCAGCGCGTGGTCCAGGCGTTGATCGGGAAGCCGATGAAGTTGCTGTCCTTGAAGCCCATCACGACCATCAGGCCGAGCGGCACGAACAGATAGACGATGAACGCCCAGTAGAAGGTGGTGAGGGCTATCTGGCTGGGCTTCATCCGAGGATGTTCCCGCTCCGGCGCCCCATCGCCCGCAGGAACAGGCCGACGGTGGCGAGCGAGGCGATCAGCATGATGGTGGAGAAGGCCGCCCCTTCCGGCCACTTGTCCCCGGCCACGTGGAAGAAGCCGGCGATCGTTTCGGCGAACACGGTGGTGCTGGGCCCGCCCAGGAGGACCGGCGTGGCGTAATAGCCGGTGGAGATCAGGAAGACGAGCACGCAGCCCGACGCGATCCCGTCCCTGGACAGCGGCAGGGTGATGCGGCGGAACCGGGTCCAGGAACCGGCGCCCAGGTCGTCGGCGGCTTCCAGGTAGTTGCGCGGGATCTTCTCGAGCGCGGCGTAGAGCGGCAGCAGCATGTAGAGCGAGGTCAGGTAGACCAGGCCCATGCCGAGCGAGAAGCCGGTATACATGAAGGGGATCGGCCGGCTGGTCAGGCCCAGGCCCATCAGCACGATGTTGACGAAGCCGCGATTGCCCAAAAGGATCATGATCGCATAGGTGCGCACGATCTCGCCGACCCAGAACGGCACCAGCAGGAGCAGCAGGAACAGCATCTGCCGGCTCGGCCGCAGCTTCTTCGCCAGGAAATAGGCGACCGGGTACATGATCACGAGCGTCAACAGCGTGTAGCAGGTCGAGTAGGCGAAGGTGCGCAGGAAGGGCGTGATGTAGTTCGGCGCCTGGAAGAACAGGAGATAGTTCTCCAGGGTCCATTCCGGCACCCGCCCGGCCGTCGGCGGGTAGGAATCCAGAAAGCTGATCCGCATCATGCTCAGGATCGGCCCCAGATGGGTGCCGAACATCCAGGCCAGCGCCGGGATCGCGAGCAGCCAGAAGCGCCGCCGGTCGGAGGACAGCAGCACGTCGCTCGCCCTGCGGTAGGCGGCGTTGGCGTTCAGGCGGGTCCAGGCACCCCGCGCGCCGCGGGTGGCCGGCGCGGCCATCTCCTGCTGTCCCCTGCGATCGCTGGCGGTGGCCATGAGCTTCCTTGCGTGTCCGATCGATACCGGGCGCGCCGGCCGGGCAGCGCTCTTCGCGCCCGCCGGCCGGCTCCCCCGTCAGGCGGCCTTGATTTCTTCGACCACCGGGTCGACCAGGCTGTACTTCAGCTGGTCGGCCTCGGTATTGAAGAAGGTCAGGCGCGACAGTTCCTCCTCGCTCAGCGAGGACGCGCGCCGCTCGACGTCGGTCAGGCCGTTGGCCGCACCGCTCATCGTCGACAGGTAGCCGGACGAGCGGGTCATCGCGGTGCCGACCTCGGGCGAGCCCAGGAGCGCGTTCAGGAACTTGTAGGCATTGTCGGCGTTCGGCGCGTTCTTGGCGATGTTGAAGTTGTAGACGAAGCCGTAGCTGCCTTCCTTCGGAATGGTCAGCGCCACCGGGAAGCCGTCCATGATCAGCTTGGAGATCGGGCCGGACCAGGCCTGGGCCAGCACGATGTCCTGGTTGATGAACATCTGCTGCACTTCCGCGCCGGCATCGTAGAACTTGCGCACCTGGCCCTTGTTCTTGATCAGGAAGTCGCGCGCCTCGTTGACGACGGCCTTGGCCTTTTCCGGGTCGTCCTTGTAGGCGACCATGTTCCCGTCATAGCCGAGGTAGAGCATCACCACGGACATGAAGTCCTGGATGATGTAGGCGGTCTGCCCGGCATACTGCTCGTCGAACATCACGTCCCAGCTGGCAGCCTGCTCGGGCGTGACGAGCTCGGTGTTGTAGGCCAGCCCCTCGGCGCCGGCCAGGATCGGCACGCCCCACTTCTTGCCGTTGATCACCAGCCAGTCGCTGTCGCGATAGACCGGGTTGATGATGCTCCAGTTGGTCAGCCGGTCGGTGTCGAGCGCTTCCAGCAGGCCCGAGGTGATGAACTGGCTGAAGCGGTGGCCGGCGATGGTCAGGATGTCGACGCTCGGACTGGGCTGCTCGGCGGTGAGCAGGTTGAACGCCTTGCCCTGGTCGTCGACCAAACGGGTCTGGACCCGGATGCCGGTGTCGTTCTCGAACTTCGCCTTGAAGTCGTCGGGAATGAAGTTGGCGTAGGTCCAGACGTTCACGACGTTCTCTTGCGCGCGCGCCGTGCGGATGACGTTGGGCATCGCGAGCGCGCCGGCCGCCAGGCCGGCACCTGCCAGGATCGTCCGGCGATCGGACACAAGCTTATTCACTGCACTTCTCCTCCCCAAGTGATTGCCTGGCGCGTTCATCCCTGTGGCGCGCCGCCCGGCGCCGTCCCGTGCTGCGCCAGAAGCATCAGGTCCGCAACCGACCGGCCCTCGACGCCGCTGACCGGAAGCAGGTCGTTGTCCCCGGCGAAGTCGCGGCCATAGGCGGCCGAGAGCAGGGCGATGCCTGCCTCGTGCAGCGCGGCCGGCCGTCCCACCAGCCGGCCGAGGCGGGCGGTCGGGACCAGGCCGAAGGGCACGTCCTCCAGCACGTAGCGGCTCTGCGCGGTCGCAGGCCCGAAGCCGCCGCGGCCTTCCGCGTGCATCTGCTGGTTCATCTCGGTGATGCTGGCGACCGGCACGTGGAACGACAGGTGGAAATGCTCGAAGATGGTGCGGACCGACAGGCCCAGCGCTTCCGCGATCGCCAGGCGCTCCAGGTCGAGCTGTTCCAGCAGGCGACCGACCAGCGGCGTCACGTTCTCGCCCTGCCCCCACGCCTCGCCGCGCTCCATGCGCGTCAGGTTGAACAGGGCGATGCCCAGATGGTTCTGCGGGTTCAGGTTGCTCAGCGCGATCGCCATGAGGTTGGCGCGCGGCACGAAGCGGTCGCCGAACAGCTCGGTGCAGAGCGCCAGGCCCTGCTCCGCAAACCCGACCGGCAGGGTCGCGATGTCGACCTTGGAGCGCACCGTGTTGACGTTCACCGTATCGTCCTGCGGCTGCCGCGCGGTGACGACGGTGGTGCCCCAGACCACCATCGGCACGCGCACCCCGCGCCCGGCCATCAGCCGGTCGAGATAAAGCGCGCCGAACGAGGCGTGCGAGGAGAACACCACCACCTGGCCCTGCCGCAGATGCGGCGCTGCGGCCTCGATCACCGCCCGGTGACCATTGGCCGGCAAGGCCACGATCGCGACCTCGGCTCCGGCCAGGGCCACCTCGCAGCTGCGGGCGAGCGCCACCTTGAAGCTGCCTTCCAGGGCGCCGCGGGCGACGAGCGGGCCTGCCTCCAGGGCACGGCCGCGCCGGCCGGATGGCGACCAGAGACGGACGTCATGCCCATGGCTGCACAGGAGCGCCGCTGTCCCGTAGGCGATCGCTCCTGCACCGAGAATGGCCACCTGCATGCCGAAATCCTTGGTTGCGCTTCGCAGCCCCATGCGGAGCCGTGCAAAGGCGCAAACCTAGGTTCACGAATCGGTGAAGTCAACAGATCGGAAAAAGCAATCGTCTGCCACGCATCGTGCAAGAGGCAAGTCGGCATCACGCCTATTTGCTCAAAGGAGCAGGCGGAAACGATCAACCATTACTTACAAGGATCAAAGATTTTCTATTGCCCTCCGCGCCGACTGCGCCGCCGTCACTGCTCGGCAGCCACCGACTCGCCCAGCGTGTGCATCAGCCGGTTGGCCCAGCCGAAGATCGCGACCGCGAGGATGAGGTCCACGATCTCCAGCTCGTCCAGGCCGGCCGCGCGCAGGCGGTCGATGCTGGAGGCGCTGGCCTCCGGCGGGCAGCGCGACAGTTCGAGCGCAACGTCGTAGATCGCCTGTTCCCGGGGCGGCAGGCGGGCATCCGCCTCGGCGCGGAAGATCTCCTGCACCAGCTCGGTCGACCTGGTGAGCTGGTTGTAGCGCCCGGCATGCACGGCCGCACAATAGATGCAGCGGTTGACGATCGAGGCGCCGATCGCGCCCAGTTCGCGCTCCGCCCGCGACAGGCCGCCCGTGCCGTACATGATGGCGTTGAACAGCGGCGTGCGGTGGGACAGCGATTCCGGGTCGTGCGCCAGCACCAGCACATAGTCCGACACCTTGGTGTTGGACGGCGTGACCTTCAGCGCGTCGCGCTGCTCCGGCGTCGCCTGCTCCAGGTCGACCGGGGTGAGGTAGGGACGCCAGACCGGAAGCTCGGCGGTGAAGGCGTGCAGGACCTCGCTCATGCCCGTCCCTTCAGCAGCCGGAGGCCTGCCATGAGCCGCGCCTGATAAGCGAGGAAGGCGCACAATTCCGCCAGCCGGACGATGTCGTCCTCCGCGACGCCGGCCGCCTTCAGCCGCTCGATGTCCGCGCGCGTGGCGCGGCGGGGCTCGCGGGCCAGCAGGTCAGCATGGCGGAGAAGGGCCGCCAGCCGGGCGTCGTCCGGGACAGCGTCCGGCACCGCCAGCCCTGCATAGGCGGCAGCGTCGGCGCATGCCTGCAGCCTTGCCCGGTAGAGGCTCACCAGATCGTCGTCGCCGACGGCGATGGCGGCGCGCAGGGCGACCAGGGCGCGCAGGCCATACGGCAGCCCGCCCGGCGCGCGCGGCGCAAGGACCGCCTCGCCGCTGGCCTCGGTGAGATCCATGATCTTCTGGCGCTGGCCGAGCAGGGCCGCGAGCGGCGTGCCCTCATGCAGGCCGAGCAGGGCCGTGATGGTGCTCATGCGCCCCTTGTTCCGACGATGCGTCCATCCGCACTGGTGGCGATGCCAGCTGCCGAACCAGCTTTCATGCTTGATCGGCATAATGCAACACGTTTAATTCCGAATATGCATTCTTCGTCGCTCGATCCGGTGCAGCTCGAAGCCTTCGTGGCGGTGATGTCGGCCGGCAGCATCACCGGCGCCGCGCGCTTCCTGCAGCGCTCGCAGCCGGCGGTGACCCGGTCGATCCAGGACCTTGAGGCGGCGCTGGGCTTTCCCCTGTTCAGCCGCAACGGGCCGCGGATCACGCCCACGGAGCTTGGCGTGCAGTTCCACGAGGAGGCCGAGCGGATGCTGTTCGGCCTGCACCACATCCGCGAGCGCGCCGCGGCGATCGCGGCGGGACGGCCCAAGGCGATCGAGATCGCGGCCATCCCCGCCCTGGCCACCGGGCTGGTGCCGGCGGCGCTGGCGCGGATGCCGGCCGACCTCATGCCGGCACAGATCCACCTGCAGGCCTCGTCGGCCGAGCAGGTGGTCCGCTCGATCCTGTCGCGCAGCGCCGATATCGGCCTTGCGAGCCTGCCGGTCGCCCATCCCGGGCTGGAGGTGCGCTGGTGCGGCCGGCTGCCCTGCGTGGCGGCGGTCGCCGCGGACGACCCGCTGGCAGCGCAGCCGCGCATCCGGATCGCCGCGTTCCACCGGCGCCGCCTTGTCTCGATGGCCAACCCGTTCCGGCTGCGGCGGCGGATCGACCATGCGCTGGCGCAGGCCGGGATCGAGCCCGCGGGCATCACGGACACCAATGCCAGTTCCACCGCCCTGGCGCTGATCCGCGCCGGCGGCGGCATCGGAATCGTGGAGCCGCTGACGGCGCTGGGCGCGCCGCTGGAGGGGGTCGCGATCCGGCCGCTGGACGTGGAGATCCCGTTCCTGTGGGGCGTGGTGATGCCGGCCGGCCGGCCGGTCTCGCCCCCGGTCGAGCGCCTGGTGGAAGCGCTGGCCGAGGCTGCGGCTGCCCTGATGCCGGGCTTCCGGCGCGGCCCGGCCGATGCCGTCGACCTCCTGGGCGACGAGGATGCCCTCGAACAGGACGGCGACGGGCCGGCCCCGAAAGGTGACGCGGAATGATTTCGGACGCGGGCACGGTTCCCGTCGGGCTCGATGCGCTGGAGGCGCGCCTGCGGCAGGACCTGGCCTGGCTGGAGCTGCCGGCCAAGCCATGGGTGCCGCCGCGGGTCCATGCGGGGCAGGCGGTGACCGATGTCGTGATCGTCGGGGCCGGCATGTGCGGCCTCGCGGCTGCCGCCATGCTCAAGCGGCTGGGCATCGCCAACATCCGCGTGCTCGACCGGGCGGCGCAGGGAAGCGAAGGGCCCTGGGTCACGTTCGCCCGCATGGAGACCCTGCGCTCGCCCAAGCAGCTGACCGGGCCGGCCCTGGGGCTGCCTGCCCTCACCTTCCGGGCCTGGTTCGAGAGCCAGTTCGGCCGCAAGGCCTGGGACGAGCTCAACAAGATCCCGCGCCGGCAATGGATGGACTACCTGATCTGGTACCGGAAGGTGCTGGACCTGCCGGTCGAGAACGGGGTGAGCGTGCGCGCCATCCAGAGCGCGGAGGACGGGCTGTTCCGCCTGTCCCTGGAGCAGGACGGCGCCGGGCGGACCGCCTATGCCCGCCATGTCGTGCTGGCCACCGGGCGCGACGGGCTGGGCGGCCCCTACGTGCCCGACATCATCGCCCGGCTGGACAAGCGCTTCTGGGCCCATTCGGCCGAGGAGATCGACCCTGCCGCCCTTGCCGGCAAGGTCGTCGGCGTGGTGGGCGCCGGCGCCTCCGCGATCGACAACGCCGCCATGGCGCTGGAGAACGGTGCTGCGCGCGTCGACCTGTTCGTGCGCCGCGCCGACCTGCCGCGCATCAACAAGTTCACCGGCATCGGCAGCCCGGGCGTGGTGCATGGCTTTGCCGGGCTGCCGGATGCCTGGAAGGCCAGGTTCCTGGACTATGTCCTCACCAGCCAGACCCCGCCGCCGCGGGACAGCATGCTGCGGGTTTCCGGCCATCCCAACGCGCATGTCCACCTGGGGAGCCCGCTGGAATCGATCGAGGTCGAGGAGAACCGCCTCCTGGTGGCGACGCCGCGCGGCAGGTACCGGCTGGATTTCCTCATCGCCGGCACCGGCTTTCGCGTCGACCCGGCAAGCCGGCCGGAGCTTGCCGAGTTCGCGGCGCATATCCGCCTGTGGCGCGACCGCTTCCAGGGCCCGGGCATGCATCATGACGAGCTGGCCTGGTCGCCCGATCTGGGGGATGCGTTCGAGTTCCGGGAGAAGCGGCCGGGATCGGCCCCGGCGCTGGCCCGCCTGCATGCCTTCAACTATCCGGCGACCATGAGCCACGGCAAGCTGAGCGGCGACATCCCGGCGGTCAGCGAGGGTGCGGACCGGCTGGCCCGGGGCATCGCCCGCGCGCTGTTCGTCGCGGACCGTGAAAAGCATTTCGAGAACCTGCTGGCCTTCGACACGCCCGAGCTGCTGGGCGACGAGTGGACCGACGCCGGCCTGGCCTGAGCCCGCCCGGGCCCGTGCCTGGACACATCCCCCCCGGGGGGATAGGATCGGCGGCATGAGCCATGCGAACAACCCCGATCTCCTCAAACGCCTGCGCCGCGCCCAGGGCCACCTGTCGACGGTCCTGCGCATGGTCGAGGAAGGCCGGGACGGGCTGGTGGTCGCCCAGCAGATGCAGGCGGTGATCCGGGCGCTCGACAAGGCCAAGCAGATCCTGATCCTCGACCATATCGACCATCATCTGGGCGAGGCGGCAGGCCCCTTGCCGCAGGAGGTCCAGCAGAAGATCGCGGAGTTCCGCGAGATCACCAAGTACCTCTAGGAGCAGCCGGATGCACACCCACTCCATCGACGGCTGGAAGCACGAGCACGTCTTCCTGGGCGCGGATCATGCCCGCAACGAGCGGCGCACCTGGATCGTGGTGGCGCTGACCGCGGCCATGATGGTGGGCGAGATCATCGCCGGCCTCGCCTTCGGCTCGATGGCGCTCCTGGCCGACGGCTTCCACATGGCGACCCATGCCGGCGCGCTGGCCATCGCCGCGTTCGCCTACCGCTATGCCCGCGACCATGCCCGCGACGAGCGCTTCACCTTCGGCACCGGCAAGCTGGGCGAGCTGGCCGGCTTTTCCAGCGCGATCGTGCTGGCGGTGATCGCCTTGATGATCGGTTTCGAATCCGCGATCCGGCTGACCGCACCGATCCCGATCCGGTTCAACGAGGCCATCGGCGTCGCCGTGCTTGGCCTGCTCGTCAACCTCGCCAGCGCCTGGATGCTCCATGGCGGCGACCATCACGGGCACGACGACCACCATCACCACCATGACCACGGCCATCACCACGACCATGGCCATCACCACGACCATGGCCATCATGACCATGGGCATGCGCACCATCATCACGAAGACCACAACCTGCGTTCCGCCTATCTGCACGTCCTGACCGACGCGCTGACCTCGGTCATGGCGATCGCCGGCCTCCTGGCCGGGCGGTTCTATGGCTGGTTCTGGATGGACCCGCTGATGGGGATCGTGGGCGGCATCGTCATCGCGCGCTGGTCGTGGGGCCTCATGCGCGGCGCTGGCGCCGTCCTGCTCGACACGATCCCGGACCGGACCCTGATGGAACAGATCCGCGCGCTCCTGGAAAAGGGCGAGGACCGGGTGGCCGACCTGCATCTTTGGCGCGTGGGGCCCGGGCACATGGCGGCGATCGTGGTCCTCGTCGCCGACGATCCGCGCGCACCAGAGTACTACAAGGCGAAGCTCCTGGCGCTGAAGCAGCTTTCGCACGTCACGGTCGAGGTGCATGCCTGCCGGCATGCGCGCCAGGACCTCGCGATGGCGACCGCCTGACGCCGGTCAGTACGGTTTCCTGGCCCAGCTCTGCACGACCCGCGCGATCGACAGGAGCGTGCCGGGGTCGGTCGCCATGCGCGCAAGCTCGGCCGTGATCGCGTCGACCTGTTCCCGGCCGGCCAGCCCGGCCGCGAGCACGGCATCCGCGATGGCCTCCATGGTGAGGAGCGAGACCTGCTTCATCTCGCCGTCCAGGCCCAAAGGCTGGGCGATCCGGGCCTGCACGCCGACCATTCCGGCCGCCTGCAACATGCCGGGCAGGCGCGGGCCGATGTCCGGGTCGGCGCCGCGCAGCCGGGCGGCACGGCGGTAGAGGTCGACGAAGGCGTCGTGCGCCGGCGAGGGAGGATGCACGACATGGCCGGAGATCTCGATGTCCTCCAGGACCAGCAGGCCGCCCGGCGCCAGGCGGCCGGCCATCCGCGCCAGGGCGGCCTCCGGCTCGCGCAGATGGGTCAGCACGAAGCGGGCATAGACGAGGTCGGCGGCCGGCAGGGACTCCAGCTCGGTGACGAGGTCGGCCACGGCGAAGGCGACGTTGGAAAGCCCGGCGGCCGCGGCGTCCTCGCGGGCCAGATCGACCTTCACCGGGTCGAAATCGATCGCGGTGACGTGGCCGTCCGGACCCACCATGCGCGCCAGCTCGATCGCCACGTCGCCGCCGCCGCAGCCGACATCCAGGCAACGCATGCCCGGCGCCACCCCGGCGCATTGCAGAAGGCCCAGCGTCGCCGGGCGCATCACCCGGGCCAGCAGGCGCAGGCGCTCCCGGCCGGGAAGGCCACCCCGAATGATGTAGGAACCGGTGGCCATGCCTTGCTCGCTTTATGCCAGGCGCGCCGCACGATCCTGTCGGCGCCGCAGGAGCAGTAGGCAGCCATGACCAGAAAAGGCGCAATGAAGATCGCGACCTTCAACGTCAACAACGTGAACAGCCGGCTGCCGAACCTGCTGGCCTGGCTGGACAGGGCGAAGCCGGACGTGGCCTGCCTCCAGGAGCTCAAGGCCACCGATGCGCAGTTCCCGGAGGCGGCGCTGCGCGCGGCGGGCTATGGCGCCGTCTGGCGCGGCCAGAAGACCTGGAACGGCGTGGCGATCCTGGCGCGCGGGCGCGACCCGGTGCTCACCCGCGACGAGCTGCCGGGCGATCCGGAGGATCGGGAAGCGCGCTACATCGAGGCGGCGGTGAACGGCGTGCTGATAGCCTCGCTCTACCTGCCGAACGGCAACCCGCAGCCCGGCCCGAAATTCGACCACAAGCTCGCCTGGTTCGAGCGCCTGACCGCCCATGCGGCGGAACTGAGGAAGGCCGGCGTTCCGGCGGTGCTGGCCGGCGACTACAACGTGGCGCCTACCGGGTTCGACATCTATCCGACCAGGTCATGGGACAAGGACGCGCTCGTGCAGCCGGCAAGCCGGGCCGCGTTCCAGCGCCTGCTCGACCAGGGCTGGACGGACGCGATCCGGACGGTCCATCCGGACCAGCCCATGTACAGCTTCTGGGACTACAAGCGCCGGCGCTGGGAACGCGATGCAGGGCTCCGCCTCGACCACCTGCTGCTCAGCCCGGAAGCGGCCGCCAGGCTCGTGGATGCCGGGGTCGACCGGGATGAGCGCGGCGCCGAGCACCCCAGCGACCATGCGCCTGCCTGGATCGTCCTGCGCTGAGGGCAGCGCCGCCCGCCAGCCTGCCTGCACGAACCGTCCCGCAGCGCAGCGGGGGAACAGCCCCAACCCGTTGCCCACAGGATGCTCCGGGATCAGGTCGGGGCGGATTCCCCTGCCGTGGCAAGATATTGCGCCGCGGCCGCCTGGCTGGCCGAAAGTGCCGCCTGCAGTTCGTCGAGAAGATCGCCGGCCGGCTCCGAGCTGTGGATGCGCGCCTCGACCATCCCCGCCAGCAGCGCGATGCGGCGCAGCCCGAAGGTGCCGGCCGTGCCGCGCAGGCGATGCGCCTCGGCGGCGCGCGTCGCCGGAGGAGCGGCCTCGTCGCGCAGGCGCCGACAGCCCTCGGCCGCCCCATGCAGGCTGCGCGCAACCATCTGCCGGAACAGCGGCGACGGCATCTTGGCGGCCATCGCGTCCAGCCGGCTGCGATCGATCAGGTCCTCGTCCTCGGCCGGTCCGGGCGGCGCGCCCTGGGGAACCTCCGGCGCGGGGAATGGCTTGCCGACCACGACCGTTGCGAGCGCGGCGAGCAGATCGCTCCAGACGATCGGCTTGGTCAGGCAGCGGTCCATGCCGCTGGTCAGGCAGCGCGTGCGCTCGCTTTCCATGACATTCGCCGTGAGCGCCAGGATCGGCACGTCCTTCATGGGCGGCGGCAGGCGGCGGATGCGCCTGGTCGCCTCCATTCCGTCCATCACAGGCATCTGCACGTCCATCAGCACCACGTCGTAGCCGCCCCGGGCGACCAGCTCCACCGCCTCGCGTCCGTCGCATGCCTGGTCCACGGCATGGCCTTGCCGTCCGAGCATCTCGACCAGGAGTTCGCGGTTGATCGGGACGTCGTCCACGACCAGCACGCGCAGCGGTACGGCTGCCACGGCCGCCGCCGCGGCATCGCGGATCACCGCCGCCTGGATGGTGCCGACGATGCGCGGCAGCTCGAACCAGAACGTGCTGCCCTGGTCGGGCCGGCTTTCGAGGCCGATGGTGCCGCCCATGGCCTCCACCAGCCGCTTGCAGATGGCAAGGCCGAGCCCGCTGCCGCCGAAATGCCGGCTGGTGGAGGCCTCCGCCTGGCTGAATGGCTGGAACAATCGGTCCTGCCGATCCAGGGGAATGCCGATCCCGGTATCCCGCACCGCAAAGCGGAGAACGGCCCCCTCTTTGGCCAGGCGCTCTTCCAGCGAGACGACCACCTCCCCCCGCGCCGTGAACTTGAGCGCATTCGAGACCAGATTGACCAGAACCTGCCGCAGCCGGGCGGGATCGCCCTTGACCACCAGGTCGGGCGCCACCGCCACGTCGATCCGCAGCGCCAGCCCGCGCTCGGTCGCCTGCGGCGTCAGCAGGGACTGGACCTGCGCCAGGACGTCGACCGGCGCGAAGTCGATCCGCTCCAGGTCCAGGCGCCCGGCCTCGATCCGGGAAAAGTCCAGGATGTCGTTGATGATGCTGAGCAGATGGCTGCCGGAGGTCCGGATCATGTCGACATAGCGGCGCTGCGACGGGGTCAGGTTCTCGGCGGCCAAGAGGTCGGTCATGCCGAGCACGCCGGTCATCGGCGTGCGGATCTCGTGGCTCATCGTGGCCAGGAACTGCGACTTTGCCCGGTTGGCCTCTTCCGCCGCCAGACGGGCCTGCTCCAGTTCGTCGTTCTGGGCACGCAGGCGCTGCTTGGCCTCCGTCAGCGCCGCCTCGCGCCGTCGCTGGTCGGTCACGTCGATGGAATAGCCGTACAAGAGCCGCCGGGACTGCCCGGGGTCCTCGACCGCCCAGGCCGCCTTGCGCACCCAGCGCTCCGCGCCGGTTTCCAGGTCCCGCAAGCGGAACTCGAACTGGTAGGGCGTGCCGTGCGTGGCTAGCTCGCGCTGATGCGCCAGATAGACCGGAAGGTCATCGGGATGGATCGCCTGATCCAGGCCCGCGATGTCGAGCCATCGGTCGCGGTCCTGGCGCAGCGGCAGGCTCGACACATCCGAGCCCATCAGCTCGACGCCCTGCTCGTCATAACCGTGCGGGCCGTCGCCCGCGACGCCGCGGCAGAACACGATGCCGCGCAGATTGGTGATGAATGTCTGGAATTGCGCCTGAGCCGCGCGCAGTTCCTGGATCGACCGCCATTCCTCCGTCACGTCGCGACCCGTGCCGCGATAGCCGAGCAGCCGGTTGTCCGCCGCCAGTGCCGGCCGTCCGTTGGTGCGGAACACCCGCACGTTGCCGGCATCGTCCAGCGTCGAATAGGTGAAGTCACGGAAAGGGCGGTGCTCGGCGAGATCGTCGCGCAGGCGCTGCCAGTCGGCCTGAAGCGGCCCGGCCGCCGGCATGTCGTCGATCCGGCGACCGAGCCGGCTCTCTGGTGCCAGGCCGGAGGTCCGGTTGAAGCTGGCCGACACCCAGCTTACCCGCAACTGGTCGTCGGCTTCCCAGAGCCAGTCCGAGGAGGCATGCACGAAATCCTGCAGCCGCGTCTCGCTGTCGCGCAGCGCCCGCGAGAACTGCAGGCTGCCGAACGACATGAAGACCAGAAGGCCGATCGGGCTGGCAATGCCGACCAGCGCCGGAATCAGCCAAAGGAGTTGCTGGCGGCCGAACTCCTTGGGCGTCCATGCCAGGCGCCCGACGACCGAACCGTCCGGCCCGTGCAGATCGACGCTCGCTCCTTCGGCAATCGGCTCGTCCGGCATGAGCAGTTTCAGGCCGGACAACCCGAAATCCTGTTCCATCGTAGCCAGGAATGGCAGGTCAAGCCGCTTGGCGAACAGGAGCACCGAGGCTGGGCCTGACAGCGGAACGAGCGGCGAACCCTCCTGTGGCCGGATGGGATCCGCCGCAGCGACCAGCAACGCTTGGCCATGCCGCACCAGACCAGAGACCGACCGCTCCACGTCGCCGTTGCTTCGCGCCCGGGCGACCAAGGGGGCTGCCGCCGCAGCGAACGCGGCGACGGCCGCATCGTCACGTTCGCCACCAAATCGGCCAAAGCGAGGGCGGTCGTCGCCGTCGACCAGCAGGCTCAGATCGTAGCCCAGGCTCGTGAACACCGTCGGACCGATATTGTCGACCGCCCATTCCTCGTTCGGTACCAGCACCAGGTGCTGGAGGGCTTCGTCCCAGCGTGCGTAGTCGTGCACGTTGCGTTCCGCCTGGACCCTGAGGTCGGCGATGCGGGCAAGGGCTATCCGCTCCTCCCGCTGCCGTTCCGCAGCGTCCTGGCGCAGATTGCTCAGGAAGACCGCAACCCCGACCACGAGCAGGACGATCAGGAGAAGCGTCGAGGCCGCCAGCACGATCGTCGCGCTGCGCGACACGCGGCGATGCCAGTGCCGGAGGGGCTGGAAGACGGGGCCGACGGTGGAGATGTCGACCGGTTCTTCAGCAGCGAGCTCGGAAACACCCGAAGATGCGGGGTTCTGCATGAGCTACTCCTGCATCGGACGGATGAGCAGGCTATTTCGCACAACCTTCATGTAATTGCGAAACAGCCGGTCCAGCCAAGGTGACAGCAGCTATATCGGCAGTACTGTCGTCTTGTCCCTGCGCATATTGCGTGTCCGCAACGGTTCAACGTTGTGCGGGAAGACGGGCCTCCAGGAGGAACAGCGCGGTCTGCTCGTCCGTGACCAGGACGTTGAGGTAGCCGGCGCGCAGGCAGGCGAGCGTCACCGCATGCTTGGCGGGGCCGGTGGCCACGCCGATGGAAAAGGCCCGGGAGCGGCAGGAGTCGACCGTGGCGCCGATCGTGCGGTCATCCAGGTCCTGGTCGACGATCCGACCCTCTGCGTCGATGAAACGGCTCAGGATGTCGCCGACCGCCCCCTTGGCCTTGAGCGCAGCCGCCTCGGCCTCGGACACGAAGCCGGACTGGACCAGCACCGAATCGGGCGAGATGGCGCCCAGGCCGAAACAGATCACTTCCGCCTTGCGGCCGAGCTCCAGCACGCCGGCGATGGCCGGGTCCTGCTCGAGCGCCACCCGGGTGGCGGCCTTACCCAGGATCGCCGGGACCGGCAGGAGGATGGCGTGGCCGTTGGCCGCCCGGGCGAACAGCTCGGCCACGTTGTTGGTCCGGGTCGCCGAGGCCCGCAGGTTCATGGCCCCGTTCAGCATCACCACCTCGACGCCCTCGTTCCAGAAGGGCGGCAGGCGGCGCGCGACGGCGCTCATGGTCCGCCCCCAGGACACGCCGATCAGGGGGAAGCGGTCGAGCCCGGCCAGGAAGCGGCCGGTGGCCTGGGCGACGCCGTCCAGCATCAGCTCGTCGCCGCCATCCGGGTCAGACGGCACCACCACCGCCTCCTTCAACCCAAACCGGCGCTGCAGCCGGCTTTCCAGCTCGGGCAGGCGCGGGGTGTGCGGGACGATCTCGATCCGGACGATCCCGCTTTCGCGCGCGTCGGACAGCAGGCGGCTGGCCTGCCAGCGGGTCAGGCCCAGCTCCTTGGCGATGACGTTGATCGTCATGTCCAGGTGGTAGTAGCGCTTGGCGACCTGGATCATGAGCTGGACCCGGTCGTCCGCCGACAGGTCGCGCAGGTGGACGTCGCGCTGGGCCGGCGAGCCCGCCATCAGCCGGGCGCCTTGCGCTGCCTCGCTGCCAGGCGCCGCGACAACGGCGCCAGCAGCCGGGTCGCTTCCAGATAGTCCTCCAGCAGTTCCCGGTAGCGCCCGTGCGCCACAGGGTCGGGATCGATCGTGCTGGTTCGCGGCAGCATCGCCGCGGAGGCGGCGAACAGGTCCGGGAAAAGGCCGGCCCCGGTGGCGGCACAGGCGGCGGCGCCCAGGATCGACAGGTTGGAATCGGCGGCGAGCTGCACCGGCAGCCCCATCGCGTCGACGGTCGCCTGCAGCCAGAGGCGGTTCTTGGCGATGCCGCCGGCGCTGACGATGCGCCGGCACGGAATGCCCAGCTCGTTCATGCGGCGCAGCACGTTGGCGGAGCCCAGTGCCACGCCCTCGACCGCCGAGCGGTAAAGGTCGGCGCGGTCATGGCCGAGCGACAGGCCCAGCACTACGCCGCGCAGGTGCGGGTCGCGATAGGGCGTGCGGTTGCCCATGAAGAAGTCGAGCGTCAGGAGCCCGGTCCCGCCGACCTCGATCCGGGCGGCAGCGTCCAGGAGCTCCGCCAGCTCCTTCTGCTCCAGGCCGAACATGTCCCGGGAAAACCAGGAAAGCACCGAGCCGGCCGAAACCTGCCCGGCCTCGACCAGCCAATGGTCGTCGACCAGGGCGTGCGGATAAGGGCCCCAGAAGCCGCTGACGTCCTGCTCCGCACCCAGCTGGAAGAGCTGGACCACCGAGGTCCCGCCGATCATCAGCATCTCGCCCGGCGCCATGGTGCCGGCCCCGACCATGCCGATATGCGCGTCGATCCCGCCCTGGGCGAGCATGGGGCGGCCGGCCAGGCCCAGATGCTGCCGCGCTTCCTCGGTGATCCGGCCGATGGCGCCGCCGACCGGGACGATCTCGCCCGGCAGCTTTTCCGGCAGGTCCGGGATGCCCAGGCCGGCGTAGAGGTCGGCGTGGAAGCGCCTCTCGACCGAGTCGTAGTTCCACTTGCAGGTGGCGTTCATCCGCGAGCCGACCCAGCGGCCGGCCAGCCTGAAGTTCAGGTAGTCCAGGCACTCGCAGACGATCCCGGCCTGCCGGTAGACGTCCGGCTCGTGCTCCTTCAGCCACATGGCCTTGGGCACCAGCCACTCGGCGGCGTCGCTGCCGCCGGCAAACGCCAGCACGGGATGGTCCAGCCTAGCTGTCCGGTCCGCCTGCTCGGCGGCACGGCAGTCCATCCAGAGCAGTGCCGGCCGGAGCGGCGCGCCGTCCGTGCGGCAGGCCACCACCGTCGAGGCCGTGGTCGCGACGCAGATGCCGGCGACCTCCGGCTGGCCCAGGTCGCGCATCAGGCCGCGTGTGGCGTCGCCGGCAGCCCGCCACCAGTCCTCCGGCGACTGCTCCGCCCAGCCGGGCTGCGGGTAGGTGGTCGGGTAGGCGGCCTCGCGCTCGGCGCGCATCCGGCCGCTTTCGAGATCGTACAGGCCGGCGCGCACGCCGCCTGTCCCGAAGTCCAGACCCAGCAGCAGCGCCATCCGTCTACCCCCGCCCTTCGCCGCGTTGCGTTGACGAACCGGCGGTCAGGGCCGGAACATGATCTTGGAGAAGAACTCGCCGCCGGCCTTGATCTTGCCGAACATGGCCGGCAGCTCGTCCAGACCCAGCTCATGCGTGATCATGAACTCCCAGCGCAGGGCGCCGGAGGACAGGTAGTCCAGGGTCACGGTCCATTGCGGGCCCGGATACGGCGCGCCGAACGAGTTCCAGGCGCCGTGCAGGGACACTTCCTGGCGCAGGAAATGCTGGAAGGTCCTGTTCTCCAGGGTCACGTCGCCCACCGGGATGCCGATGAAGACGACATGGCCGCCGGGTGCGGCCAGGTTGGCGGCGAGGTTGATCGAGGACGGGTGGCCGGCTGCCTCCACGATCAGGTCGCACTTGAGGTCCTTGGGGACCTCGGCCGAGACCAGGAAGGTGTGGCTGGCGCCCGCCTCGCGCGCCTGTTCCAGCTTCCGCTCGGACACGTCCACTGCGACGATGTCGCGGCAGCCCATCAGCTTCATCCACTGGATCGCGAACAGGCCGATCGGCCCGCAGCCGATCACGCCGCCGCGGTCGCCAAGCGTGGGCTTGGCCTTCCAGATCGCGTGCAGGGCGATGGAGGCCGGATCGGTCATCGCGACAGCGCGCGGGTCGACGCCCGGCTTCGCCTTCAGCAGGTTACCGACCGGCGCGCAGACGAACTCGGCATAGGCGCCATCGCGGCGGCTGCCGAAATAGTCGTAGTTGCGGCAGCGGGAGAAGTTGCCGGTGGCGCACTGGTCGCACACGCCGCAGGGCAGCATCGGCGCCACGCCGACCAGATCGCCCTTGGCGAAGCCCTCGACGCCTTCGCCGAGTTCCACGATCTCGCCCGAGAACTCGTGGCCGCACACGATCGGCATGCGGTGCGCGCCCTTGATGAGCATGCGCGGGATGTCCGAGCCGCACACGCCCACGGCCGCCACCTTCAAGAGCACCTCGCCCTTGCCCGGCGACGGCTTTTGCAGGTCTTCCAGGCGGATGTCGCCCGGCTGGTACATCACGGCAGCGCGCATGAACGGTTCCTCGGATGATCGGCCAGCGCCGCCGGCAGATGCCGCGCTGAACCAAAAAGGTCGACGGAGACGGCCGGCAGCGCTCAGCGCTTGAGCGAGCCCGTGCCGAACTGCAGGAGCATCGCGACCACGATGATGGCGCCCATGTAGACCTGCTGGTGGTAGCCCGGGACACCAGCCAGGTTCATGATGTTGGCGATGATGCCCATCACGAGCGCGCCCAGCAGCGTGTTGATCACACCGCCACGCCCGCCCATCAGGCTGGCGCCGCCGATCACCACCGCGGCGATCACGTTCAGCTCAGCGCCGACGCCGACCTGGGCCGAGCCCACGCCGGTGCGGCTGGAGGAGATGATGCCGGCGACGGCGGCGAGCATGCCGGAGATCACGTAGACGGCCAGGATGTAGCGGGGC
>VFQN01004425.1_pt1 | contig 18535 bp, 13 predicted proteins | sample 3512371 | NCBI WGS metagenome assembly VFQN01 (sample SAMN10412370, study PRJNA504923) | tailings metagenome | isolation source: Replicate 2 from Balatoc abandoned mine | place: Philippines: Itogon, Benguet | collected 2017-08-28 | reverse complement strand
AACAATTACGACGAATTCTTATTCAAGCGGGATATAATCGTATTGAACACCTTCCTAATAATCCTGATTCTACACGTTGGAATGATGTGAGAAACGATTGCCATTTTTGTCGTCCAGAAATGAATGAAGTTATCAATGCTTTATTCCCTGCTCCAATTCCATCAGGTAATTCATTCATTCATTATTTGATGAATCTCTCTGTGGCTGATTCTTGTCTTCTCTTCTCTTTCATTTAATGAATAGGTCATCCTTTGCCACCGTCAACTGTCTACGCAGTACCTATTGTCCTCCCGCCGCAAGTTATCGGCAACGCTGTATTTGAAGGTGAATTGTTAAATTTTCAATGAATTAGAATTAATAAGAAAATATTAATATAGGAACTCTGACCCAAGCCAACCTCGAAGCTATTGGACACATTGTCGAGGAAAAAGTATCTGATGCTGTAGCCCAGTTTCGCTCTAGAGGCTCTTCAATGGAGGCCCATACTGGACGAAAGCAGTAGCGAAGAGAGTCAGTCAAAGAAGCAAGGCTAATTTTTTACTAGTGTGTGAATAAAGAACTGTAAATTATTTGATTTCATCTATAAATTCCATTTTCAGATGGGAAACCAATCACATGTGAACTAAAAACAACAAGGCAATCAAGGACTTAAGACAAAGAAACACAAATACAAACACAAACAAACACAATTGATGAATGAATGACAACACAATGAAAACAATAATTATTCATAAAAATCAAAGATAAAGAAAGAAAAAAAGAAAAACATCATTAAATAAGAAATAAAAAAGAAAGAGCGAGAGAGTGACGATGTTAGTACTACTCAGTGATCAACATCATCAGAATACCCTCCCTGGCAACCTACTAAAATAGATGTACCATATTCAAAACTATAGGCGGAGAACATTTGTTTCTGACATGAGATAGAGGGAAGCTGCTAACAACTCTAAAAGAAACCGTTACTACATAGATGACACCACATGCCTGTCGCTTATTAGTAGATCTTTCCTTTGTAAAGACTCGCTAAGCTCTTCTGCTCCATACGTTGCTAAACGAGAGAGAGAAAGAGGATTATATAATTCCTATCTTGGATAGTGAGTGAGTTGTCTTACCTGATGTTTCTTCAGCGCCTCTTGACTCCTCATCGTCACACTACTTGAGGTAGAGGACGCGCGAGATGTCGTTGAATGAACTGACGTTGGTGTGGAAGTCATACTTCCCATTGAGTTGTGTGAGTCAGTTCTCTTCAGTCTTCCCACGGTGGGTGAGGCAGAGTGATGCTGACGTGGCACAGGGTCTTTCCTCTGATAGATCTTACGATGTGTCAGATTGGGTGTGACGCCAGCAATCACACTCTCTCGACCACGACCTCCTTCCGCTGCGACCTCTCTGCCTCTCACTGCGTCTTCCACCTGCAATTCTCCGAGGAGTGACGTCACACTGCTCGTAGTGACGAGGTGTGCTGGCATTAGCTTGCCCGGGGCCATCGGACTTAATCGCTTAGACAAGGGAGTGAGGGAGGAGGAGTTAAGAGTGGTGGGTGTGTCTGACATAGACAGTGGGGAAACTAACGAGAGTGAGAGGAGAATGAGAGGATTAGTGATATCATAAATAATGATGTTAGGGAAGGTTTACCTTGAGGAAGAGGAGTGTTGAGAGGTGTTTTCTCATAAATAGAGTGTGATGGAGTGACGTAGCGATCATCAACTTCTTCTTCCTCCTCTCTCTTATGATTCTTGGTTTGTTGAGGAGTATCATAGGCTTCTGTCTCTCTTTGATGGTGATCAGTGTCAGTCTCTGGCCTATCTTCCTCTCCTCCTCTTACCATCTCCTCCTTCTCTCCCTCCTCCACTCCTTCATCCAACTCTCTCGGATACAGCACAATCGGAGTAGGTTTAGGGGTAACAACCGATGGGGTGGATGTGGTGTTGACTCGAGGAGAGCCAATGCTCGCACCATTCGTCATACTACCAGCAGCAGAGACAGGACTGTTATGACTGCTAGGAGACCTCTTCTGAGCAAGAGGTTGATGCTGTTGCGGTGGAGGAGGAGGTGGAGCGGTTAGAATAGTCTTCGTAACCGCTTCTTTCAATGATTCAAGTTCGTTTTCTTTATTCTTCAACAAAGACGATAACCGATCGTTTTCTATCGTATATTCTTTGGATACTTCTAATGCACGTTTTAAATTTCTTTGTGTTAATTCAAGATCAAATAATGTTTGTTGTCGTTGTGTTTTTTCTTCATCAACTTTATGATTAATATCTTGAATTTGACGTTGTAAATTCGTAATATTAAATTCATACGATCGTTTTTGTTCTTCGAGTAACCGTATTTTCGATTCTAATGGTGCAGAAATTTTATCTAATAATTTTTTATTATCTTTTTTATTTTCTATTAATAATTCTTCTAATGCTAATTTCTTCTTTTTCATATCTCTTAATTCTGATTTTAACATTTTTACAGAGATTTCGAGATTTTTCGCAGTAATATTACGATGCGCGGTCGTGAGAGTGATATTACGGACTCGTTGAGCGAATTGTAATGTGAATAATGTTTCATCAGAAGTTAAATCAGTCGGACAAACAGTAAAAATCATCATAGTCTTTGAATTACCACCTAATGCATTCTGTAATAGATAGGTTAATTTGGAGTTTCTAAAAGGTATATGACGTTGCTTCGAGTCTAATGCTTCCATCACATCACCTAATGCTGATAGACTTTTATTAATATATTGAGCTTCTTTTAACACTTGTCCCTTTGCACCACTTTTATTAATACGTTCTGAACCTGCAAGATCAACCAGAAATAATCGTCCTGTACTGGATGTTCCTTCATTCTCTTCTACTGTCACCTCCACTATAGTGATCAGATGAGATCGACTACTCTGATTGTTTAGATTCGTTGATGACGTTGCACGATTCTTCGCACCACGACTAAAGACAGTGTCTACTTCATCCATATCATGTACTTTATATTGTCTTAACCCCGGGACGATGACGAAGTTGTCAGGAGTCAGACGAAGGTCTAGCGACACTCCGTCACTCTGTCCTCCGCCGTACTGGTCGTGAAGGAGATCATAGACTTGTTCATTGTAAATCTCTAGCATGGAAATCTCCACCGTGTAAGAGTAGTGACTTTCATCGTATTCGTCATCGTCGTCATCTTCCACGTCAGACACGAGCTCTATGCCATCTCCACGGTCAGAGAAGTCCAGCGAGTCACTGCCATTGACACCACTGCCGACAACACTCCCTCCAACGCTCTCAGACATGCCTGCGATGCCCACATCCAGTGGTTCGTGTGAGGACGAGTCATTGAGACTCGCAGTCGCAGGAGAGAAGGCAGCAGGATAACGATCAGCGGGTGAGGCAGAGGTGGCGCGACTACTTCTTCTACTCGCACTACCAGTTGGCGCACTGAGAGAAATCATTGGATTGACGTACTCAAAGGTCGCGCCATGAGAGGACGATGACTTCCCAATGCCATTAAACTCCTTCTTATGATGGGTACGCGGCGTTTCTCGAGGTGACTTAGTGGTCAGAGCGAGGAGATTCTTATTAGAACCATTCTTATTGGACTTCTTTGTCTCTAAAGTCTCGAATAACTTCTGAATCGTTCGATAACTCAGACCGTATTGATCACCATATCCATCCTAATATAGTAATAATGAGGTGTGATGATCATATGAGATTGGTATTGGTATCTCTTACCATAGTGTAGGTCTTGCCACTGCCTGTCTGACCATACGCCATGATACAAGCATTATAACCCTCAGCCACTGAGATGATGACAGGTTCCACGTCAGCGAAGACATCGACTTGATTCTTATCCGCTTTCCACACACGATCGAAGGCAAAGGACTTCCAGGTATCCACACGACTGTCATAGAACATGAGTTCAGTGTCGTCCATAGTGTCAACGATGATCTTCCCGCCTGCTGCTAGCTCTTGGTCTGACGGAGGACGAGTGCGACAACATGCGATGATATTGCCTTGTAATGTCTGAATCTTATGCAATAACTGCACTGAACGAGATCGCTCTGATTCATACTTCCCAACCTATTAAAACACCAGACAAGTCATCAGAAGACATCAGATACGTCATAGACCGGCTTACCATCTTAATTAGTTCTTTCTTTAACTTCTCTGCATCATCAGTCCCAAGAAAACTCTTCAATCTTCCCATAACGCTTGTAGTGCTATCAATCTGTAGATGAGATCCATTTTGTCCCACTGAGCTAGGTACCATGCGATAGAAGGTGTCAGCCTTCGCTGCTTTGAAGGTAGGCGTTAACATCTCCATGAACTCCTTCTCAATCAGTCTTAATCGCTCGTCCTTCTCTTCAATCACCTCTTGTAAGTGAGCGAAATGAGCTAATTCAGTGTCTTTCTGAGCAATGACCTCTCTCAAACCCTCGATCTCCTCCTTCAATAACACCACCTCATCCGTCGGATCGAGACTTAAACTGCGATCAACCACACCATTGGCCAGTCTTTTCTTCGCTTGGAAGAGTTGTCCTTGTAAATCAGCATTCTCCGCCTCTAACTCAGAGATCACAGCTGCCAGTTCTCTCACGGTTAGTTCGAGGTTCTCCTGTGTCTGAGCGAGGAGTTCAGACTCCTGTGTATTGAAATCCAATGAATCCATACCAAAGTCAGGTTTATTTAAATGTGATTTACGTCGTCGATGATTTAAACCACGTTTTACATCTTCTTTTAATGTTAATATTTCATTTTTTAATGAATTTTCAATATTTATTTTATTTTCTTGTAATTGTTCCACGTCATTCTTTAAGAAGATGATCTCCTCTTGATAGGCATTCATCTTATGGATGAGATCTTGTTCAGTGGTCTGTAATACCCGAACATGGTTGATTAATTGTTCATTCTCATTCTCGAGCTTCCTATTGTTGTCCTCTATGATCACCATAGAGTTCTGCAGTGCTTGTAAGTTAGTGATCGTTGAGGTGAAGTCACGACATATACGATCATAATTATCTTGTAACGAACGATATTTCAACTCTGATACTTGTATTTTCTTCTCTAATTCTTGATGTCTAGCATCGGATTGGCGCAGTTGTGTCTCTAGTTCTCTCTCGTATTCTCGTGATGATTCGACATATTCATCATAACTGTGTTTTAATTGTTCCATTTCATGGAGTTTTAATTCATATTCTCTTTCATAATCCACATCAGGATCTAATCCAATAAAATCAGCAGACATGATGATGCCTTTCCTCTCTTTATTCAGTCTCTTTAATAAAACTAGAATAACTCAAGATCCACACAAGATTGAGAGCAACGATCCCAGGATTTCACTAATCCACTCTTTTAACGCAGTAAACACTGATGGAATGTCTGAGATCTATGTGTTGTATGTTGATTATTCAAGGCGTAATCCGACCTAATAATCTTCGATCTTTCACAGCGTCGCGATGCACCAACTTTCAAAAACACTGAGATCTTACAAACTCGACTTTTAGAAATATCGACATTTCTTGAGTTAATTAAACAGTTATGCTTTATTCCTCAACAATGCGAAGAATATTTACACTTCAGATATACCTTGAAAGAGGAGTTGAGCTGTTCTATCGTAGAAGATGCTTATATTAACGAGTGGTAAAGAAGGCGGAAAATGAGTAAATGAATAAAAAAGAGAAGGGAAACGACCTAACCGAGAGTAACTACCATCATTGACAAAATAAAAAAACAATAAAAAAGACTAATGACAATAACTACGCTTCTTGAATTTTTGCTATCTTTTCGTAACCCTCACTCATCTAATTCACACTAAAATCTTTCCTTTATTAAACCTTCTTTGACACACCTTTAATATCACTAACACCCCCACTTAATTACTCTCACACATTATTAATATTAACTATCTTAATAACTCGTCACTCTTATCACTCTGAATCTTATTTCTTCTTTTATGATCTTCCAATCTTTGTTAAACAATTTAATCCATATTCATCATATTCTTGTTTAGTGATCCAGAACTCCTTCTTATCCTTCATAATATCAGCTAAGACTGAACCTCCTAAGAAGACCATATGCTTTCTTCTTGGTGGATCTTCAATATTAATCTTAAACTTCTTCATACGTTCACTATTACCTTTTAATACTTCATTTAAATAACGATCTTTCAAATCCTTCTCTAAGCGTGATGGTAATCCAGGATACATTGATGAACCACCTGATAATACAATATGCTTATAGTATTCAACACGTGTATCAATATCAGCAGACTGAATCATATCAAAGACCATATCAGCCATACCAACCTTCTCACAATCGACTAATGACGGATTAAACAAACACTCCGCTGCCTCGAATCTTTCACGCCCTAATTTAATCACTTTACCATCTGGTAATGTATAATTCTCCATTAAACATGTTGTTTCAAGTGCTAATTTACGTTCTGTGTTAATATCATAGGCAACATAACATAACTTCTCTTTAATCTGACGCACTGTATCGAAGTCAGCAGAGGAGTTAAATGCATAACCACGTAACATTAATAGTTTAATTAAATATTTTGTTACATGACGACCAGCAACATCCAAACGACGGATTAAATGTTGTGGTACAAAGCCATCATAGACTGGAACGACGTGTGTCACACCATCGCCTGTATCGACCACGACACCTGTTAACAATCCTTGTGCATATAATGTTAACATGGCTTGAATGGAGACATTGGTTGCAGCAAATCCATAGGTTTCAAACATCTTTTGTACAAGTTTTTCACGATTTTTCAATGGATTTTGTGGTGGCTCAGTGAGAAGAATCTTATGTTCATCTGGTCTGATCTAAAGGACAAAGCACGATGAAAACGAGAAATATCACGACTAACATAGATTACTTACTCTCATCTTGTCGTAGAAGGTGTAGTTCCAAAGGTGTTCCATGTCTTCCCAACTGCGAACGATACCGTTCTCAACCTGAGAGAGACGTCGTAAGAGAGGTGTAAAGCAAAGAGGAATAGACCGTTACTTACAGGATATTTGATCTCCAAGGTCTGTCTAACAGCTGCAGCTTCATCACCGCACATGATATCCTTTAACTCAATAGTCTCAGAGATTGATTCCTCTGCACGTAAGATTGGCCTTCCGACCATGGAAGGAAAGATAGCTGTAGGAAAATTCTGTCCAGCATATCCAACCTTTACGAAACCAGTACCATTGTCACAGACAATACAAGGCTAGTATAGAAAAAGAATCCAAAGATGTAGATGAAAGATGATTGGAGTTAAGGAATAAAACGAAACTTTTCGCTTACCATATCGGCGAGTGACATCTTTTCTTTACTATATTCTCTTTCAAGAAACAATAAACTTAATAATTATGAATCAATAAAATTTTTTGATCAAGTATATCGCTGGTAAAGTGCTTTGTTATTAGCTTTGTTTCTCGTAATCCTTGTCAAGTGCCACAAAGAAGATTTCAAGATCTGTGGGTTGGGAATCTGTGGTTTGAGGATCTGTGATTTGAGGATTTGAGGGATTGAGAACGAAGAAAGAGGTCGGACGATGAGGGAGAAGACGATATTAATGTATTGAGATCATAAGAATTGTGGAGAGAAAGAAAATCACTTTTTGATTACATTATATTGCACATGTTCAATAATTCATTAATAATGCTATGTTATGTTGTTTGTTATCGTTATTATTATGATTCACTACAATTGAATTAAATGGCTCTCTTATAGTTTATATTTATGATGATACAATCTCTCATGAAGGATGATTTCTTATTCTTTCTTTATCTTCATCTTCTTCACGACATTCTGCCTTATAGTATTATAATGGAATGACAGCTTTATTGCGGTTGCTTGGAAGTAGTTGGAGGATATTTATAGGATAATATAAAAATTGATAATATATAATAGAGAATGCTTGTTGAAAAGAAAGTCATTGAATCATTCAAGTTTCGATTATTTAAGCACTTTCCGTCTTTGTCGAGGGAGCAGGACGACGAACAGATTGGGTGTTGTTCACTGTTCGACTATTTGAGTTGTTGTTATTGTTGTTGTTTCCTCCTTGCTTGTTATTGTTGTTATTGGTTCGGAATGGTCTTCGTTCACCGTTATTCTCCCCTTCACCTCTTGGTTGACGATCACCACTGAATCTGTTACCTTGAGGACGATCACCTCGTGGTTGATCACCACCTTCTCGTGGAGGACGGTTGTTGCTGCGGTCTCGACGTGGACGATCACCTTCCTCTCTCTTTCCACCATTATTGTTCTCTCTGTATGGCTTCGAGTGATGAGCTGGCTTGCTCTCCTCTGTCTTTGGCTCTGATGCAGCGCCAGGTCGAACTGCGTCTAGATAGCTAGATCTCTTCACTGGAGCCTCAGCCTTTGGTGCATCAATCGCCTCATTTGGCTTAGACACAGGCTCCGACACGATTGGCTCGCTTGATGAAGTCGCCACTGGAGCTGACTCTGTCACAACGGGTTGAGCAGTTGGCTCTGATGATTCCACTGCTTCTGCTGTTGCTTCCTTGCGAGGACCATCTTTATTCTCTGCACGCTTATTGAACTTCTTCGCCCAGTTATAATCTTTACCACCTTCCTTATTCTCATGGTGATGCTCTCGGTTCTCATTCTTCTCGCGATTGAATGATCGCTTCTTCTGGAAACCTCCTTTATTTCCCTCCACTGCACCACCTTCCTCGTTACCTTCACCTTCCTTCTTTGCTCCTCGGAAACGATCGTTATTTCTTCTTCGCTGCTGTCCTTCAGTATTCTCTCCTTCCTTGTTATTGGTGCGCTTAGGACGCTGGTTAGGACGATTGCGAGGACTCTTCTTGTTCGCATTGGCCTCATTTGTGTTCTCCTCTCCTTCTGACTTGCTTTGTTCTGCTACAGCATTGGCATCATCGCCCACTGTCTCTGATGATTCAGTCGCTGTCACATTGGTAAGTTCTGGTTCTTCTGCCACTGCAACTGCAACTGGTTCAACTGTAGACTCCACGAACACTGGCTCGCTCAGTAATACTGGTTCATGAACGACTGGAGCGATCACTGATTGCGGAGCCACTGCTGATGAGATGCTTGGAGGAGCGAGTTGGAAGAAAGGTTCTGGTTGGAAGTTGATTGTGGTGTAGAGGGGAGAAGCGGCTGAAGGAACTGATGAGGGCACTAAGGTAGGAGCGGTTGTGGTTGTTGTAACTGCGCCGAATTGTAAAGTACCAAAGCTTGGTGGCTCCAAAGGAACGAACTGAGGAACTGGTTGCGGTGCAGGAAGATCGAATTTGCTTGGAGTCACGTCACCTACCACTGGAACATCGGTCGCCGGTGGGATGTGAGGAACTGGAGGCACGTTGATGGTTGGTTCGCTTGGATGCATTGCAGGAGTGGAAATGGAGTTGCGTAAGAAGGCTGTTAAAGCTCCAGCTCCCCCACGGTTCGGAGGAATCTTCTCCATCTCGTCGGCGAGGTTGTCGATCAACTGGCTCATTTGCAAGTAGTTGCAGCCTCTCACCACGTCATTCTGAACAGCAAGATCATCCTAACAAACACAACAAAAGAAAAGAGAGAGGTTAGATCAACTGTCACATTAAATGGAGCCTGCAGCATGAGGGGAAACACAAGAAAACAGGACTATGACAATGCTTTGCACATTATGTCTGCTACATGTGATTGCTTATAACTTCAAATAAAAACTATTCGAAGAGTATTATAAGATTTTCTCAATGTGTTCACCATTCTCCTCTTGCGACAGAAGAGAATAGATGCTACACTTATCCTTATGACGAATGTCAAGTCGGACGAAGAAAAAGATCCATCACCATAGCAATTTACCACTGTCATAGTCCCAACAAACAAACAAAGAAACCTTCAACTTACATTCAGATAGTATGTAGCGACTTTGTTGGAGTGATTGAGGGTATCTTGGAATCCACTGATGGTGGTTAACCCTAATAATGTTCTTCCGAAGAAATCAACGGTGTCAGGCAGATTGCGAGTAGTCACATCCTTGTAACGTTGATAGACATGAAGAGCCTTCAAAAGCTTGGAGATTTTGTCTTCAAACTCTTGTCTTTTCTTGGCTTCGTTGGCCTTGACGGTTTCGGCGTCAGGTTCAGTCATAGTGGACACAGCGTATTGGACGACACGAAGCTGGAAATCCAACTCAGTGTTCGTCTCAGCGGCGACTGTATCATTCACGATATTTTCTTGCTCTTCTACGACAGGCTCTTCAGTCTCTTGGACTTCGACCTTCTCTTCAACTTCCTCGGTGGTTTCAGGGGCGGCGGAAACCTTTCCTTGTTGTTCCTCCTACGGAGATATATCAACAGCTGTCCCAGATGAAGAACACTATACACCTACCAACTGTTGTTTGGCGACCTCCTCGAGTTGTGCCTTCAAGGCAGCAACATCAGCTAAAGCTTTCTCAACAGATTTCTTGGAGTTGAGAAGAGCGAGTTGTTCCTGGTCAAGAGCCTTTCCAGAAGCCAACTGTTGTTCGATCTTCACAATTTTCTCCATCCTAACGTAGAAAAAGTTATGAAAATCAAGAAGGAATAACTAAACTTGGCGGGGACTCACTTCTTCTTGAGGTTACGATGCTTCTTCGAAGCAATTGCAACATAAGGATTCTCTTTGGCTAAATCAACGCTCATTCTTTAATCTATGCAAAACAATATCTTGAGTTTCATCTCTCGAAAAATCATAATTCGTTTGATTTACCTTCAATAGTAGACTTCGATTGCAACAAAAGTTCTAGAAGAAATCTAAAGATGCAAACACAATTCATTATGAAAATTAGGAGAAATAATTTGCTAAATGCAAGATTACTCCTGCAATACGCTAAGGCTACTTACTGAACTAGAAATCTTGTGAGAAAATCAAGTTGGTTTGGAGAAGTTTAATCCACTAAAGGTTCTAAACGAAACCTTTTTCAAAGTGATTACTTTTGATGATTGTTTGATTAGAAACTCCGACTCTCTCGATATATCAGACCTCACCATCCAAAACAAACAATTTAGGAAATTCGGAAATTCGAATTTTCGGATGATCAGAAAAAAAAAACAAGGTGTAGTGTTAAATTTTTAAAAAAGAATTTCACGATTAATTTCGGTAACATACTGAAGTTCATACGTATTGTGTTGTAAGTCGTCTATAACCTATCGAGGAGGGCTAATAAAGGAGCCACGTCAGATGCTTTCACTTCCCCAGAGCTTAACAACAAATCCAAACCTTGTCTTACCATATACTTTCCGATAATCTTATTTTCATTGACTGGGCCGGAGGAAGTACTGGACGACGTTGACGTTGAAGAATACGTATTAAACACAGCAGATGGAGGTGGTGGAGGAGGTGTCGCACCTCCAGAAAACAAAGTTGCAAAACCATAAGAAATTGAAAGTTCACCCCCACTTTGTTCGTTTCTATCAAATGGAGTCATTTCCGTTGCTGCCTTTTCCAAAGCATTACGGTTCCCGTAATGACCTTCAGGTAATGGAGCAGCTGCTTGACCAAAGATCGCTTCCCATTCATCAAGAGAGTCTCGCGGGAAAGTGTAAGATCCTCCGATAGCAGCAGCGTAAAGACGATCAACGATCGCCTTTTGAATAAATTCAACCAAATTAGGATAAGCATGCTCTTCATCTCCTAAAATACAATATCCTTGACCTGCGTTGACAGTTGGGAAATGTTCCATCTTTGATGATCCTAAATGGCGACAAGTGACGACAAAGTGATTCTTTGGATCGCTACTATAGCGCAAGACAATTAAATGGTGTGGTAAGACAGATGAGCCGAATCGTCTGAAGTTATGCTCGACCAATGCAGTCGCTTGGTCACGGTTCAGTTCTTTTACAAACCAAGATGCAGTTTGTTCTGATGAAGGGGTAGACACCGCCGATGCCTTAGACAAAGTCTCGCGCAGAGGACCAAAACGTCGCAACCATTGAGCGAACTGAGCAACACTGATTTCAGTATTGGACATATCCCCAGTGGTGGGACCATCTAATAAGGTTGCTTTCAATAAAGTAATCAGATGATTTCGGGCCAAACGACGAAAAAATAATGTTTTGGCGATGTAGTCTTGGTAGGCATCGACAAATAACTTGAATGTGGTGGTTTTGTTCTGTCCAAAGTTACTATGCCAAAAGACTGAACCATCCACATCCCCAATCATCTGCATTGTTGCTTCATCCAGACAATTATTACTCTAATAATTAGGTGAAAAGATGAGAAGATGAAGACAAGGAGGAGATAAAGTCTACCTTAAACACATCTTTCATCATAATCGCAGTAATTACTTGAAATCGACTCATTAACTCAGATTCCATTCGATGAATCTTCTCAATTCTACCAGTCCATGATGAGATCAATGTATTAGAAATCAAGCTTTTACTGTTATGGGTCTTGTAAATTTCATCCACCTCAACCTTGATCTTACGTAGAAGTTCAACATCGTTAGAAACCAAATTGGAGATGTTAGTTAAGGAGGTCTTCACTTGAGGAGAGGAAGAAGTCTTAGTGGAATCATTCCAAACCTCTTTAACTGATTGCAAACACTCAGCATAGAGTTGAGTTGAGTGGAGTAATTGACGACAAGTCAGCACAATCTTTGTTTCACCTTATACAAGAAATTAATGCACATAAAAGACGAAATTTAAGCATCTCTACCTTTCAAGGCAGCAAGGACAGCTCGAACACCATCTACAAGTTGAAAAGCCAAAGAAATCGCCTCCATTGAATGCAATAAATTCAATCAATAATGTTGTGCAAATTCGGAATCTTTACCGTTAAGATACCGAAATCGAAAAAACGAAATCATAAAAACTCGAAATTCCGAAAAAGTCCTCGATTTAAAGAGCGCAAATCTTTGAGATCTTTCTGGGTGGTCTATTGCAGATTTGTTGGATTCGGTTTGTTTGAAGTGAATAGACAAGTAGACATGTCGAGAAAGTCTGAAAAAGAGAAAAAGAGATCATCGAATGGCGATTCCAGTGACAGTGATGATGGAGAGATCGATGGGATGAGAATTGCAGCTGATCAATTAACTTTGTCACCAGGATTTCTTGACAAAGTCCCTAAAAATATTCGAGAATGGGCAACGAAAGACACTCAAGCGTGGCTGAGAGAAATCTTTGAAGGCTCCGAGGACCTTGAAAGGTGAGTAAGTCTCATAAATGCTTTGAAGAACATCACTCAATTTCTCGTTGCAGTTACGTGGCTCAATTTGGAAAATTTGGGATTCGAGGAATTGATTTGCTTTCAACAACTGAAAAGCAGCTTGTAGATTTCGGTATATCTCATTCTATCCATATCAATCGAGCCAAAACCTCCATCAGTCAGTTGATCGTGTATCAGCAAGCTCTTGATAAAAAGCTGAAGAAAGAACAAAAGTTGAGGGAAAAGGAGAAGCCTTACTATGACCTGCTCGATGAAGCCACAGCACTCAGAGCGAAATCTCCTCCTTATCAATCCCCTTACAGCATCAAATACTGGAAAGCGGTCGATGTGTTCATGTGGTTAGAAGCGAAAGAAAATGTTGGTCAACTTGGTTTATTTGTGAAACCCTTTTCTTTGGAACGCATTTCAGGAAAGGAGCTATTAGAGATGGTTAATAAACCAGATGAACACTTCCATGAAATTGTAAGCCATACTTAATCCCCTCGAAGATGATGTTCGATCTCACCTTTCCTTCCCCTCCTTTTCTAGTGTCGTACCTTGAAGCAAGGACTTACTCCTGTTGATATTCAACGTTTAAAAGATGCCATTACCAATAAAAGGAAATATTATGAAGAATTAAATAAGAAAATTAAAGAAACTAAATTAAAAGAAATGGATAAATCCGTTCAAAAGATTGAAAAGATGAAGCAATCCATTAAAAATCTTTCTGTATTAGGTACAGGTAATTTTGGTATTATTTATTCTGCTATATTAAAGAATCAACGTGTTGTTTTAAAACGTGTTAAAATGAAGCCTGTTGCCGAAACAACAGACGAAGGAACTGATCCGTCAGGCAAACCAACGGAAAATCAAATAAAATTGGCAAAAGAAGAAATTGAAAAACATCGTGTGAAAGAAGAACAACATCAAAAGCTTTTCAAGTTTAAAGAAGAAGCATTACTTCGTGAAGCTTTCATGATGGCTAAATGTGCTGGGAAAGGTGTTGTTCGTTTGATTGGTCAAGGGGAAGTGAAAGGAACTCGATTAATTGCTATGGAGTTTATGAGTGGGCATAGTGTCGAACAAGAGATTATTCGTGCTTCAAAAGACGATGGTTCTGACTCAATCTTTCACCCTCAGCATAAAGATAACATTGATTTAGTGAATCGTGTTGGTGTTGATGACCCTGTTTTATATCAGATTTTGCGTATTGGTCGTGATGTCGCCTCTGCTTTAGCGCGTATTCACAGTTTAGGTGTGATTCACCTTGACATTGCTGCGAGAAACATCTTATTAGACCGTGACAAACGACCTAAAATCACTGATTTCGGTATGGCTCGATTAGAGAGCGATATGATCGAGCAATCCTCCTACCGCGCCGCATTGATTGACGAAGCAGCTGCGAAGAATATGGGGCAAGTTGAACGCGACGTTTATTTGAAATGGGATCACAAAGATCGTAGAAATGCTGACCTTGATGAAACGGAGGAAGATCTTATTCTTGAGATCTTCGAAGGTCAAGTGCCTATTCCTTGGATGCCAATTTGGACTTTGATCGATAAGAAGGTTGTTGATCGTCATTGGGATGTTTATGCCTTTGGTTGCTTCTTATTTGAGATGGCAATGCGTCAACCTCCTTTCCAAGGCACCAGTCACAAAGATATGATGGATCTCAAACAATCATTGGATACACATCCTAAGCTATCGCCAGTTGACTTTCCTGGTGAATTTATTGAGATTGTGAACCTCACCTGGTCCGATTACGAGCTTCAGCCTCTCATGCCGGCTTTATATGATCGCATTACCGCGTTGCACAAGTCTGTCGTCAGTGGATCAAGTTCGGTGACTGTAATCGACGAATACCTTGCAATGAAGGAAAACTTAGGAATTCCTAACCAAGCAACGTCAGAATCGATTTATTCGAATGCGATTCCTGTTACTCTTCCTACCATTTCTGGAAACATCTCACCTGCTTCTTCCCCTTATGCAAGACCATCCTATTCAAGCACTTCTCCTTATGGTCGCTCATCTTCCACTTCTCCGCGCGGTGGAGGTTATGCTGCCCCTTCGGCTATTTTCCCCGCACCGAACCCGATTGTGTCCAACCTGTATTCTGCGCCACAGTCCTCTGCTGGATATAGCCAAGCAAATGCCTTGAGTCCTTCAACTCCCACTCCAACGACTGAGACGTCTGCTCCAGTCCCGCCTTTATTGCATAAATTTATGATCCCGAAGAGAGTTCGTTTAACCATAGATCCGAATGATTTGGAAGGACCAAAAGATATGGATAAACTCCGATTAGAAGAAATGCTTGATTGTGCTTTAAGCTCTCAAGATTATATCTTTATATTAGAAATAATGAATAAAATCCCAGTGAATAATGATGAACTTCAGATTGATATTATCTCTAAATGTTTTCATTTATTAAAGTCATTCGCGGAGAATAGTCACATGGGAAGTAACAATGATGATGTTTGGAAACATATTATTGAAAGAATTTGTTTGAAATTAAGTCAAGCGAATCAAATCCCTGCTGACATCGGTACATTAGATCGATTGCATTTACTTCGTTTAACGATTGACGGTACTGCAGCGATTGCTAGTCTTCTTCGAGGAAAGCATTGGAATGACGATAAGGATGTCCCATCTACCATGATAAACCAATCATCCATCAACTCTCAGCAGTTGAAGTACTTGTGCACGATGCTGTCGTTTAATTTGAAGACATTCGTTGAAGAATCGGCAGAGATTGCGAGATATACCTGCATGGCCATCTCGATGCTTGCGAGTGATTCAGACTCTGTCAGAGATCAATTTCATCGTGATGGAGCCTTACAGTCGATTATTGGGGTATTGAATCATCATGTTTCTGATCCCGCTGCAGTGAAAGAAGCTTTTACTGCCTTGGGATCATTCTACCTCGGTCAGATTCTATTAGCTGTGCCGCTACCACCACCAGCGAGAAATCAAGCTCCTATCGACCCTAAAGTGATTATTGATTCTTGGAAATTGTATTCCACGACCTTCTTTGACTGTTTACGTCATTATCTTCTCCCTGAAGCGACTCCAGTGATTTCAGCTACTTCAGCGAATCCGAACGAGGAAGAATCGAAGGACAGCAACGAAAGCGTCGTGCAAGTGATCTTGTCTGTGATGTTAGACATCTGTAATAACGGAATCGAAGCTTTTGATGAGCTTGAGAAGCTCTTTGTGAATATGACTGGCGATGATTTACGATTACTCACTGATGCAGTGCAACGATATCCGAAGAACTTTCGTATTCAAGAAGGTGGTTTTGGTGTTATTAGTGCAATTCTTCAGACCGGTCATGAAACTCCAATTATTCGAATCGCTGCTAACACAGACCCAACCATTGTCACCTTTGTTCTCTCTCATGCTGAGCGTGTCAGTATCTTTGTTGAGAAACCTGAGAATCTTGATAATCTTCTCACAGCGATGGAAACCTTCTCTGTCGATGATAAGATCGCTATTGGTATTCGCAAAGAGAAAGAAGTTACCAAACAACAAGAGGAGTATTATTCTCGTGGATTATATTTCACTGGCACCATGAGTCAATCGTCTAAGAAGAAGGCATTAACCTCTACTAATGCCTATGGTGCGAGTGGTGTTGGTTATGGTGCTTATGGCACGAATAACAACTATTATTTAAATGATTCCACCCGTAAAAACAATAATAATGGCAATAACTCATCGCAATTAAATCAGATGGGACGTGATCTATTGTTAGAAGAATTTGAGAAAACTGAATTGCACTTTGATGAAGAAGGAAAACACATCTCAGCAGCGATCTTACAGAAATCAGCTGCCGTTATTATTGGTATTACATCAGCGTCATACCCCAAGGATGTTCCAGCACGATTATATCGCACAAGATACAATGAATTAATCTTACAAGCATTAAAGAACTTTAAAAACGATGTTAATCTAACGCATTACGCGTTCATTGCATTATACTATACCTGTCGTAAGAACACTATGCATCAAGTATTCCTCCATGAATTAGCCATCACGAAGCATCTCTACGCTGCATTATTACGCTTCCAATATGTCTGTGATGAGATGCCTGATTCATTAGTATTGATCTTAGAAGGTGTGACCGGTGGATTAGTTGGTTTACTCGAACCACAAGATGATCAAACAGGGACAGAGAATCCAATTAACTTCAATATCTTAACAAAGACTGCTGCATTAGCATTAGAGAAAGAAATGAATAATATTACAATTAATAAAGAATTACCATCGTTTAAGTATTGTCGTGAGCTATCCGAGTATTTAATACGTGATGATAAGATCAAATACACGGAATTAGAGAAACTTGGATCAATCTTATTGAAGTTACGCAATCCATTGGAAGTGAATATTCAGCTCGGGAATCATGAGGACTATCATGACTGGCATTCCGTCTATGTCATGTACTTTAAATTAATTGGTACTTTACTCTTCTGGTCGCCCAATGTATTAAAAGAGCGTTGGTCGGATTTATTCCTTAGTTCTTATCAACGTGATGATCATGGTGATGTGACGATCGGTGAGAATCAATACATCCTATTGAAGTTAGGGATCTTCCCCTTTGTTTTACGAATATTAAAATCATTTCATTTGAGTACGATGAATCATAGCAATACCTCACAATCACTTCATCCGAATGTTCTTGCTGCGGCCTTATCGTTATTAACTTCGATTAGTCGTTTAATCGTTGGTGATCGTGTGTTGTTCGGGGAAGAGACTTCTTACATCTCTATCTTTAATAATGGTGTAGAGAATGTTCAAGCAAGAGAGGAACTGTTATCCTATTGTTTACTCTCCTCTAAAGAGCATTACCATCACCCGATATTAATCCGATATAGTCTCTGGATGATGATTTATCTCATTGCTGGTAAAAGCGTTGAAACGACCACAACCACTGCAGTGGATGAGAAGAAGGTTCAATTAGAGAGTAATCGTGATGTTGCAGCAGAGATCGCATTATCTAATGGCATTGAATGGGCGATAGAGGCGATGAAAGCCTTCCCTGACTATTATACCATCCAATGTCTAGCAATACTCTTCTTAATCTGGATGGAGAAACGTGGTCATTTCGCTAAAAGAAAGCTATCGTTAGTCAGTTTAAAGGAGCTGTTACAAAGAATTATGGATAACAATGCTACTGGAGGTACCACACAACAGTATAAAACATTAGAGGAAGAAGGTCATGACACTTCATTGATAGGTCGTTCGATCTATATGTTTGGAGATATTCTCGCTCATGCTGATCGTTTATTACGGTTGATTGATTCTCATTTAGTTGAGAAACAACAGATTATTCATGATACATGGGATGGTATTACTCGTCCAATACGCATCGAAGCGATACGATTTGAAAAGGAAGAAGATGAATCAGGTCG
>VFQN01004424.1_pt1 | contig 18540 bp, 17 predicted proteins | sample 3512371 | NCBI WGS metagenome assembly VFQN01 (sample SAMN10412370, study PRJNA504923) | tailings metagenome | isolation source: Replicate 2 from Balatoc abandoned mine | place: Philippines: Itogon, Benguet | collected 2017-08-28 | reverse complement strand
CCGCCGAGTTCGCCGGCCGCGGCATCCGCGTGAACGCGGTAGCCCCCGGCTGGATCGACACGCCGCTCTACCAGAAGGCCACCGCGAACGACCCGGCCCGCCGCCAGAAGATCCTGGGCCGCATCCAGATGAACAGGCTGGGCAGCCCGGACGATATCGGCTGGGCCGCCGTCTACCTCGCCTCGCCCGCTGCCGCCTACGTCACCGGCCAGACCCTCGTGGTCGATGGCGGCGGCGTGATCGGCTTCTGAACGAACAACGCCTCGGGAAAGAATAAGATGAGCTTGTCGCCCATGAAGATGTTGCGCCGGACCGCCTTGTTGGCCGGTACCGCCCTGGCCCTGCTCGGCGGCGTCGCCGGCGCGGCGTTCGCCGACCCGGTCGCGATCAAGGTCGCCTACGAGAACAACCCGGGCGAGCCGGTCGACAAGGTCATGCACTACTGGCAGGACCTGATCGCCAAGAAGAGCAACGGCGAGATCACGCTGGAGCTCTACCCAAGCTCGCAGCTGGGCTCGAAGAAGGACGTGACCGAGCAGGCCATGATGGGCCTGAACGTCATCACCATCACCGATGTCGGCTTCCTCGCCGACTACGACCCGGACCTGGGCGTCCTGTTCGGTCCCTACCTGAGCGACGATCCGGCCAAGCTGTTCAAGATCTATGACGGCGAGTGGTTCAAGCAGAAGTCGGAATCCCTGCGCGAGAAGGGCATCCGCATCGTCTTGCCGAACTATCTCTACGGCGTGCGCCAGCTGATCGCGACGAAGCCGGTCCGTACCCCGGCCGACCTTGCCGGCATGAAGATCCGCGTGCCGAACAACGTCATGCAGATCAAGATCTTCGAGGCGATGGGCGCCACGCCCACGCCCATGCCGCTGGGCGAGGTCTTCACCGCCCTGTCCCAGGGCGTCATCGACGGGGTCGAGAACCCGCTCTCCGTGCTCTATGGCCAGCACTTCCAGGAAGAGGCCAAGTATCTGAGCATGATCGGCTACCTGACCAACACGGCCATGTTCGTGGGCGGCGAGGCGTTCTTCTCGACGCTGCCCGAGGAGCAGATGAAGATCATCGACGAGACCGCCTATGAGGCCGGCCTCTACAGCCAGAAGATCGCCGCCGAGGAAGACGCCGCCACCATCCAGAAGATGAAGGATGCCGGCGTCGAGGTGATCGAGGTCGACAAGGCGCCGTTCCGGGAGATGACCCGCAAGGTCTACGACCAGTTCCCGGAATGGACGCCCGGCCTCTACGAGAAGATCCAGGCCGAGCTGGACTGAGCGAAGCGGCACCCAAGCGCTGTGCGGCCGGTCCGGTTGGGCCGGCCGCTTTGCCATGACGAAGAGCCTTCGGCCATGAAACGCCTTTCCAACCTGCCCGTCTGGGTGGCCGGCATCCTGCTGGTCGCCCTGATCGTGCTGTTCAACGCGGCCGTGCTGATGCGCTACGCGTTCGGCCACCCGATCCACTTCACCGAGGAGGTCTCGGCCATCCTCCTGATCTGGATCGTGATGATCGGCGCCATCGACGCCGAGCGCCTGAACCAGCATCTGTCGATCACGGTCGTCACCGACCTGCTGCGCGCGAAGCCCCGCCTGCTGCTCGACTTCCTCACCGACATCCTCTCGGTGGTCGTGCTCCTGTTCCTGGCCTGGCTCGGCTGGAAGCTCGCCAACACTGTCCAGTTCAAGCTCACCGGCATCCTGCGGGTGTCCTGGTTCTGGATCGACCTCGCCATCCCGGTGGGATTCGTGGGCGTCGCCCTCGTCATGCTGGCCCGCGCGGTCGGCTCCTTCAAACGCCTGCGGACACGAGACGGCGCATGAGCCTGATCCTCATCACCCTGATCATGCTGGCCGCCTTCGCGCTCGGCATCCGGCTCTATATCGGCATCCTGATCGCCGTTTTGTCCTATTTCCTGTTCTTCGGCTCGGTGCCGCTGGTGATCGCCATCCAGCGCGTGGTCGGCCCCACCGAGAACACTTCCCTGCTGGCGATCCCGTTCTTCATCATGCTCGGCACGCTGATGGCGCATACCGGCATCGCCGAGCGGATGCTGAAGCTGGCCGACCTGCTGGTCGGGCGGATCCGTGGCGGCATGGGGCTGGCCAACATCCTGCTCTCGACCCTGATGGGCGGCATCAGCGCCTCCAACCTGGCCGACGCCGCAATGCTGACCCGGATGATGGTCCCGGAAATGGAGCGCCAGGGCTATGACCGGGCGTTCGCCGGCGCCGTCACCGCCGCAGGCTCGCTGGTCACCCCGATCATCCCGCCCGGCATCGCGCTGATCATCTACGCGCTGCTCGCCGACGTCTCGGTCGGCCAGATGTTCATGGCCGGCATCCTGCCGGGCATCCTTTGCGCCCTGCTCCTGATGCTGGCCACCTGGATCACCGCCGTGCGCCGCGGCTACCGTCCGGCCCGGGAATCCTGGCCCACCGGCCGCGAGGTCGGCACCACCCTGATCGGCACCTGGCCGGCGGCGCTGCTGATCTTCGCGATCATCGGCGGCATCCGCGCCAACGTGTTCACCCCCACCGAGGCCGGCGCGGTCGCGATCCTGCTCGTGCTGATCATCGGCTTCGTGATCTACCGCGAGATGCGCCCGTCCCATGTCGGCGAAGCGCTGGCCGAAACCACCCGCTCCACCGCCTCGATCTTCCTGGTGATCATGGCGAGTTCGGCCCTGGCCTGGATCTTCTCGCTGGAACAGGCCGGCGTGGCGCTCTCGCAACTCATCACCGGCCTGAACGCCGACCACTTCACCTTCCTCCTGGTGGTGAACGTCATCCTGCTGATCGCCGGGATGTTCATGGAAGGCACGGCCCTGATGATCGTGCTGGTGCCGCTGCTGATGCCGACCGTGAAGGCGCTGGGCATCGACCCCGTGCATTTCGGCATCGTGATCATCTTCAACCTGTCGATCGGCACGCTCACCCCGCCGGTCGGCACAGTGATGCTCCTGGTCTGCAACATCGCCAGGATCAGCGTGGCGGCCTTCACCCGCCAGGCGGTGCTGCTCTACGTGGCCCTGTTCGTGACCCTGGGCCTGCTCACCTACATTCCGGACATATCGCTGCTCCTGGCCCGCTGATGCGGGCCGATGGCGGGGTCGTCAGAAGATCAGCGCCAGCAGGCCGATGACGACCAGCAGGCCGATCAGGAAGATGATTCCCACGGTGCCGCCGATGAACTTCAACATGATTGACTGACCTCTTCATGCCGGCCCCGGGCTGGGACATGGCTCCGGTATTCTAACGGTTCCTCCACGATCGGGTTCCGCCGCAGCCCGGCCGCCGGCCCGCCGGGACCGGCCTCAGCCGCCGATCCCGGCCCTGGCCAGCCCTTCGGACATGCGCACGCGGTCCGCTTCCTGGCGGAATTGGCCCACGAAGAAGGCCGGGTCGAAGAACGGCGCCACCTTCGCCAGCTCGGCCCGCGCCTGCGCCGCGGCGGCCGTTTCGCCCAGTTCGGCGTAGACCGCCGCCAGCACGGCCATGGCGAAGGTCCGCGGCTGCGGGGCCCGCTCGCTCGGCAGCCCGCGGGTCAACGCCGCGACCGCATCCTGGTTTCGCCCGGTGAGGAAGTAGATCACCCCGAGATCGGTGTAGCCGAGGCGCGGGTTGAGCTTCTGCGCCGCCTGCAACGAGGCGACCGCTGCCTCGTGGTCGCCAGCCCACATCAAGGCATTGCCGCGAAAGTCGTAGCTGCTGGCGTCGCTCGGATTCGCCTGGAGCGCCCGGTCGAACTCGGCAAGAGCCAGGTCGACCTGGCGGCGGCTGATGAAGATGGATCCGAGCAGGCGGCTGGCGCTGGCGAGGTCCGGGTCGAGCGCCAGCGCCGCATGGGCCTCGTGCTCGGCTTCGCGGATGGCATCCTCGGGGAACTCGGTCCAGCCGTTGAGGGCGAAATTGAAATGGGCCCAGCCCAGCGCCGCATGGGCAGGCGCGTAGTCGGGGTCCTTGGCCACTGCCTCCGCCAGGACCCGGCGCGCTTCCCGGTTGCCGGTCCTGCTTCCCTCGCCGGTCAGCTGCCGGCCGCGCAGGACCAAGTCGTAGACCTCCAGGCTCTCCGGCGGGTGGGCGGCGACCCGCTGCTGCTCGATCTGGTCGAGGCGGACCGCCATCGCGCCGGCCAGCTGCCGGGTGATGTCGTCCTGCACGTCGAACAGGTCGGCGATCGGGGTCTCGTAGCTCTCCGACCAGCGGATCGTGCCGCCCGGGACCTCGACCAGCTGCGCGGTGGCACGCAGACGCTGCCGGTCGCGCCGTACCGTGCCGCGCACGACATAGCGTGCGCCGAGCGTCCGACCCACCGCGCCGAGATCGGACGCACGCGCGCGCACGGCGAACGAGGCCGCCGGATCGATGACCGCCAGCTCGCCGAATCGCGCCAGCGCGTTGGCGATGTCCACGGTCAGCCCGTCGGCGAAATAGTCGTCGGCGGGATCGGCGGGATCGGTAAACGGCAGCACCGCGATCGCCGGACGGTCGCCCGGCTGCGGATCCTGGCCAGGTGCCGCCGCCCGCTCCAGGAACCAGGCCGCCAGGCCCAGGACGACCGCCATCGCCAGCACCACCGCCGCCACCACGCCCCGCCATCTGCGGCCCGGATGGCGCGCGGCCCTGGCAGCCGGCCGTCCCGCACGGTCCAGCGCATAGACCCGCACCGGCCGCGCGATGTTCTTCAGGTTGCGCTCGCCCAGGTCGCGAAAGCCCGCCGGCAGCTTGCCGACCACCTGGTCGAACGCCGCGGCCGACAGGACGATGCCGCCCGGCTCCGCCAGCCCTTCCAGCCGGGCGGCGATGTTCACGCCGTCGCCGTACAGGTCGTCGCCCTCGACCAGCACGTCGCCGAGGTTGATGCCGATGCGCAGGCGGATCGCCTCGTCCGCCGGACGCACGGCCTCGCGCCGGGCGATACCCTGCTGGATGTCCAGCGCGCAGGCGACCGCCTCGACCACGCTCGGGAACTCGACCAGGCTGCCGTCGCCCATCAGCTTGATCAGGCGCCCGCCATGCGCGGCCAGGAGCGGGTCGATCAGCTCGATGCGATGCGCCTTCACCCGCTCCAGCGTGGCAACCTCGGCCGTTTCCATCAGCCGGCTGTAGCCGACCACGTCGGCCGCCAGGATCGCCGCCAGCCGCCGTCGTGCCGCCGCCTCGGCCATCGCCTCTCCCGTTCGCGACTCCGCATCCATCCTAGACCAGGCGGCCCCGATAGCTTCGCGAAAAAGCAGCTTGCGCGGCCCTTGGACGGTGTCATGATGAAGGATCGGGCACTGGCCCCGGGACCTTGGGAGAATGACAGGATGATGCTTGGTCCCCTGCGCTGCACGCGCCGCATCCTGGGATGCGCGCTGCTCCTGGCGCTCGGCATGCCAGGCCTGGCCGCCGGCGCGGACGAGCCGGCGCCGCGCGTCGCGATCAAGGGCTACGACCCGGTCGCCTATTTCACCCCCGGCAAGCCGTCGCCAGGTTCGGCGGACATCTCCTACGAATGGGAAGGCGCGCGCTGGCAGTTCGCGAGCGCCGCCCACCGCGACCTGTTCCGCCGGGACCCGGACGCCTACGCACCCCAGTATGGCGGCTACTGTGCGCTCGGCATGGTGGGCGGCAACCACGGCCAGGTGGACCCGGAGGCGTGGACGATCGTCGACGGCAAGCTCTACCTCGCCTACGACCGGGCCTCGCGCGAAGAGTGGCGCAAGAACCAGGCCGCCAACATTGCGGCGGCCGACCGCGTATGGGCAGCCCAGCGCCAGCGGCAAGCCGAGTAGCCGGCCCAGGACGGGCTGGCGGAGGCGCGGCGTCGCAGGCGGCAATCGCGAAAACCGGTGATGCCGGCAAAACTTCGTGTACGGGGATGCGGCGCCCCGGGATCACCGGGCGGTGACGGAACCGTGGCAAAATCACCGCAAGCCCATGGCACCCGACCACGACACGAGCTATATCCCCAATGTGGACACCACCACTACAGGAAGGAGCTCACGCATGTCGCTGTTGGAGCACGTCGGTAGCTTGCGTGTAAAAAAGAGTCAGATTGAAGATCTGATCGAACAAGAGCAGCACCGACCCCTCCCCGACCAGAGTATCCTCACCCGGCTGAAGCGTGAAAAGCTGAAGATCAAGGAGCAGATCAACCGGCTCGACATGCACATGAGCGCCCCGAATAGCGCCTCCGCAACCCTACAATGAACTTTCACCGCCCGATCTAGGACTGCCTTTCTGGCCGTCGGCTGGTCGTGGCACCCCATCGGAGCGGCATTGGCCGCGGGCGGTTCACGACGGTATTCTTGTACGATACCGCTGCCGCCCGCAGCCCGTTACGGCCAACCCCGACAGCTCTGCCCCCCGCTTGCGCGTGTCCTCGCCCCAAGGAGCGCGGCTCGTTGCGACACGCTTGCGCGCTGCCGAAAAATAGGATCATTCTTGCGTCCGGATGACGAATTTCTTTCGGTCCGGCATGCATGGCCGGACCCCAGAACGCGCCCATAAGGCGATTTAGGGGAGGCAGAAATGACGAGCATGGTGCGCCGTGCAGCGCTCGCCGCGGCCGCGGCGATGGCGTTGCTGGTCGGGGCCCAGACCGCGCGCGCGGCCGGGCCCGAGGTCGTGAGCGGCCCGGGCTACCTGCCCGAGTGCTTCAAGCCATGGGATGCCGATACCAAGTTCTTCCAGTGGGAAAAGAAGGAAGGTCCCTACCGGATCGCCCTGGTGAACGGCTTCGTCGGCAATACTTGGCGGATCCAGATGATCCAGACCGCCAAGGCCTATGCCGAGAGCCCCGGCATCAAGGACAAGATCAAGGAGTTCAAGGTCGTCTCGGTCGGCACCGACGCGGCCGCCCAGCTCGGCGCCATCGAGGACTTCATCAACCAGGGCTTCGACGCGATCGTGACCATCGCGGTGAGCCCGGAAGGCTTCGACCGCGTCATCCGCCTGGCCGACCGCAACGGCGTGGTGATCGTGCCCTTCGACAACACGCTCGACACCGACAAGGTGATGCAGGTCAACGAAGACCAGTATCAGATGGGCAAGATGTCCGGCGAGTTCCTGATCAAGGAAATGGGCAAGACGTCGGGCAAGATCCTGGAAGTCCGCGGCGTGCCCGGCAATTCGGTCGACCGCGACCGGCACCAGGGCCTGCGCGACGCACTGAAGGCCGGCGGCGACTTCGAGGTGGTCGAGATCGTCGGCAACTGGGACACCGGCACCTCGCAGAAGGCCACCGCCGACGCCCTGGCCGTCCACGGGCATTTCGACGGCATCTTCACCCAGGGCGGCTCGGACGGCACCGTGCGCGCGCTGATGGATGCCGGGCATCCGTTCGTGCCGATGGCCGGCGAGGGCGAGAACGGCTTCCGCAAGCAGATCGCGCTCTATTCCAAGGACGGGCTGAAGGGCTTGTCCTACGGCCAGTCGCCGGGCCTGGTGGCGATCTCGACCAAGGCGGCGATCGCGGCGCTCGAAGGCAACACGATGCCGCAGATGATCTCGGTGCCGATCCCGGTCGCCGACTACAATACCCTGAAGGACGGCGAGAACTACTGGTCGGACCTCACCGATGCCTTCTTCACGCCGAACGAGTTCCCGCCCTGTGACGTGAACATCAAGGCGGTCGACATCATGGCCAAGACGGCCGAGAACGTGGAGTGATTGTCCGGCCGTGGCCTTTTCGGCCACGACCCCACGAGCAGCGCCCGATGATGCCAGACAACTCGCCGTTCCTGGAACTCTCCGGCGTGAGCAAGCGCTATGGCGGCGTCCGCGCGCTGGAAAAGGTCGACTTTTCCTGCCGGCGCGGCTCGATCCATGCCGTGCTGGGCGAGAACGGCGCCGGCAAGTCGACGCTGATCAAGATCATCGCCGGCGTGGTCCAGCCCGACGAGGGCACCATGCGCCTGGCCGGCAAGCCGGTGCGCTTCCGCGACCCGCTCGCGGCGAATGCCGCCGGGATCGTCTGCATCTTCCAGGAACTGTCGCTGATGCCGGACCTCTCGGTCGCGGACAATATCGGCATCTCCAACCCGCCGCGCAACCGGCTGGGCCTGATCGACAGGCGCGCCCAGCGCCGCCGCACCGAGGAGCTCCTGGCCAAGGTCGGCTGCGAGGACGTCAATCCCCTGGAGCAGATCAAGAACCTGCCCTTGTCGCGCCGGCAGATGGTCGAGATCGCCAAGGCGCTCGGCCGCGAGCCCAGGCTCCTGATCCTGGACGAGGCCACCTCGGCGCTCACCAGCTCTGACGTGCTCAAGGTCTACGACATCCTGAAGAAGCTGCGCGAGGAGGGCCTGTGCCTCCTCTATATCAGCCACCGGATGCACGAGATCGAGGCGCTGGCCGACACCTGCTCGGTGTTCCGCAACGGCCGCCACATCGAGACCTTCGCGGCCGGCACCCGCAGCGCCGACGACATCGTCCAGCTGATGATCGGCCGCGAGATGGCGCATGTCTATCCGCCCAAGCCCGCGGCACCCCCGGCCAGCACGGCACCCGTCCTGGAGGTGCGCGACCTGCGCTGGACCGACCGGCTGAACGGCGTCTCGCTGAAGATCGGCAAGGGCGAGATCGTGGGGCTGGGCGGCCTGGACGGCCAGGGGCAGCGCGAGCTGCAGCTGGCCTTGTTCGCGGTCCTGCGCGGCGTGTCCGGCCAGATCCTGGTGGACGGCAAGCCGATCAGCCTGTCCAGCCCGGCCAAGGCCAAGAACCGGCAGATCGGCATGGCGCTGATTCCCGAGGACCGCAAGACCGAGGGCCTGATGCTGCCCATGTCGGTCGCCGACAATCTCGGCATGGCCGCGATGTCCAGCCTGACCAGCGGCATCTTCGTCGACCGCGGCAAGGAGCGCGCCGCCATCCAGCGCATGGTCGACAAGCTCAAGATCAAGGTCGGCGACGTCGGCAACCCGGTCGCGACCCTGTCCGGCGGCAACCAGCAGAAGGTGGTGATCGCCAAGTGGCTGATGACCGAGCCGCGCATCATCCTGCTGAACGACCCCACCCGCGGCATCGATGTCGGCACCAAGCAGGAGCTCTACCAGCTCCTGCGTGACCTGGCCGACGCCGGCGCGTCGATCCTGTTCTACACCACCGACTATGACGAGCTGATCGGCTGCTGCGACCGCGTGCTGATCCTCTATGATGGCCGGGTGGTGCGCGAGCTGGTCGGGGAAGCCATCACCGAGAAGGCGATCGTGGCGGCTTCGCTCAACCTGCCGGCGACCGCCGAGACACCCTTCGCCGCCGAGGCTGCCCCGTGAACGACCTCCGCCTGCGCCTGGGCCAGAATCTGGGCCTCCTGCTCGCGATCGGCCTCTTCCTCCTGTTCTGGCTGGTCTATAACGGCCTGCACCCCAAGGGCTTCTCGACGGCGGTGCTGATCCAGAACGCCAACGAGAGCTTCGTGATCGGCGCCGTCGCCATGGCCCAGACCGTCCCGGTCCTGGCCGGCGGCCTGGACCTTTCGGTGGGTGCGGTGATGACCCTGGTCAACTGCCTGGCCAGCGTGCTGGTCAACGGCTCGGGCTGGCAGATGGTGCTGGGCATGGTCGTCTGCCTGGCGGCGGGCACGCTCGCCGGCTGGGTCAACGGCGTCATCGTGGTCTATGGCCGGATCCAGCCGATCATCGCGACGCTGGCCACTGGTGCCGTCTATATCGGCATCGCCTTGTTCATCCGGCCCACGCCCGGTGGCGAGGTCGACGGCGACCTGTCCTGGGCGCTCACCAACGACGTCTACGAATTCTGCGCCACCTACGGCCTGTTCGACGACGGCGAGGCGCGGTGGCTGGCGCCGTTCGCCTGGATCCCGATGCCGCTGGCGATCATGCTGCTGGTGATCTTCCTGGTCTGGATCCCGTTCCGCAACTCGGTCACCGGCCGCGGCGTCTATGCGATCGGCTCATCCGAGGGCGCCGCCTACATGTCCGGCGTGCGCATCGACCGCTGCAAGATCGCAGCCTTCACCCTGGCCGGCTTCTTCGCCGGCCTGGGCGGCCTCTACCTGGCGCTGCAGACCAGTTCCGGCAATGCCGACGTGCCCCAGGCCGGCGCCTACACGCTGAACTCGATCGCGGCGGTGGTGATCGGCGGCACCTCGCTGATGGGCGGCTCCGGCGGCGCCATCTGCTCGCTGATCGGTGCCATGGTGATCCGCGCCATCTCCTTCAACTTCCGGATCTTCGACATCGCCCCGCTCCTGCAGCCCTTGTTCGAGGGGATCGTGCTGCTGGGCGCCGTCTCGATCGGCGCTGCCCGGGTGTTCCGCGTCAAGAACCGCCTCGAACTGCTGGGCTGAACCGACCATGGCCACCGGCTCCCTTCCCAAGCCCGCCTCCGGCTGGTCCCTGTCCCCCGAGGACAAGCCGATCCTGATCGCCGGCGCCTTCATCCTGGTGATCCTGGCGATTGGCACCGCTTACACGCTGGCGACCCAGGGCACCGCCAGCTTCCTGAGCCCGGTCTACCTGATCCAGCAGCTCCAGGTCGGCGCGTTCCTGGGGATCGTCGCCGCCGGCGCCATGCTGGTGATCCTGCTGGGCCATATCGACCTGTCGATCCCCTGGACGCTGACCGCCGGTGCGATGCTCGGCAGCGCCATCGGCGGGCCCTACGCCATCCCGGTGGGCCTGGCGGTAGGCATGGCGGTGGGCCTGGTCAACGGGCTGGGCGTGGCCTACCTGCGCGTGCCGTCGATGATCTTCACCCTGGGCGTGAACGCGGTGATGCGCGGCTTCATGGTGATGCTCACTGGCGGCTACGCCCCGCAGAGCACCGCTACGCCGCTCATGAGCTACCTCGCCACCGGCCATGTGCTGGGCATCCCGATGCCGCTGATCGTCTGGGCGGTCCTGTCGGTCCTGGTGGTCCTGCTCCTGCAGCGCACCTCGCTCGGCCGCTACATCTACGCGATCGGCAACCGCGAGCGCGCCGCCTACCTGTCCGGCATCAACACCCGCATGGTCATCATCCTGGCCTTCGTCATCTCCGGCGCCTGCTCCGCCCTGGCGGGCGTCCTGCTCGCCGGCTACTCGTCCAAGGCCTACCAGGGCATGGGCGACCCCTACCTGCTGCCCGCGATTGCCGCCGTGGTGATCGGCGGCACCAACATCCTGGGCGGGCGCGGCCGCTATCTCGGCACGGTGGTCGGCACCATCCTGATCGTGCTGCTGACCTCGGTGCTCTCGGTCATGCAGATGCCCGAGGCCGGCCGCCAGATCATCTATGGCCTGGTGATCATCCTGATGCTGCTGGTCTATGGCCGCCAGCGCGGCGTGGTGAGCTGACCGAAGGCCGGCTCACGCCGCCTGCGCCGTTGCGGCCGCACGGATGAGTTCGAGCAGGCCGCTCTCCTCCTCCGTCAGCTCCCCGGACCGGATCGCCCCGAACGCGGCCGCGGCGGCAGCGCTGCGCGCCGGCGCGTCGGGGTCGGCATCCGGCCCCTGGAGGCGGAACGAGGCCGGAGAGAGCGGCCCGAACAGCAAGGTGCGCTTCAGGCCCGGCCAGCGCTCCGGATCGGGCTCCACCCCGGCCAGGCGCGCGAACTGCAGCGCCATCGCATGCATCGGCACGGCCGCCGGCCCGCCGCGCCCCGCCCGGGACCGCGCCAGCCCCGCCTGCAGCACGTCCCGCAAAAGCGGCGCCACCATCCCCGACCAGGCATGGGCGATGAAGCGCGCCTGCAGCTCCAGCACCGGGAAATACGGCCCGATCAGGTCGTACAGCCCGAGAAAGGCCAGCCCTTCCATCTCCGGGTGGAAGCTGTGGTGGCAAAGGTCGAGATGGGCCCCGTCCAGCCCCAGCGCCGCCTGCAGCTCCGGGCAAAGGAACGGCAGGGACAGCCGGTAGCCCGTCCCCAGCAGGATCGCGTCGAACCTGTCCCGGCTCCCGTCGGCAAAGCGCACGCTCTGCCCCTCGACCGCCTCCAGCCACGGCCGCACCGCGATCCGGCCCTCGGCCACCAGCGGCAGGAAATGCTGCGCCTGGGAGATCCCCGCCCGGAAGATGTCCGGATCGGTTGCCATCGCGCCGAACTGCTCGGGCCGCCCCGCCACCTGCTCCACCGTCGCCTTCAGCCCGGCGGCGACCGCATCGGCCGGCAATGCCTCCCCCGCCAGGGCCGCGGCCCGGGTGAACATCCGGTGGTCGGTCGGCACGCCCGCGATCAGTTTGGGCAGCACGTAGCGCTGCCGCCGGCAGCAGGCGACCACGCGGCCCGCCCCGCTCAGGGCGAGGTCGGACGCGATCTCCAGGGCGCTGATCGAGCAGCCCGCGACCAGCACGTCCCGACCCCGGTAGGCACCGGCCCCGCCATAGCTGCCCGCATGCGCCACGCCCAAGGCGCCGCTGAACCCTTCCAGCCCCGGCACCGGCGGCAGCCGGGCTTCCCGGTGCCGGCCGCTCGCCACCACGACGCGCGTGAACCGCTCCACCCGCGCCTGGCCGCGGTGCGACGAGCCGACCAGTCAGCCGCCGCCCGGCGCCTGTTGCAGCCGCTCCACCCGGGTGGCGCAGCGGATCGAGCCACCCAGCCCGAACCGTTCGGCATAGCGGTCGAGATAGGCCAGCACCTGGTCCTGGCGCGGATAGACGGGCGTGCCCTCGGCATGGTCGAGGTCGGAGAACGCCGTCATCACCCGGCTGGTGTTGGTGCGCATGCCGCTCCAGGTGGCGCTGCCCGGGGCAGCCGGGTTCCACTGCCCGCCCGGCCGTGCCGCCGCCTCGAACAGGACCGGCTCCATCCCATGCGCCCTCAGCCAGCGCGCGGCCACCAGCCCGCCCGGCCCGGCGCCGATGATCGCGACGGCGTTGGCAGGCATCTCGATGGGATCGGCAGGCATCGTTCTCGGCTCCTCGTTCGGGTCGCGCCGATGGATAGGACAGTGCCGGCACCGCCGTTTCCTAAATCCTTCCTAACGCCGGTGCGGGCTTCCTAAGAATTCCCTAAGCTTTCTGCCTGCCCGCCCAGGAAGAGGCCGCCATGCCGCTCGACCCGGACATCGCCCTGTTCCTGGCCAGCCCGGTGATGATCATCGTCGGGACATCCAGCGCTGCCGGCCAGCCGGAGATCGGCCGCGCCATCGGCGCGCTGGTGGCGCCCGACACCCGCCAGATCGACCTCGTGCTGTCCCGCTGGCAATGGCCAGCCACGGTCGAGAACGTGCAGGCGACCGGCCGCCTCGCCGCCACCTTCGCCCGCCCGTCCGACTACGTGTCCTACCAGGTCAAAGGCGCCGCCGCGCTCGTTCCGGCCTCCCCCGCCCATCTCGCCGGCGCCGCCCGCTATCTCGACGCGATCGCCGCTACCCTGGAAGCGCTGGGCCTGGAGCAGCGGATCTCCGCCCCCTGGCGGGTCGATCGGGACCCGGTCGTCCTGCGCTGCCGGATTGAGGCGGTGTTCGTGCAGACCCCGGGTGCCCGGGCCGGCCAGCCGCTATGACAATCCGCCTGCGCGACCTTTCCGCCTGCTTCGAGGGCGTCATCCCCTCCATCCTCGCCACCGCCGCCCCGGACGGCACGCCCAACATCGCCTACCTGTCCCACGTGGCGCTGGCCGGCGACGCCCATGTCGCCCTGTCCAACCAGTTCTTCTCCAAGACCGCCGCCAACATCCGCGCCAACTCGGCAGCGGCGCTGCTGCTGGTCGATCCCCGCGATGGCAGCCAGTACCGCCTGCAGGTGCGCTTCGACCATGCGCTCGACCATGGCCCGCTGTTCGAGGAGATGGCCACCCAGCTGCGCGCCAGCAGCGCGCAGGTCGGCATGGCCGACGTCATGCGGCTGCGCGGGATCGACATCTACCGGGTGGAGCGGATCGAGCCGGTGCCGGCAGCCGACCCTCCACCACTCGCGCCCGCCCATGCCGGCCCGCCGCTGGCACCGCTTGCCGGCCTGGCGCGCCGCATCGCCGCGGAGAGCGAGCTTGGCGCGATCGTCGATGCCGCCCTGGACGGGCTGCGCGACGATCTCGGCTTTAGCCATGCCATGCTGCTGCTGAAGGACCCGGCCGCGGAGCGCCTGGTGGCGATCGGCAGCCGCGGCTACCCGCTGAGCGGCGTGGGCGCCGAGGTGCCGCTCGGCCAGGGCGTGATCGGCGCGGCCGGTGCCGAGCGGCGTCCGGTGCGGGTGAGCGACATGAGCCGGCTGCGCCGCTTCGGCCAGGCGGTGCAGGCGTCTGCGGGGGAGGAGGAGCGCACCCGCAGCATCGCCCTGCCCGGCATGGCCGATGCGATGAGCCAGCTGGCCTTGCCGATGGTCGCCCAGAACAGCCTGCGCGGCGTGCTGTTCCTGGAAAGTGCCAGCCGCCTGGCCTTCACCCGGGACGACGAGGCGGCGCTCGGCCTGCTCGCCGCCCAGCTGGCGGCCGCCCTGGCGCTGGCCGAGTGCTACGCCGAGGACGGCCAGGCCGCCCGCGCCACGCCCGGCCAGCCGCACCCGCCCATGGGGCAACCGTTCGACGTCGTGCACCACGCCTTCGACGACAGCGTCTTCATCGACCATGCCTACCTGATCAAGGGCGTGCCCGGCCGCCTGCTGGTCCACCTGCTCGGCCTGTACCTGCAGGAAGGCCGCACCGAGTTCAGCAACCGGGAGATCCGCCTTTCCGGCGCGCTGCGCCTGCCCGAGCTCAAGGACAATCTGGAAACCCGCCTGCTCCTGCTGCGGCGCCGCCTGGACGAGAAGGCGGCCCCGGTCCGGCTGGTGCGCACCGGCCGCGGCCGGATCCGGCTGGAGCTGGCCGGCCCACCCCGCCTCGCGACAGTCGGCCGCCCCGCCTGAGCCATTGCGGCCCGCGCAATGAGGCGGTTGCCATGCGCCATCCTCGTCACCACCTCATCCGGAAACCGTCAAGTACGGCAGGCGCTACACATGTAGCGGCAGCAGGAGACCTGGGTGTTTCAGCGCGTGGCCAACCGATTTCATTCGTTGTTCGCGATAAACATCGTCTTTCTTCTGTTGTTCATCATGGCAGCGCCGGCCGCCGCCCAGGTCGACTGGGGCGCACGCATCGCGGAGGCGGGGCTGACCGACGCGCAAGGCAGGTCCAAGTCCGGCGCCACCCGTCCATGGCAGTACCAGCAGGCCCTCTACCTCCTGGGCATGATGCGTGTCTTCGAGCGCACCGGCGACGGGCGCCTGCTCGAGCATGTCCGCCAGTGGGGCTACCGCCATGTCGAGCCGGACGGGACGATCGTGGCCGAGCCGGGCGTGCCGGTGGAGCTCGCCACGCTGGACAGCCTGATGCCCGGCCAGCTGGTCCTCAAGCTCTGGCAGGTCACCGGCGATTCCCGCTTCCAGCGCGCCGCGGAAACCATCCGCCAGCGCCTGAGGGACTGGCCGCGCACCCGGAACGGCGCCTTCTGGCACCGCGACGCGCCAAACAATCGGTTCGCCTCCAACGTGGTCTGGGCGGACGGCTCCTTCATGTTCGCCCCCTTCCTGGCGCAGTACAGCCGGCTGTTCCCGGCCGACGCCAATACCGGCCGCGACGAGGCCGCCCGCCAGCTCGAAGCCTATGGCGTGCTTCTCGACGACCCCGAGACCAGCCTGATCCGCCACGCCTTCGACCAGGACCGCGACTTCGCCTGGGCGCGCCTGCCCCGCTCGCAGCAGGCCCCGGTCGTCTGGTGCCGCGCGGTCGGCTGGTACGGCATGAGCCTGGTTTCCGTGCTGGACGCGCTGCCCGAGGGCCATCCGCGCCGCACTGACCTGCTCGAGCGCCTTTCGCGCCTGATGGAGGGCTACCGGCGCTATCTCTGGCCCCAGGCGGGCGGCTGGCGGCAGGTGATGGACCAGCCGGCCACGATCGCGACCGACGCGGGCACGCTCGACAATTTCGTGGAAACCTCCTGCACCGCCATGCACGCCTTCGTGGTGGGGCGCGCGGTGGAGGAAGGCTGGGCGGGCCTGGCGCAGCACCGCGCCGCCGCCTTCGCGGTCCAGGGCGTCGTCGACCGGCTGACCATGCATGACGGCCGCGCCAGCCTCGCCGGCGGCGTGCGCGGCACCGGGATCGGCGCCAGCGCCGCCGCCTATCTCGACGCCAGCCGGATCGTCACCGACGATCCCCATGCCCTGGGCGCCTTCCTGTTCATGTACGAATCTGCCCTGCGCCAGCCGCCCGAGGGCGCGGTCATGGTGGGCCGGCCGGTCGCCGGCGCGCAGCCGGCCGCGGCCCCCCGCCGCACGCCCGCCCCTGCCCCGGCCTCCGGCCCGAAGCTGATCCCGTTCTCGACCGACCGCCTGAACCCGGTCACGCTGATCCCGGTCGACCCGGGCCAGGGCACGCTCGCCTTCAACCTGCCCAAGGCCGGCACCTACCGTCTCTGGGGCCGCTTCCGCACCCCCGCCACGATCCGGGGCGCCCTGTCGGTGCGGATCGACGGCGGCCCATGGCGCGCCTGGGAGGTGCTGCCCCACCCGGACGAGCCGCGCTGGGACCCGCTGCTGGCCGGCAGCGGCTATGCAGCGCCGGTCCTGCTCACCCTTGCCGCCGGCCCGCACACGATCGAGGTGGACCCGGGCAGGACCGGGATCGCCGCCGACTACCTCCTGCTCACCACCGCACGCCTGTACGTGCCGACCGGCGACGACGGATGAGCCTCCCATGATTATAGGATTAAAAGCTTAGTTGCCTTATCCTCCGGCTGCCTCTCCCCGCCACCGGAGCCCTTGCCATGCCCCGCACCGCCGCCCAGGCCGAAGCCTCCCGCCGCAACGGCGCTTGCTCCCGCGGCCCGCGCACGGCAGCCGGCAAGCTCCGCTCGTCCCAGAACGCCCGCCGCCACGGCCTGCGTGCTAGGACCATGGCCCCCACCGAAGCCGAAGCCTTTCGCCACCATGCCGAAAGCCTCCGCCGCCGCCTGCGCCCGAACGGCCCGCTCCAGCAGGCCTTGTGCGAGGAGCTGGCCCGTGCCTCCTGGCAGATCCGGCAGCTGGACCTGTGGGAAGCCCGCCTGTGCTCACCCAGGACCGAGCCGCAACGCCGCCTGCGCGGCTTAGCCCGCCTGCTGCGCTACCGCGCCCGCGCCGAGAAGGCCCTGTGCCAGCTACTGGCCTTGCTCCGTCAGGCGCAGGGGCAGGATCGCCCGAACGAACCCGAGCGTCCGGCCACGGCCGCAAGGCAAGCCATGAATGGGCCGAACCGTCCGAACGAACCCGAGCCTCCCGTTCCGCCATCCCTTGCCCCATTGGACAGGACGAGCGGCCAGATCGTCCGAACGAACCCAACGCAGCCCGTTCTCACGAACGAACCCAAGCCACCCTTGCCCCTCAACCGCCGCCAGCGCCGCCGGCTGGCAGCACTCGGCCGGCGCCGAAACGCATGAGGCCCATCGCCCGAACGAACCCGACAGCACCTCAGTGCGAAGGCGTCCCCCACATCACCCCACCATCCGCCACCAGCGTATGCCCGGTCACGTAGGAGGCCTCGTCCGACAAGAGGAACGCCGCCACCGAGGCCATCTCCTCCGGCTGCGCCGCCCGGCCGAGCGGCACGGCCTTCTCGAACGCCGTCAGCACCGCCGAGCCGGGCGTCCAGGTCGGGTTCATCGGCGTCAGCACGCCGCCCGGTGCCACGTTGTTGACCCGCACCCCCTTGCGCGCCTGGGCCAGCGCCAGCGTCCGCGTCACCCCGGCCAGCCCCGCCTTGGACGCGGCATAGCCGATGTCCTCCTCCAGCGGGGTGATCTCGTGGACCGAGGATATGAACACGATCGCCCCCCGCTCGCCGGTGCGGTGGCGCAGGAACGCGCGTGCCGTCAGGTAGGCGCCGCGCAGGTTGACCGCCTGCACGGCGTCCCAGTCGGCGGCCGGGTAGTCGGACGGGTCGTTGATCCGCTTGGTGGCCGCGTTCGCCACCAGCAGCTCCAGCCCGCCGAACGCGGCGCTAAGCTCGGCGAACGCCGTTTCCAGCGCCACCTCGCTCGCCACGTCCGCATCCAGCGCCAGGTGCCGGCCGGCGTCGGCCGGCCGCATCGCCGCCAGCACCGCCTCCGCCTCTTTCGCCTGGCCATGATGGAGCACCGCCACCCTGACCCCTTCCTCCGCCAGGCGGATCGCCGTCGCCCGCCCGATGCCGGTCGCCGCCCCGGTGACCACCGCCCGCTTGCCGAATAGTCCGCGCACCCTCGCCTCCTGGCACTCCAACGCCTACACCCGCCCGCGACGGGGCAGATGGCGGGCGCGACGGTGGCGGATCGGGACGGTTTGGTCGAGCGGACAGCGCCGTTCCTGTTCCTGTTCCTGTGGAGCGGCGGCTACGTCGCCGGGCGCATCGGGATCGTCGACAGCACGCCCGTCACCCTGGTGGCGATCCGCTTCGTCCTGGCGGCAGCCATCTTCGTCGGGATCGCCCGCCTTTCGGGCGCGCGCTGGCCGAAGGGCCGCCAGCTCTTCTGGGTGGCGCTGGTGGGCCTGCTCAACCAGGGCGTCTACTTCGTGTGCGCCTACCTGGCGTTCGGCCAGGGCATCGGCGCCGGCACCGCCGCGCTCATCAACGCCCTGCAGCCGGTGATCATCGCCTGCGTGGCGATGC
>VFQN01004423.1_pt1 | contig 18540 bp, 23 predicted proteins | sample 3512371 | NCBI WGS metagenome assembly VFQN01 (sample SAMN10412370, study PRJNA504923) | tailings metagenome | isolation source: Replicate 2 from Balatoc abandoned mine | place: Philippines: Itogon, Benguet | collected 2017-08-28 | reverse complement strand
GACCAGTAAGGATCGTGTGGCCACACCACCTGGATTGTAACATAAAATGCCAAATCATGTGGCGCAGTGCACGGTGCAGGGTACCACGCCTGGTTGTGTGGGAAGGGGAGTGGCGAGTTTGTAGTGAGGCGCTTGCACAAGAACTACTTTGTATGTACGGTAGCAGTGAAGCCGTATCCATTGGGTTGAGGTGAAAAAAGCAGCAACCACTGAACTTGTCGCTGGGACTCCGATGAGCACTCGTAACAACCACTGGGCTGCGGTCTGATGCCCGCAGGCGTTTGACGGCGGCGACAGCGGCGCGGCAATGCACGGCGGCGGCGGCGGCGGCGGCGGCAGCCCTGGCGGCGGGGCCGGGGCGGCCAGCCACTACAGCAGCCAGCTGGGGAGGGCCCCTGCAGAAGCCGTCGCGAGGTGGGTTGAACCTCTGCCGTACACGCCGCTCAGTGCGGCAGCCGGCAGGCATGGTCTTGCCGCCGGTGTTGCATGCCGTACGCAACCGGAAACAGCCCCGCGAAAGCAGGGTGACATGCGTTGGTCCCCTCCGAACCCTAGTACCGTGGTCCGCCTGCATGTACCACATGCGCCCGTGCTGCCGGCTAACGGCATGGCGGCGACCCTCTTTGAACCAGGTGGCAACCGTTGCAGCGGCACATACGGTCTGCACGCCGCCGTGCCCCTCTCCCCGCCCCGCAGGACCGGCAGCGGTCGCCTCGGCTCCAAGGGGAAGGCCCAGGCGGCGCAGCGGGCCGCAGGGGACTCCCCTGCTGCCGCCCGCCCGCCGCACAATGCGGCTGGCGGCGAGGGCCCTGGAGCTGCTGCTGGTACTGGCATGGGTGCTGGCGCTGGTGCTGGTGCTCCTGGGGGTGGCGATGGGCGCGTGGACAGCCTGTCCGCGCTGTCACACCGCCTAGAGGCACTGTCCCTGTCCCCGTTTGCGCTGCCCAGCGTGCAAGAGGACTCGGGGGCGGCGGATGCCCTGGTACCGCTCCCAGCAGCATCGGTGAACGAGGAAGGCGGCATAGGCCTTGAAGCGTCGCCGGCAGCGGCCGTGTTCGCAGCAAGTCCAGCAGGAGCAGTGATAGCCCAACAAGCCCCGGGGTTGGCTGCAGTGCAGGCCATGACCAGCGGCCGAAGTGAAATCCCTGTGGCGGCAGCAGCAGCTGCCGCTCGCGTGGTGTCTGCCACGCGTCCCTCGCCCGCCGTACTTGAGCAGCCGGAGGCCCCCTTGGAGCGCGCTACGGCGCCGCCAACCGTTGTTGGCTTCACCGCGGCGCCGGCGGCGCCGTTCATGCTCCCGGCTGCGACCACTGTCATTCCTACAGCCGAGCGCAGCTGCACAGGGAGCATTACGGCCTCCTTGGCGCCCGGGGCGGTTGCAGCGGCGCTGCCCCATGGGGGTGGCTCTTCCCCAGCGGCAGCCGCTGGCGTGGCCACCGCTACCGCCACTGCCTCGGATGGCGGCTCCGTAACGTTGCAGGGGCCATCAGCGCAGCAGCTGCCGGCAGCAAGCGGCGTAGTAGACGCTGGCGGTATTGGCGGTGGTGGCGGCGGCGGTGGCGCCGGCGGCGGTGGCTGTGGCAGCCGCGCTAGAGAGCTGTGGGGTGCTGCGCGGGAGCGGATGCTGGGCTCGGCGTCGGGCCACGACCGCCACGCCGCCGCGCTGTACCGCGAGGAGCTGCTGCAGCGCCGTACGGCGGAGGGCGGGCGGGAGGGAGTTGTCGTACAGAGGGATGGCGGGCGGGAGGCGGCCGGGGACGTGGACCGAGGCCAGGCGGCGGCGCCAGAGCACGGGGAGGGTGCCGAGGCCGAGGCCGTTGGGGAGAGCCCGCACCACAGGTTGGTGCCGTGGGTTAAGACGGGGCACGGGTGGGGTGTGCGAGGCAAGAAAGCGGCGTTATTTCAGTGTCAAGTCGCTTGAACAGGGGCGCTAGTCCTGAATGACGAAGGGGCTGTAGCTGCAGCCTTATGCCTGAGTTCTTTCAGGCATAAGGAACTGAGTCCCCTGTTCGCATGTGATGTCACACACGCACCGCTTGCCCACGTCGCTTTCATCGTAGGAGCTCGTTCCTTCCAAGCTGGCTTCACCTGGGCGGACCCCACCACCACCACCACGACCCCAACTCCAACGCATCCACCCCCCAGCCCCTGTCGGCCACCATTGAAGCCGAGTCCGCGCCGGCCGCCGGAGGCGGCGGCGGCGGCGACGTCAGCGCGCACGGGGCCAGCGGCGGCGGCGGCGGCCGCGGCCTCGCCGCCATCAGCGAAGCGCCGCCAAATCGCTCCCGCCGCGGCGGTCTGCGCGCCCTCGGCGTCATCTCGCGCGCCTTCGTCAGCGGCAGCGGCCCAGACACCGCCAGCGAGGGAGGCCGCCGCCGCTTTGGCGTCGCCTCCGTCACCGCCGGCAGCGCCATGGCGCCGCCTCCATCCAGCAGCTTACTACTGGACAGGCCTTCCCCCATCAGTGGAAGCAGCGGGGGCAGTCGTACTTCCAGGACGGTTTCTGGCGGCGGAGGCGGCGGTGCCCCGCGGTCACATGGGTCACTCTTAGTGGTTTCGGAGCGGCCTAGTGGGGGCGGCGGCGGCGGCGGCGGCGGCGTGAGCCTGATGGCGGCGGTGGCGCTGGCGGCGAGGGAGCAGCAGCAGCAGCACCCCGCCGCCGCAACCGCCACCATGAGGCAGCAAGGCTTCAAGGTGGGCGTTGCTTCTATTGCCCTGGATTGGCAAAGTGCGTTGTATCCTATGAAGTACATGCTTGCAGCCACATGCCTTGCGGTCGTGCCCAACTCCTGCGTTCCCACCGGGTGGAGTGCTCGGCGCCACAGCGGCGACCGCAACTTCAGCATGCACTGAACCCACACCTTACCAACACCTCATCGCGCCAAGCGTTTCACCGCCACAACCGCTGCTAACCGTCCCGACAGGTCGCCTTCAACGCCGAAGACATGACCGCGGCTGCCGCTGCCAAGGGCAGCCGCGCCGCACACCGCCGCGCCGCCGCCAGCGCCGCCAGCGTTAGCCTGGCGGCGCGCAGCCGGTCGCACACGCAGCAGGGCGCAGCAGGGGGGCAGCAGCAGGGGCTGGGGCAGCGGCATGGGCAGGGGCAAGGAAGCTGGCGGGGCGGCAGGGGCGGCGGCGCAGGGGCCGAGGCCGAGGCTGTGGAGACCTTTCCCTCGTCCCGCCTGCTCGATTCGGGTAGGGTACCATTACCGGGCCTAAGAGACGCGGTGTGATGGGGGCCTAGGGGCTGCTGATCTGGCAAGGGCAGCGGCTAGCGAAGCGCTTGTTCTATGCCTTGGATCATGTCACACGATGATCCCCTTAAAACGCGTCCAAGTTCCAACCTGTCCCCGCTTCCCTCCCCAGGTGCCCTCCCCACGCCCGGGGGCGCCTCGACGCCGCCGCACTCCCGCGCCACGCAGCAGCCCTCCCTGCAGCACCAGCTGCTGCCGCCACCGCGCACCCCCTCGCCCCCGCCGCCCCCGCCACCGCCGCCCACCATCCCCACCCTCACCAGGTGCGACACGCCGCCAGTACCCGCTGAGCACCCACCGCAGCCCGTAGGCACGCGCAGACGCAATGCCGTAGGCCCACATACACCAGAGCGTCGCCCTAAATCCCTTCAACCACATATCAACAGTTGCCGCCGGGCGCACCGCATCCCACTCACTCGCCCCTACCCTGACGGACCTCAGGACCTCACAGCCCTACCCATCGACCCTGCCCCATGCTCCTCCCGCTCTTCTCGCCCCCTCTTCGCCCCCGCCCCCAGCCTGCTGCACCTGCCCCCCATGACCGACCCCCTGTTCGTGGTGGGCACCAGCGCCTACCCGCAGCTGCCGCAGATAGTGGCGGCTGTGCGCTCGGCGCCGCCCGTGGGTAGGTGGCTGGGCTGGGATGGGCTAGATGTGCTTGGGGGCAGTGAGGCACAGAGGTGAGCCGACGCCGAGCCGGCGGACGCACGCTTGCCGCTGCCGTGTGCCATTGTCGCACCGGCTGAGCTGCGTTGTCACGGTGCTACGGTACGGCTGAGTGCGGCTGTGGAGAGGTGTGTGGGGTCGTGGAAGGAGCGGCCTGTCCTGTCCTGCAGTCCATGGGAGGCGGGCCCTGATCGGCACAAAATGGCCACGCGCGCGCCACGTGCCTCAGTGCCACGTGCCTTACGCCTCCCTGACGCCTCCCTGCCGGTGCCAGCCTGACGTGCCGCCCGCTCCTTGCCACGTGCCTGTCGCTCCGGCCCTGTGTCAGCATGTCAATGCACCGCTCCTGTACCACGTGCCCCCCGCTCCTCGCCACGTGCCTGTCGCTCCGCCCCTGCCTGCCCCAGGCGCCGCCCGCGCCTTCCGCAGCTGCCCCATCGTCATTATCGATGACTGCACGACCACCAACCCGCACAAGGTAGCGTACCCATGCGAATCATGGAACTTGGCCAGGAACAACAGCAGAGTGGTTGCGGGTGCCTCGTGCATAGCGCTCTCTTCCTCAATGCCACTAAGACAAGGCATCCTGCCCTGCGGGCCGTGGGCTTGGGGCGCACCCCTGTCCGCCACGCCCCCTTGTCTCATACGAGGTGTAATGCGGCGCTCACGGAGGGCCGCACAGCCTGACCGCATGACCTTGCGCCGCCTTGAACTGTACCCTGATAGCATATGCCCCTAGCACGTCCCACCACGCGCGGCACGCAGCAGTCCCGCGGTGAACAACCAGCGTGTCACGCCCTGTCCTCAGGCCGCCCTCAGCGACAGCCTGCTTGCCGCCGTGGCGCGTGTGCCCGGGGCCATGGGGGCCATGGGGGCCATGGGGACACCCGGGCCTGCAGCTGCCGCTGCTGCCTCACATGGCGACGGCGGCGGTGGAACAACAGCAGCAGCGGCACGTGGAGGTGGTGCTTGGGGGCCTAATGACGGGCCTGGCGGCGGCGCATGCGGTAGCGGCGGTAGTGGCGGCGGCGGCATCTTTGTGCTTCGTGCCAACCCCACGGATGCCGGGGAGCTGGCGGACAAGATCAGCCTGGTGCCGGGGGGCAGGGTGAGGGCGGGGGGCGGGGGCCGGGCAGGAGGGGCGGTGGCAGGAGGCTATTGGAGGGCAGCGAAGGCAGGACAAGGGTCTGCGCCGGGTTACGGGCTGTCGCTCCGTGCTTGACACGTGGCTTTGATGACAGGTGTACCTGCCCTGACCCACAGGCCTCCGCGCTCATCCTGCCCAACGCGGAGCACTACAGCGAGGACGGCGCCTCGGGCCTTACCCCCGCATCGGGGGACGGGGGCGTGCTGCTGGCGGCGGACGCGCTGCGCTGCGTGTGCGAGGGCGCGGGTTGTGTATTAGCGGCTGTGTGCGAGCTGGTGGCGCTGCTGCACGCCTCCTACGCGCTGCCGCTGTGCCTCGCGGAGGGGCCCTACCGGGACGGCTTCCAGGCGCTGCAGCACCACACCGACGTGAGTGGTGCCTGTGTATTAACTATGTGTATTAGCGTTGCGGCAGCAGGCGGCGGACTTGCACCTGCCTGGCTGCCTACTCATGCTGGCCCCTGTCAGACGCACGCACATTTGCCCTTTCATCCTTGACGCTTGGCCCTTGACTCGTCATGTGCCATGCTGTACCCTACTATGCCTTCGCCCTCCTTGCGCCCCCACCCCTTGAACATTCCGTCTCCCCAACCCCCACCCTCCTTCCCCAAGCCGCCAAGGCTGCCCTGTACCGCTACCAGACCATACACCCCCGCACGCACCCTGCAAAGCTCAACCCCGTAAATGGCTGCAGTATAAGTATAGCTTGGTGCGTTTTCTCCCTCCCTTCACATCAGGCCGCCAAGGCTGCGCTGTACCGCTACCAGGCCAAGGCCGCGTCGCGCTCCGCCCAGCGCCGCGTGCTCAGCCTGCGGCCCGATCTCAGGCAGGACGTGCAGCACATGACCAGGTGGGGGGTTACCGCAGAGCGGCAGAATAACTGAACCGGAAACGGTCAACCAGGTGGAGGGGGCGCGTAGGGGAGGGACGGGAAGGTGCAGGCACGTCGCGGAAAGCGGCTCGGCGTTGGTGTGCAGGGGAAGAGAGGGGCAGCGCGGGAGGGGAAGTGGTGGTTGCCTCCCCAATGCACAGCACCTCGCATGCCGCAATCCACCGCCATGCAAACAAGTCAAACCACAACCGCAGCCACAAACGGAAGTGCTTGACCATTGGGTCAATACCACACAGTGCTTGCAACGAGCCCCTCAGTTTAATCGTCACTAGCCCGCCCTGTCTCCTGCCCCGCCCAGCGCCCTGCGCCGCTCCGCGTCCCGGCCCGAGGCCTTCCTGTCGCACATGCTGTCCTCCATGCCCCACCTGGCCCCTGCCCTGGCCCCCGGGGCCGTGCTCATGCCCACCTTCATGGACGCACTGTTCTGCCAGGTGGGGGCCGGGGAATGGGGGCTTGGGTGGGCGGGCAGTGAGGTGCAAGCTGTGGATCGGGAAGAGGGGGAATGTAGGGTTGGACGGGCAGTGGGATGTGGGGTGGTGAGTGCAGAGCGTGCGAATGAGGGGTTGTAATTGGTACATGCACAGCGTTTATAAATAAGTGAGCCACAGGCGATCAGCAACCAGCAAGGCAGGTGTGTTCCTGCACCCTGAATCTTACTGCTGCTGGTGGGGACAGCGCCCGGTTTGGTGCTTGCAACTGCGCCGCACAGCCTTCTCACCCTGCCGCCCCACCGCAGACCATCTTCAACCCCATGCTGCTGCAAATCCTGCTCAAGATGGTCAACTGCTGGGACGAGCTGGAGGACGAGGCGCTGGAGGTAGCTGAAGCTGAAGGAGAGGCGGACGACGTCGAGGCGCTGGATGAGCCTGAGGGGGAGGGGGAGGGGGAGCAGGAGGGCGGGGAGGAGCGCCTAGGGGGCGTGGATGGGGAGGGCCCTCCCCTGGACAAGCTGCCCCGCGGGCCCAGGCCATGGCTGTCCGCAGACCGCACCTCGCCCTCCCTCGTGCCCTCCCCGGCCGCCTCCTGGCCGCTGCCATCGCGTCAGCCCTCCACATCAGCCCAGCTCCTGACCACGGCCTCCAGCGCAGCCGACACCATGCAGGAGCAGATGCAGGGCCAGGGACACGGGCAGGGGCGGGCCCGGCACGCACCTACATCCGGTAGGTGGGGCCCATGAGCTTTCTGCAGCCCCGGCGGCGCCGCCGCCTTCCCAAGGAGACCCTAGGGATGGGGCGCACCCCGGCATGTACGGAGGTGGCGGCAGGTACGACAAGCTGGATGCCGTCGTACAGCCGGTACACAGCCACACGTACAGGCAGTACAACGACAACCCGCTGTCCTCCCTGCCGCCGATCCCACCGTCGCCGCATGGCGCCGCTGCAGCTGCTACAGACCTCACCAGCACTGTGCAAAGCCAACCCCAGCTTGGTGCTATCAGCGGCACGTGTGCAGGAGGAGGCCCAGCAGGTGCAGCTGCAGATTCAGGCGAATCGGGCACGGCGCCGACCCCCCTGCACCGCGTCCCGACGCTCCGCCGCCCTCCGCCCGCCACCTCCTCCCCCGCCCACCACTCCGTCCGCCTCATGTGCTTCAACTACGGCGTACTGCTTTCCTCCGTACCTGGCCTGCGCGAGGCCCTGCGTACGGCACAGGACGCCGTACAACGGGAGGAAGAAGCAGAGCGGGCGCAGCAGTTGGCGGTTGGGAAGATGCCAAGCAGCTGGCTGGACTTTGCACCGAACCCAGCTGATGCCGCAGTCAGTAAACATGCGGCGCGCTCGTACGGCTGGGGGTTGGGTTTGCGGCTACGGCGTCTGACGAGCAGCGCACGCGGCGGGCAGGCAGGGAGCCCTAGCTCCCCTGGGGTACGGCAGGGGTCGGGAAAACGGGGGGCTGCTGAGGAGGAAAAGGAGGCAGAGCGCAGGGATGGAGGGGATGGTGCAGAAGGCGTAGGAAGCTTCAGTGCTGATGGAGCTGTTGCAGTAGAGCTGGGTTCGATGGACGGGCGGGGTGCAGAGCGGGAGCGGGACCGGACGGTGCAGCAGCAGGAGCAGCAGCAGCAGCCAATGGCTACGACACATCGCAGGCGCGACGTCGGGTGCTGCGGTATCACCTTCGACGTGCTGTTCCGGATTCTGATGGAGCAATACGCCATGGTAGGTGGGCGCGGCGGCGGGATGGGGCACGTGTTTTGAGGACGCCGGTGCGGTGCGCTTGTACGGCACATGCCGGTAGCGCGTTCTACTGCCAGCACCCTGACTCCCACCTTACCGGTCACCAGGCACGCAGCGCCTGGCTGCCCGCCTGCCTGCTTGCGCGTCGTGCCCCTTGCCCCCTTCGCCCAACACCTACCCGTATCCAACGGCGATAAGCCCGGGGCCTTGTTGCGTGGCGTGGATCCCACATGGAAACGTGCACAATCCGATATCTACCTGCGCGGCTTCAGCGTCCCTCCGCAGCCCGCGATGGCCTGCCCATGCCTGGCCATGCAAGTGCAGCCCGGTTGGTGTATGTTGGCTCACCAATGACGCTGCAGTATGCTGACCCCTATGTGCTGCTGATCGCAGACTGCCATCGGGCTGTACCGCCGAGACAACGGTACGGGAGCACGCATCGCACGGCCTACCGTACCCTCTCGCAGCAAGACGCGGTACGGGGGCGACCGCCCGCCGCCGCTGCATCCGGGTGCAACGGCGCCCGCTTGGGGGCCTCGAACCCCCAACCGCTCCACGCATGCGGGCGAGGAAGCCGAGTACGGCGGCGGCTCCGGGCTGCCGTACGTCTACACCAAGCCGGGAGGACGTACGACGGTACTGCGTAGTACGGATGGCGTGTATGTGTTAACTTCACCGGCGGTTGCTACGAGGGCGTTTGGGACCCTGGGAGGATACTGCGACGCTGCCGGTGGGTGGTAGGCTGTGGTACATGTAGGTCAATGCAGGGACGACGGGGAGAGGGATTGCTGTGCCTATTGGGCGTAAACGGCGGGTCTGGGCTGTGACGCGGAGGATACTGTGAGGGATTGCTGAACATACTGGGCGTAGAGGGTGTTTCTGGCCTGGTGCGGAGTGGAGTGGAGTGGAGCAGGATGCGAGTAGGGTTTTTGGTACTGGGCGCATGGTGTTCTCGAGGTTTCGGGTGGTCACTGGTCAGCTGGTGCGCGGCTTGCAGCGGGGCGGGGTGCAGTGCACGGGGCCACACACGGCAGCACCTTGAGACCGTGTCGTGAGCACCTGTCAGTACTGTGGCAGTACTTGGAGGTTGGGGCCAGACTGAGCGGGGAGTATGGATGGATGCATAAGCATGTACTGTATGCATGGAGTTGCTGGTGGTGGACTGAACGATGTGCAAGAGCGTTCACGTGCGCGCGCTACGTCCGCGCACCGTGCGGGTGCAGGCGAGGCGTTCGTCCTGAGCCAGCATGCACCCAACGCTGACGGCCAGGTGCTGGCCAGTTACCTGATTCATCCGATTGATCTAATGTCATACATTCTGCACTAATACTGCAGCTTGATTGCTGGGCTGGATCGTATTCCGCACCGTCAAGGCGCGATGTCCAGCGGTGTAGCACGGTGGTGCGCAGGCGGGCGCAGGACGCATTGCGCTGTTGGTTGGACTGGCGTCGGGTGTGTGCGCGGGCGGCCGTCCGCTGAGGCACCTGGCGTACCGTAGCGTTGCAAGGGTGCGCCGTGCATGTCTCCGTGCAACGACGTGCTCCGTGGGAGTCAGGCCTCAGGCGGGACTCGGCGTGAGCAGGCTTGCCGCTCCCCTGCTTGTGCTGGTCTAGCCCCGCGTCTGTGTGAGCTAGCTACAGCCATGCACGGCAGTCGGACTGCTCACTGCTCCAGCATTGACGGACGTACTGCCGCCGCACGAAGGTACAGAGGGGAGACATGGTAGCGGGGGCACGGCGGCTTGCTGGCCCTGGCTGGCCCCACCTGGCCCCACGTATGCAAAGCTGCAGACGTGCCCTTTTGTACCGTATCCCACCTCTCAAGGCCTCACTTTTCAAGCAAGCATCCCCTGCAATGGAATTGTCCCAGTCCACGTGGACAGCCTGACCACAGAGAGCTGTACGCAGGGGAGCTCCCCTGGCCGTAGAGATACCAGGCCAGCGACCTGGACCCAAGGGCTCACTGGTGTTGCATGCGCGCACTTTCTAACATTGGTACCATCTGCAATGTGGCCGCTACGAAGTAGCCACGTGCAGTTTGGCTGTCCCAGGGGAACGCCTCCGCCCGCGTCCCACCATCGGCACCATCGGCGCTCGAACGGTACGGCAGTTGGCTCGCGCGCTCGTGCGCCTTCAACTGACTCCATACTTTTACAGTGTAATAGGTGATTCTTCTCCTACCTGCTTTGTTGTTGAAGTTCTCAAGCGTTCGGCACTACCTCCATCCACTAGAGCAGACACTGACAGGCTGAGGCTTTCGCCTGCTCAAAATACATTTGCCCTGAAATAATACAAGACAGATTTTAATGGCCACATTGAGGATAACTGCAAGGAGCCTGGTTTAGGAACTGCAAGGAGCTTGGGCCTACGGTTGGGGACCGGGAGGAGCGCTCCGGCGCGACCGTTAAGGGGCGGTGTTGCAAACGAAAAGACGTAGAGTTACAAGAATGGCAACATGCGCCAGTCCGTTGCAGCACGGCGATGGCGAGACCGGCGACGATGAAGCAGCTATGCTGCGTGCACAGCTTGCAGAGCTAACCCGCACGTTCTACCGGGAGAGACAAGAATGGAATGAAGAAAAGCGGCGCCTTGCAGCTCAGTCGGGAAGTGCCTTCACCTGCCCCGCGAGTGGCAGCTTCGGGAGCGTTGTCGCGATTGATAGCCGCGCACATGCAGGGCCTCCAGGCAGCTCTGAAGTACTTGGCAGCTTTGCGCGCAACAGTTCAATAGCAGGTAAGGCGCGGCAGCTGGCCCTGGCGCGGATGTTGCACGGGCAGCGGAGGGGCAGGGAACCTAGGCGCGCTTTGTGCGCCAACACCCCGTTGGTTTCGCAACACCACGCCAGGGCACCCACGGAAACGTTCTCACCACCACAGTAACTAAGTGGCTTGATGTTGTGGAGGCCATTTTGGCTCCAAGGGGGATACGGCTACACCCAAACCATCGCTTCACACCACCATGCCCATGGAACCATGCAGCCATGGAGCGTCATCATCTGTACATTGGCACACAGGCTCCTCACCGTAGAGGCCATCATGACTCCAAGCCACTGCTCGTGCCCACCACTTCCGGGGTAACCCTTGAGTGCATGCCACGCGCACAAAACAGTCCACCGGTGGATTTCTGACTTGCTCAATGAGGAGCTCATGCTGCTCGTCCATGTCTGCAGAGGCGGACACGGGTGTAGCGCTGGCAGACATGAAACGACGACTCGAGGTGGGTAGCTGCGCGCGTGGCCGGCGCGTGTGCATGTGCGCCGGGACGTGCTACCCCACAAGGATGCACGGAGACAGTAGCTGCTGGGTTGCCGGCCTGGTGCGCGTGGTGCAACGGGAGGTGCTCCCGTACTCCACAAGCCGGCGAGGGTGCACCGAGGCAACGGCTGCCGGTGTAGCTCGCAGGCCCCTGTACCGCACCGCAGCGCACAGCTGACCTCGCCTGCCGCTCCGCTTCGATCCCGCACCAACCACACTCTTGTTAATCACGGTTTTATGTGTCCCAATCCCACTGCAGGAGGCACATGCCAAGGCGCGGGGGGACGCGGCCCGCTGGGCGCAGGAGCGGGAGGGCCTGCAGCGTCAGGTGGGTCACCCGGACCTCGTGACGTCACGTGCTGGGCTGCGTGCGTGGTGGCGGGTGGTTGGGATGGCGGGCTGGATGTGCACGTGACTGTGGCTCTGGCTTTGGCTGCAGCAGCCGGTGGGGGCTGGCTGTGCCGCGTGGGGTGGGGGTGGGCGCGTGGGTGTGGGCATGGGCGCATAGGGGGTGCATTTGTGTATGTGAGCAGCGGGGTCGGTGGGGCGCCTGAAGCTAGTAAGGGATGGCGGTGTGCTATGTAGAGTGCACACAGCTGGCAGCCCCAGAACGTACAGGATCCGGTCCACGCCACCCAAAGCCGCCCAGCAGCCCAGCTGCACACCACTTACATAGCACGTGTCCAACACCCTCTCCCCCACAACAGATCCACGCGCTGCTCACCATGGGGGCGCCTCTCCTTGGGGGCGATGGGGGGGAAGCAACGGAAGGGCCGCATTCCGAACCCGCAGCTCCTGCACCTCGGAACGCCAGCAGCCCACAGCAGGCGGAGAGCGGGGTTGGGGGCAGCACCGAGCGCCCCGCCGGCCGCTCCCCTCGCCCGCCGCTCGCCATCTCCATCCCGCAGCCAGGGGACGCCCTGCAGCCCGACGCGTCCTCGCCGCCACGTGCCGGGGGGCTGTGCCTCACCCCCAAGGGCGGGCGGACGGTGCGGGAGGCGGAGCTGCAGGTGGGTGAGGGCGGTTGGGTAGTGCATGCCGCGTCCGGGTAGGGCTCTGCCAGGCTCTGCCTCGCGCACCTGCCTCCCAACGCGCACGCGGGCGATTGGCCGCTACCCGCGTTTGTGCGTGGCGCTCCTGCCATTTTCACCGTTCCCGACCCTGCCCCGTGTGCCGCTGACCAGGCCTGTCTGGCGGAGCTGGAGGCCAAGGTGGAGGAGCTGGAGGTGGGGCGGCGGGGTGGGATGGGGCTGCTCGTGGTCTAAAAACCGTTTGCCGGTATAGCGGCGGTCGTGTGTGCAGTCGTGGGCTCGGGCTGAGCTGAGCTGCGCGGTGGCGAACCTGCGCTCGCCAGAGTTCGTACGGTGCCTACAGCCGACGGTCGCTGCCATTCCACCACTGCACTCCCTTGACAACGACCTTGGCCCGCCGGCCCGCAGGACGACCGTGTGGCGATGGAGGCGCAGCTGCACCTCATGTCGCTGGCGGCGGCGGAGGCGGCCCGCGGCGCGCTGACGGCGCGCGCCGGCGCCCTCATGGCCACCGCCGCCACCCTAGCAAGCGGCGGCGCCGCTGACGGCGCCGTCAGCAACAGCACCACCTCCGAAACCGCTACCGCCGCGGCGCCCAGTCCGTACGACGACGCGTTCAGCTTCACGCCCTCCGCCGCCGCCGCCGCCCTCGCCGCCGCCACCCTCCGCCGCCGCCGGGACCCCTCCACCCCCGGAGAGTGCGCCTCCCCGGGCACCCCCGAGCCGCCTGTTGTCCCCACCTCCTCCACCGCCCCTGCACCCACCACCACGACCACCACCACCAGCAACCAACAACCCGACAGCGCGCCCTCGCCCCAGTTTTCCGCAGAGGCAGTGGCGGCGGCGGCGGCGGCGGAGGTCTCCCCGGCTCCCGCGCCCATGGCTTGGCAGCCGACGTTCCGCGAGAGCGTGTCGGTCAACGTGCTGCTGGCGGAGAAGGCGGGCCTGGAGAAGGAGCTGGCGCGCGTGAGGGAGGAGTGCGTGGCGGTGCCACGTGCCGAGTACGCCGGGCTCAGCAGCGTGCACAGCCAGATGGTGGGCGGTCAAGGGACGTGGGTGGCAGCGGGCCATGTGATCTTGCGCCGGTATGCTCGCGTGCAGGCGAGCCACGTGCCGCTCACGCCGACTTCAACGCTTGTACAGCTGAGTGGTGCTGACGTGGGGCGATGGCCAACCCGGGGTGTGAAGATACCGCTTAAGGGGTGGCGACCTGTTGCCCTACCAAGCCCACCGGTGCGGTACGGCTTCCCGCGGCTGTACTGGTGGTGCTACTGGTGGTAGTAATGCCGCACTCGGTAAGCGTCGCTGTGCGTGATTGTCCTGCCTGCCACGTGCCCTCTCCCCTCCCACCATAGGCGTTCCTCGAGTCGGAGCTGCGCGTGCTGCGTGAGGAGCTGACGGAAGCTGGGCGGCAGCGGGACGCGGCGGAGGGGCAGCTGGCGGCCGTGCTGCAGGTGGGGTGGGTTAGCGCACAGCTGGGGTGGGCTGGCACACAGCGGCACAGGTGGGTAAGGCGCCAGCGGCGCAGGCGTTAGGACTGGTGCGTGGGGTTTGGCTAGCTGCTGCGTTGCCGGCAGTGGCGATGTTTGGGTGCGACAGAAAGGGTGCGACAGCGCGCGTTGGCTCCGGCACCGGAGCGTGTTGCCGCCCCCATGCCAGTGGGCCGCCTGCATGCGTTGCTGCTGCAGCCTCCTGGCGGCCGGTACCGATGCAACCAACGCACACCGTTACCTTACATGTGGGTACCTGTCCACGAGGTTGCGCGCACGGTGGACCGTGACCTCATACGCGTGTGGAAATGTGTCCGCAGGAGTGCGTGGCGGTGCCACGTGCCGAGTACCAGCGGCTGCTGGCGGCGCGGGCGGAGGTGGCGGCGCGCCAGGCGGCGGTGGCCATGGAGGGCGCCGTGCCGGCCCTGGCGGCGGCCACCGTACGGCTGCAGCCGGCGGAGCACAAGCGGCTGCTGGCGGCGGCGCAGGTGGGGACGTGTTGGGGTAATGATACAGTACCCAGCGGGCCCTGATTTTGATTGCACATAGCTTACACTGAGGCGCAGCTGCACTGCAGCGTTTGTCGCGTTTTGTCGCAGTTGGGAGGGGATTGCATGGGCATGCGGCAAGGGCAGGTTGCGGGCGGTGTGCCATGGCGGGGCTGTGGTGCGGAACAATATAGCGGTGGTAAAGGGTCGGACAGGGTTTGGCTGTGCTGCACGCGCAAGCCGAATCGCCATGTATCCCTGTACTAGACGTCAAAGAAGCAGTTAGACAAGCAGTCCCTTTGTGTTGTTGATTTCTTTGTGTTGTGCTTTGCTGCAGGAGCGCGACGTGCTGCAGCGCGAGATCAACAGCCTGCAGCGCGCCAGCCGCCTGCGCAGGGGAGAGTCCGAGCTGGCGCAGGCGGCGGCGGCGGCGGTGGCGGCGGTGACGGCGGCGGCGGAGGCAGAGGCGGCGGCCAGCGACGGCCGCCAGCACAGCACGTCCGAGGGCGGAGCTCCCGTCAGCGGGGCCGAGGGGGCGCTGCGGTCCATGCTGCGTCGCTCGGCACGGGTGGAAGAGTCGACGGCCAGGGACGCTGTGGCGGCGGTGGGGGCGGCGCGGATGGCGGCGGAGGTGGAGGAGCTGCGCCGGTCGCTGGCGGCGGCGCAGGGGGAGGCGGCGGCGCTGTCGGGGGAGGTCCGCGGGCTGCGGGCGGAGCTGGAGCGGCTCACGGACGAGGTGAGGAGGGTGGGGGGCAGGGGCACATGTATCGTGCAGTACACATGTCCTAGTACGCACGGCCGTATGCCACGTGGCATGGAGCTCCTCACAGACGAGGTGGGCGCAGGGGGAGCATTCCGGACGCCATGCACCATGTGGGATACACCCTTCCCCCCCTTCACGCATGCGCTGACAGCAATGTGGCGTAGAGCATGTCCACGTTTTGTTGCAGACATGTACGGCCTTGCTGCAGTCGTGAACTTTGGCGGAGGCAACAGCAGCCTCTGCTCACTTGCAGCTGACGAGTAACTCAATACGACCCACAGAACACGGAGCTGCGCGCCGAGGCGACGGCGCTGCGCAGTGCACTGGTAGAAGGGCAGCTCAAGGTGGGTCGGGTTGGGTCAGGCGTGGGGCTCTGGGTGGGCCTTGCGCAGGGGTGCGGTAGGCCCTGCAGCGCCCTGCACTGCGGAGTGCGCCCGCGAGGCACCTCTTGGCACCACAAGCACCCGTGCACCCCAACACCTCGCTCTGCCAGCGTGTGAGAGATAAGAGCATACGGCGGGAGTGAGAGATAGACATGTGCCGGGAAGTGCAGAGACGCCTCATGCGCTGCACCCCTGTGCAACCAGGGGAGTCCTGCCTGTTACTGCTTGGGTGCACCCTGCACACCGGCCCATGCACCTTTCGCCCCCACCCGCGCAACATCTCTCCCCCGCACCTTCCTCTTACCCTCAAGTGCCCCAACTCGCCCCCACGTGTCCCTCACATACCCCCACATACCCTCACGTACCGTACCCCCAACTGCTTCCACGTGCCTGCACAGGCCAGCCAAGACGCGCAGGCGGCCATTGCCGAGGCGGAGGGCGACCGCGCCGCCGCCCAACACGCCCTGGCGGCGGCGCAGTCGCGTGTGGCGGCGCTGGAGGTACGGCAGGGGAGCTGTACGGCACATGGGTCCGTACTTGCATGGCTCAGCAGGCTGTACGATAGACAGAGCTCGTCGGCACATAGGGCTGTAACGCGCGGTGCGTAGCGGTGCATGACAGGGACTTGCAATTAGGGGTTGGAGCTGCGCGACTTTGGAAGGCAGTGTCAGGAGACCCTCAGTCCGCCGCCGCTTGCACCCATCGGGCTATCCCCATCCCCGCAGGCGGACCTCGCTGCCGCTACTTCCAAGCTCTCCGAGGCACGAGCTGAGAGGTGCGGGGGACGGCGCGGGCCCAAGATGCAAGCTATGGGTGGTTCGGGGTCCAGAGCCCGCTCCGGACGAGCGATAGCGACTCTGAGTAGGTACGGCACGGTAGCAGGCACTGGGGCCGACTGGCAGGGAGTGACGGGGCGGCAGGGGAATGCCGCTTGTCACCCGTTGCCTCTTCCCGTCCATCAGCGGCTTGTCCTCAACTCACAGCAGCACAGACAGCTATTCACTATCCAAGGCCGTCATGGACCTTCCCCGTGCCTTTTTCTGCCCGTGTCCCGCCGCGCGCACGTGCCCTGCACAGAGCCGTCCCTTATCAGTACATTCTCTGTACCTTGCCAAGGCAAGTCCCAAACCCCCGTCCCCATCCAATCTACTCTCTTGATTGCCCCATGCCCCCGCACGCACACACGTGCCCCCAGGGACGCCCTGTCCATGGAGCTGGGCACAGCCCGCGACGCCGCCGTGGCCTCGGCCCAGGCGGCGGCGGACGCGGAGCGGGCCCGCGCGGCGGCGGAGGCGGCGGCGGCGGCGGCCTCGGCGGAGCTGGCGGCGGTGACGCAGCAGCTGGTGCACGTCAAGATGGACCTGGCCACGGCACGAGAGCTGGAGGTGGGTGGACGAGCGTTTGGTTTGTGTATTAACTCGTGTGCTGGGCAACCAAGCAGCTGGTGCACGTTAGGGCAGTTGAGCGCTACAGTTCGGCTTGTGCCGGGGCGGGGTGGGGACGCGGGGTGATTCATGGGTTGCGCGGGGACGCACCTTGCCGGATGTTGTGCAGTATCGGTGTGGGGGAAGAGAGCGACCCCTGTCGTACCCTTCTTGCTTGTTCCCGCAGCTGCTGGTGAAGCGGGACATCTTCAAGACCAAGCGCCGCCTCCATGGCCTGCCGCACGAGTGGATGAAGGCGGCGGGGGTGCGGCCCTCGGCCGTCAAGGAGGCAGAGGCGGCGGCAGCAGCGGCGGCGGCGGCGGCAGCGGCGGCGACGGCAGCGGCGGCGGGGACAGCAGTGGCGGCGGCGGAGGCGGAGGCTGCCGTCGTGACGGCCGAGGGGTTAGCGGACACGACGGCGGCCGAGGTGGAGGCAGAGGCGGAGGGCGGGTCTGCCGATGCAACTCCAGGTGGAACGTCAACGGCGGCGGACGATGAGACTGTAGCGGAGGCTTGATGTTCTACTGTTGGCGTTTTTTGTGCCTTTGCTACTTATAGTGTGAATGGTCAAGTCGTAGGTGCTCGCATATCGCACTGCATTTACGCCGAGGCTAATTGTGGTGGTGGGGGCTGGGGGATTGAGCGGACGCGGCAGGTGCGGTTTAGGGAAGCGTGGCAGAGCAGGGAGGGGGACGGTTGCGGGACCAAAAAAGGGCGTTTGCCAACGAGCCTCTGGCAAGTGTAGTTGGATTGTGGGTTGCCAGTGTGTGTAGGATTGAACAATTGCTGCGCACAACTACGCGCCATGTATGCTGTACTACATGGTTAGCTGGGCAACAGGCGTCGCCAGCGAAAAGCAAGTCTGGACAGTGCGGGACAGCGGAATGTGATAGCCTCTGTCTGGACTCGCGCTGCCTGGCATCCACATGTGTCCATGCGTGTAGCTCAAGCGAGTGCATGCTGCATGGGTGATCGACGATGTTACCGTGGGAAGCTGGCGTAGGGAGTGGTGCGTGGAGCTTGGTGGTCAAACGGTGTCAGTGTGAGGGCTTACTTGTATGTTATCCAAGGCTCCCCACACACCCTCGTTGGCAGGCCTATACCGAGTAATGGCTGTAGCAACGCCATACTTACAGCGAAACTGCCACGCAACCAACCAACAGTGGTCCGAGAGACGTGAACAGGTGTGAACTGCCGGCTACCCAACAGTCAGTACGGTAGCTTGGTAGGTCAAGAACGGCTCGCGGCCCCCCCCTCCACGCCCGGGCGTACCCCGTCTCGGCTGCGCGCTGCTGGATGACATGGCCGAAGCACTGACCTCTAGCCGAGCGTCCATCGACCAGCGACGGATGCCGTCAGTTGCCGTAGCCAGAGCGCCACACCTTGCCAGACACAAAAGACACAAAGGAATTCCGAGTGCCGCAATCCACAGCTCCATACGCTACAGCACAATACCCGCCACCAGCACGGTAGCTTGCCTCTCCCGTCCTCCTGTGCCCAGCCCCCCCCCCCCCTTTTCCCCAGGTGCAGCAGCGTTTTGCCCACCCCCGCCCCGCGTGCCAACCTCGCCCCACCC
>VFQN01004422.1_pt1 | contig 18543 bp, 28 predicted proteins | sample 3512371 | NCBI WGS metagenome assembly VFQN01 (sample SAMN10412370, study PRJNA504923) | tailings metagenome | isolation source: Replicate 2 from Balatoc abandoned mine | place: Philippines: Itogon, Benguet | collected 2017-08-28 | reverse complement strand
GTCGAGGGTTCGAAACCCTCCGCCCGCATGGTGACAGTTTTGGCCACGCTGGCGCTGCTAGCGCGGTTCGGAGGGCAGGTCAGTGCGTTTTGGACTGCAATGTCGTCATTCCAATCATGGGTGGCACGAATTTGCAGCGGGGGTCGAGAGGGAGGAGCAGCCAGTGGAAACCCTCCGCCCGCATGCAGACAGTTTTGGCCAAATCGGCATTTATGTCCACGCGTGCGTTGTTCTGGAGGGCAGGTCAGTGCGTTTTGGCAGATTTAGATTGCAATTGTCCCGATCATGGGTGGCACAGAACTGCATGGGGGGCCGAGCATCGTGTTGGAGGGGCAGGTCAGTGCGTTTGGACCGGCATGGCGTCATCCTGGTCATGGGTGGCACTGAATTGTATTTGGGGTCGGTGGGGCAGGCGAATGATGTTTGGATGGGTCTGGACCGGCATGGCATTGTGCTGTTGTGTGCGGCATGTTACCAAACTGGGGGCGTTCCCCTGCAAAGTAGTGCATTTCAAACGGGTTTAGACCAGCACAGCCAGTCCTGATCATGGGATGCATGGGGTCCCTATTGGGAGTCGACATGGTGGGTAGGCTGATGCGTTGGGACAGGCAGTTGGTCACTAGGGCCAACAGAGTATGCCTGGCGCACCGTCCTGGGGGGCAGGGAGGTGCATGTGACACGGTTTCCTACCGGCACCGCAATTTTATAGGTCGTGGCAGGGGTACCATATCCGTTAGGCGCCGTCCTGGGGCCAGGTGTGCTTGGATCGGGATGGGACCTCTTCACATTGTGCCAGTCATAAGGGGCGCGGAGGGCGCTGTGGCGTCTTATTGTTACCACTATGGCCGTTACAAGCATTGGCCAGCTGCCAGCAGTACGCAGGGCACAGGCACGACCGTGACACATGCTGAGGGGGGTGCGAATCATGGCGGGCATTGCATGCGTGCTCAAACTGCCCCACCGGAGTGCACATTTGGCAAGCGGTTAGATGTGCTGTGCATTGGTTGGCGCCTTGGGGTGGTCGTATGCTGCAGTGATACGGGGTGACATGAGTGCTGCAGTGCACAACAAAGTTAACCAGGTAGGGGCCTGCACATTGCAGAGGTGCAGCATGATAGACGGCTGTTGGGAGCTTGTTGAATGCGGTCTTGGTTAACCGATCCCCTACTTCTGGGAGAAAGGCTTGCTTGCTCCAGATCCAGCCAGGTGGTGTAGACGGCAGGCGCAGAGGTGTACCGGTACGGCAACATGGAAAGGGTCCTACATTGCCAATCCTTGCGGCGATGTGGCTGCTTGCACTGTTGGCACCATTGGTTGTAAGATGTACGGTACGGTCTTTCAGTGAGTGATTCGGTGTTCCACTGTGAGCGAAGCTGGGGGTCCATAGTTGGACCGAGACACAGCGATGGCCGCCTGGGCTTCAGGTAGGCACAAGCTGTGAGGGCTGGAAACCGAGTCTGACAGCACATGCGGGAGTCTACTCGCCTAGGGCAAACCTTGGCCATAAGACGGCACAAGCAAGGGGGCAGATTCAAGCATTCAGCCTGCACACACGACACCAAGTAAGAAAGACCAGCGAGCGACAGGCAGCACACCAGGGCAGCAAGCAGCGCAAACAACAAGGCCTGCGTGACAGGCTGGCTTAGTAAACAAGGGAGGCAGGTGGCAGCCAAAACGCACACTGCTACCACCCGGCGGGCGATGTGAACACGTGATGGAGGCGACGTGATGGAGGCGACACCGCAGCACCGCAACACACCGCGAACTATCCGCAGCAGCTAACCAGCCCGCCACAAATAAAGACCCACACTACCCACACTACACAAAACGCCCTAAACCTAAGACCCACACTACACAAAACGCCCTAAACCTAAGCCCCAGGGCCCAGGCGGGACCTTCAGAGCACCTACGCGTCCCCAACCATGAAGGTCAGTCCGCTGCCTCCTGCGAGTCAAATGCCACTGGTTGCGCCACCCTGAGCCGCCCATACATACATCCTGCACCGCCAGCACAGGATGGTTAGTTGGGCCCCGTCGTGTGTGTGTGTGTGTGTAAAATGTCGTACTGTGCCTAGATCAAAGCATGTAAGGGTGATAAGGCTAATAAGGTGTTTCACTTTGAAAAGAGGCTGTGCGGCCCTGGCCGCGACTAGGCTGGCAGTAGCGGGCTTTTGGGCTTTGGGAGGGCTGTCTCGTTGCCCTCTCGGGGTGGTGGGTGTGGTACGACGCCCCGACCGGTAGGGGTCCCCTGTAAAAAACCAAACCAAACCAAAGTGCGGTAGGCGGCAGGTGTCAATTTTACCGTAATACACGGGGGATGTGCGGTAGGTGGCGATTCCGTGAGCTACTGGACGTCCTTGCAGGAGGCCCTTGCTTGAGCCCCCGACTCGTACTGGGTCGTTGCAATACCGTACTTGCGGAGGGGAGAGCCCTCGCCGTGTCACACTGACTGACTGACTGACTGACTGATAAGGCTAAGAGAAAGGCCGGGAGATAGTTAGCAATGGCATGACAGTTTCTGTAAGGGACACGAGGCTTAGCTAGGCCGTGGCTCCGGTACGTCAGTTGCTGACCAGGGGAGCTCCCTGAGTCCCTGTTGCTGACAGTTGGTTGAACTCGCCGTGTCAGTGGGCATCTGGCCAGCGCAGAACACTAAACCGTTGTATGCGCAGCGTGGAGCATGACGAGAATTGCGCCCAGGAAGGGCTGGATTTAAGCGAGCAGCATTACAGATTTTACAATGACGTTCACGTGAAGGTGTAAGGGTCCTCTCATTAGGACGGACGGCATAGTGGTGACATGAGATAGATTAAATTTTACGTCCCACACGGCTTTTTTTTGCAGAGATGACTGTATTCATTACGTTACCCATGCTTTGCTCATCACCCCCTTCTGCATCACCCCCTAACAACCCATAGCACCAACTCAAGGGTTGTGGTTAATCTTAACAACGTTGGGAAAACACGCACATTTTACTTGCAGTTACCTGCTGCCGCTAAACAATGGCGTGCCTACCAAGCGCAACTTACAGTCGACCGACTGCCTGGCCTGCTTAACGGCCGGAGGGCACAGCAGTGCAGCAAGCGTGTGATGTGCGCCAGGAAGCACCCAACGAGCAGCAGACAGCCCCACAGGTACACCACAGTACATACCGGTATGATGTGCGCTCACTGCTGACCGGCTTGGAAACCCACGGGGCAGCAAGCATTCTTGGGACGCACGAACGGTGCGAGTGCTCCATCGAGGCACATGCGAGGTATACAGTACGTACGTGTAACGGAAGTCCATTTGGGTTAAACACCTTATTCCAAGCTCTTTCACGAATCATAAACCTGCGAATCCTTACGTGCTGGTCGCCCCCACGTGCTACACACGCCCTACCCCCAACCTCCGCTGTCTACATCGCGTCACCGTGTTAGCCCGACCTGCTCGCTTGTGGTCTCCACGCTGCAAAGCCTGCTTTCTGGCGTTGGACACGATTCAACACATCACGTGTGGTAGCGCCCAGGAGAGCTCCCGACCTCCCATGTCCGCAGCTCAGCACCAGCAGCTCAAACATTCCAACCGCGCCGCTTCGCCGCAAGCGCACCCCGTGCCGTGCCACAACCCCCGCACCGGCAGTACAACGACATGCGAAGCACTCCACGCCCTGACAGCCGCACCAGACCGACGGCCCTCCCGTTCACACCCATGGTGGCAGCCACTAGCTACCCCGGTCTCCTATGGCAACCGCGACTCGTAAACCTTCGGTTCTTGGGGTGACCACCACATGGTTAACCGCATCCCACAAAGCGCTTTCCCCAGAGCTGCTTGACGACGGGTGCAGAAGACGTGCACAAGGACGGTTCTACCCATTTCAACTTGCAGGATAGCATATGACTGGCCAGTATACCGGATAGCATATGCCCCGTGCGTGCACACGTGCCAAACACCCCATCCGCTGCTAATGACCGAAAGACTACAACCTTTGCATCTCGCCAAACCAGTTGCCACACATCGGTTTTTCCTCAATACCCCACATCTTGCTTGCCGCGGGCGCCTGCTGCTAGCGCCACTCGCGCAGAGTTCAGGCAATGCAAGTTTGGGTGCAATGCAGTACCAGTTTGAGCTACCAGAGCAGCAGGCCACAGCGATCAACTTCACTGCCAGCAAAGATCAGTGTGGCACATAGAGCGGCCATGCATACGATACCCTCCTTTCCTGTCCTAATCACATTGAGGCAGACACAGCCGTCCAAGAACTTTGCAAATGGCCCACATGCCGTACCGTGTTGGGTTCGTGTACCAGTGTATCTAATCTCATCGTGCAGGCCGCTGGGCCAGGTGCAGCGCTAATACACAGGCCTGGACCTGCCCAACTAACGAGCAACACATCACAAGCGTCAATGCAGTGCGTATACGGCAGCGCGCAACACCTTCTTCCACACCATGGATACCACGCTGGGCTCTGAGGCACAGACAGTCTGCAACATGGGTGTCGCGACGAATAATCATCCGCGGAGATCGTGACACCACTGTTCAAGGTACAGGCTAGGTCCCAACACTTGTCCTTCACAAGGCCATGCTCCTCATTGCGAAGTGCATTTCCCTGCCCACATGCTCCGGCAGCACACCCACACAGGCCATGTGCCCACCTGCAGCATACGCAACCTTGCAAGCAGTAAGGCGGGATGCAAAGCCCCCTGCACAGAAACCTTCAACACCCCCTACTTCCCCATGCCGGTTCCTTTGGTCGCTTGCAGCAACCCATATCCCGCCTCTCCCGCACAGCCACGACCGCCCCGCCGGTACACCACACAGCCATTTGTTCTGAGCCGCCACACGCACCTGCCCTCGGCAGCCGCATTTGCCAATCGCCGTCGCTAATACAGTGGCTCCCGCCTTGACCCCACACCCTCACTACGTGACCAACCGACAACCGTCGCCTGTTACCGGCTCAGCAGCCCTGCACCGGGGCCAGCCGCCGCCGCCGCCGCCGCCGCAGGCACTGTCGCGGCCTGTCCGCCGCACCCCCCGCCGCCGCACATGGGGTCGTTGATGCCCCATATGAGACGCAGCTCGCGCGCAGTGCGACAGGCGCGCATGAGGGACGGCCCGCAGGGGTGGTACGGGTAGCTGTGCACCACGCAGCGGGCAAACTGTGGGGACGGAGGGCGCGGGATGGTCCGTGGGTCGGGCAAGGTAGCGTTCCATGTCGTTCAAGCAACACGAAGGGCAGCAGAGCTGAGGTGGCGTCTGTGCATTGCAGGGCTGCACAAACATGGTGCGAGTGCTGTATGGGCGCCGCGTGGCATGGGATGCGAAAGCAGCTGGACGGTTGGGCCATGCATCGGCACCACCACCACCACCACACCCCTAACCCACACCACCTCCCTCCGCCTCACCTCCTTTGGCTTCATGATGCGCATGACCGCCACCCATATGGTGCAGCTGTACAGCAGGTGCGTCTTCTGAAGGATGGAGCGCACGCGCTTCATCAGCGCCGTCTGCATGGGAGGGAGGGGGAGCGCAAGGGAACAGTCAAGTTGCGCGCCTGCCATTGGTGTATGTCACGGAGGCATTGGCGAAGGCGAGGACGAGTTGGACAGCTGCCCGTGTCAGAGACCCCCTGACAAAAAAAGGTAGATCAAGGCAGTCCCAAGGCAGCCCAGGGCAGGAGCTGGCACGCCCCCGCACCCGGCCCGCCGGCGCTCCTCTCCTCCCCCTCCCAACCCACACCCCTCGCTTGCACCCCGCCCTCACATGCCTCCCCACCTGCTTCATGGCCGTGCTTCATGGCCTCCCCACCTGCCTAATGGACAGGCAGAGGCAGCTCTTTCCTCCCTCGCCCACCCCACAACCCTCGCGCCTACCCGGCCTGCCCTCTCCATGCATACGCCTCCCTACCTGCTTCATGGCCGTGACCAGCACCTCCTCCGAGCACGTGCGCAGGCTCAGACCCGCGATCACGTCCTGCGCCCGCCCGCCGCCGCCGCCGCCGCCGCGTGCCCCCGCCGGCCCCTGCCCCGCCGCCTTGCCAATGAGCTCCTGCAGATCGCGCTGCGTGTCCTGCAGCTCGGCGGTGAAGGAGCGGTGCAGCAGGTTGTAGCTCTCCCACAAGCTCTCCATCTCCGCCACCTCCTGGGCACTGATAGTCATAAAGCTGGAAGGGGATGGGGGGAAGGAGGGAGGGGAGGGTCGGTTGGTGGGCAGATGAGGATAAAGAAAAGGCGCACAGGACGGATGGCAAGGACGGGGAGCATTCCCGGACGGGAGGCTGCTGCCAAGGCTGGTTGGTAAAGCGGTGCGTACGGTACCGGTGTTCAGGGTGCAGGGCGTTCACGCATGTGTGACGTTGAATCAGTGCTCGTCTGCCGGGGTGGCGCGCCGTTCCGGATTGGAAGCTGCTAGTGCAATTTGCATACGTACACGTACGACGGCCCCCTTGACCCGTCCACGCACCGTATGACGTTGATCCAGTGCTCGTCCGCCGGCTCCGCGTAGGCCCCCGTCTCCAGGTTGAGCCCCTTGAGCCGCAGGTGCACCGTGGGCTGGAACACGCACACCAGCGAGTTGCGGAGGCCGGCGCCAGCGACCAACTGCGGGGGTACCAGGAAGGAGGGCACAGAAACGAAGGGGCCGTCGGTGCACCTCAATCATTGGACGACGCCCCCACGCGAATAGTGAGGCGCTTCTGCTTGCGCCTTCCCTGGCCCCAAGTGGACGCCAACTGACACGGGGCCGCAGGACCGCTGACCCCACGGCCGGCAGCCCTTGTCGACAAGCCCGCAACCTGCCCTACCTAGATTACGCCGCGCCCTAGAATGCGCCTTGTACCCCGTTGCAACCCCCTCCCAACCTGCGTGAGGCGGTCCAAGGTGGCAGGGGAGGACCCCGAGCTGTCCAGCTCCAGCAGAGCCAGCGACAGCTCCTGCAGGGACGTGCGCGCAGGAAGTGGGTGCCGTGAGGAAGGGACAGACGCGAAAAAAATACGTGCAGTGAACTACATAATGGACAATCGTATGGAGCCGCGGCGTGCGGAGCACTGTTGTGATTGCAGCCGCACAGCCAATGGCAACGTGGTGGCATTATGCCACGCCGCACAGCCCATGGCCGTGCTCCTGCATGCCTCCCGTCGGGGCCCCCGCCCCCCGCCACCCCGGGATCCTGGGCCTCCCTCCCCTATGTCCTCATAACAGGTGCAGCTCACAGGTGACTCTTTCCCCCGTTACACCACGGTCCCTCCCAACACCTATCCCTCCTGACCATTTCGCGTTCACCCACACTACCCCGTCCCCAAGCCCCCGCCCTCGGCCCCCCGTACCTTGACGTACTCCTTGTACCACACGATGTAGCCCTCCACGCTGCACCCCCGAGCCCACTCCAGCAGCTCGCGCCCCTCCGGCCCGCGCGGCACGTACGCAAACGCCGTCATCAGCCCGGCGCCGCCGAGCCCCAGGCCCCCCGCGCCCATGCCGCCCAGCCCCAGCGCCGCCAGCCCGCTGCCCCCCGCCAGAAACGGGTCCGCCTCCTCCCCCAGCCCCCCGCTCCCACAGCTGCTCAGCACCCCCCTCACTGCCCCGGACCCCACGCTCCCGCTGTCCCCCTGCCGCCCCGCGCTGCCCTCCGCCAGCCCGCCGCTGGCCGCACGTGCCGCTGTCGCCGCGGCCACCGCCGCCGCGGCCGCGGCGGCAGCCGCGCTGCCTCCAACCGCCCCACTCCCACTCCCACTCCCACTCCCCTTGCCCGACCATGCCCCCGGTGCACCACCCGCCCCCGCCCCAGCCCCCGTGCGGTGCATGAGGCTGAGCACCACGTTCTGCCTGTCCACCGCCACCTGCAGGATCTCCACCTTCTGTGTGAGGGTCTGGTGCTCCCGCTGCAGCGCCTCCAGCTGCTGCAGCTTGCCCGCCACCTCCGCCTCCAGGCCGGCAAACACGGCCTTGGACCGCGCGTTGCGCGTCAGCTTGCCCGCCGCGTTCACGCCGGTGCCGCGCCCGCCGGTGCCGCCGCTTGCCTTCGCCACGTGTCCGTGCCCCGTCACGTGCGACACGTGGACGCCGTGGGGGTGGTGATTGTGGGCATGATGGTGGTGGTGGCCGGAGCCGCTGCTGCCCAGGGCCAGGTGCGAGCTGCTCCGCCGCCGTAGGTGTGCGCTGCCCGAGGTGGACGGCGTGGCACCAGGCAGCGCGCCGCCATTGCTGCCCGCCGCCGTACCGTACGGCACCCAGCCGCCGCACTCCACGCCCGCCATGGGCTCCTCCCCGCCAGAGCTGCCGAACTCCGCGCTGTCGCGCGCAAAGGTTTGGGCGCCGCTGCGTTCTGCTGCCGTACAGCTGCCGAGGTGGCCACTGCTGCCAGCTGCGGCGGCGGCGGCGGCGGCGGCGGCTGTGACGGTGGCGGCGGCGCCCTTCGTGCCGTACAGCGCCATCTCCAGCAGGCGCTCCAGAGACGGGACGTTGACGAGGGAAGCGTCGGGTCCGCCTGGCTGCTCCCCCGCTGCCGCCTTCGCCGCCCCCGCCCCCTGCTGCTGCTGCTGCTGCTGCTGCAGGGCAGTGGTTGTGTTGAAGCCGCTGAGCAGATTTCCAACGCTCCCGGCAGACGGGGCCACACCTAGGCCCAGGCCCAGGCCCGCAGTGCCCAGGGAGGCGCCCAGGTGCCCGGCGCTGCCGCCTGTGGGGAGGCCTGGTGCGAGCGGGGAAGCGGTGGTGGTGGTGGTGGCTGTGGCTGATGCGCATGTGGGTCCCCCCACAAAGGAGGACACTGTGCCGTGGCTGGGCACGCGGAGCACGCCGTTGAGATCGGCGGCCGTCCCGATGCCTGGGGCGGCAGCGGCTGCCAGGGCGGCTGGCGCGGTGATCGAGTGCGGCAGCAGCGAGGTGTCCAGGAAGCCGAGGGGCGCCTGCAGCCTTGCGGGTGCCTGTGTCTTAGACTGCTGTTGCTGGGCCCCGATGGGCCCTGTGAAGGACACCGAGTAGCCGCCAAAGGGCGCCTGGGCGGCGCCGGTGCCGTTGATGAGGCCACCGAGGAAAGGCATGGTGGTGTGGGGCGGGGGCAGGGACTGCGCCTGGGCGAGGGGGTCGGCGGTGGCCCAAGCGCGCAGGGCGCTGGCGGCGCCGGAGCTGTTGTCCGAGTCGCCGCATGGGGAGGCGGCGGCCAGGAGGCTACCGCTGGCATCGGAGGCGGGATGGGAGGAGTGTGCGCGGGGGGACAGGGAGCCGCAGGACTCGTTGCGGGCGTGGCTCTCGCGCTTGACGCTGGCAGCGGCCGAGGGCACGGAGGCGGTGTCGGGGGCGGAAGACGGGGCGGGGCCGGGCTGATGTGGGTCAGCCTCCAGGTGTTGTTGTTCTTCCTGCTGCTGTTGCTGGTTCAGGGACTGCTGGAAGTCGATCTGGGCGCCGAATTCGTTGAGGGTTGAGAAGGCGTTCTCCATGACCGAGTCTTCGTCCGCCTTGCCTGAAAGGGCGCCGAGCAGGTGTCCGGATTAGCGAAACGGTAGTGTGCGTGGAATACGGGCGTCCAAGGGCTCGCGGGTACGGCACGCCTGGCCACTGTGCACTCCGCTTGACGGGAAAACGCGTCCCTTGCATGCGACCTGAACCCACCTCCCAGCCAGCCGTTCAGCCACTCGAGGAAGTTGGGGTCATCCTGTAGCATGGCCATGTCGGCTTCTGCCGCCCACTCCAGTCCTGATCCCCCAGGCTCTGGGAAGGCGACCTTCCCAGAGCTCGTGGGAAACAATGTCGCTGCGTCGGCCATCGCAAATATGTTCGTGATAGAGTTTTGCTGGAATAGCTACAACAGACTCCCGTTGCGAGCCTGAAGGAGGTGTAAACTTGAATGTGGGCGTCGCGGGAGTCTTGTGCGAGAACGGACAGGAGCGACACCGAGCGAGGCGAGCAATTGCATATGACTATGAGATCCACAGCAGTGTTTCCGGGGCTGCCTAGGCCCCGGCTGCGCTGCGCTCGCCGGTTGCAGGGTTCAGGCTTCGAGCCAACGTTGCAACGATTCGAGAGCGAAGATTCGTGTCAGCGGCAGACTTAAACAACTAAGGTCAACGTCCTCAGTAGCCAGACGTGCCCGCCCGGCTACGCTTTGCGCCTGGAGACAACTTCTGTCACCCCCGCAATTGGGTTACGCAGTACGGGATCGCCGCTCGGCCGAAGACACAAGCTGAACATCAATGAATGCCACAACGTACATTTTATTTGAGAGATAGAGGTCTGGCCTGACAGCCGCTGCCTTGCCCGTAACCGTCCTCGCGAGCAAGGGGCCTCTGTGCCAGCGCGGCATGATAGGCGTGGTTATTATGCTCACGCTTCCTTTCGTTAATGCATGCCATAGGACATGCCTGCTTGCCAATCACTGAGGCCCAACTGCCGCTGCAACTGCGCCCGCTGCAGCATGTCGTCCACGGAGCCCCAGCGTTCGAAGCTTCACGTGACAAGCAAACAGACATGCGCATAGTGCCTCGTTATCCTGCTTGAGCCCTGGAGCGCCCCCATGGAATGCATCAGTCGCCACAAAGCCGCTCAACCCAGCATTTGGTCCAGTCGAAATTCAAGCCGTGCCGTTGTTGGACCAGCATGCTCAATTTACCAACCGCAGGAAGATACCGGGTCAAGGCAATAAGGCACGTAAACTATAGCGCTCCAGCACGCCGTGAAGTACGGTAAGCCATCCTTATCACAATGTCTGTGTGGCAACACCAGCTGACGCCAGGCAGCCGAGGAGACCACGTTTCAACGCCCGGGGTCAACCCTCTGCGCGGGCGGTTGCCTTGGGGCTTAGGCTGGTCTGTGTGGCCTTCCAGGAACGCTGCTACGGATTCCTCGACTGTAAACAGTCATACGGATCATTATCAGAACAGGATCAAGGAAGTGCTTACACGCATGGGCGTATCGATAGCTTCGGGTGCTTCGGAAGCCCTGCATCCCTACGCAAAGGCAGCCCTCCTAGCCTCGGCCTGGACGTTCCCTGATGTACGGCTTGTGCTGTACCAAGCACTTCCGACGTACAATAACAAAAAACGTGCAGCATCCACCTTGCAAACAAGCATGAACCATCGGATTGACTGCGATCCCAACAGCACGGAATAGTGTGCTGTAGCCCACGCACACTCCACAGTCAGTCAGTCGCTAATGTACAGGTTATGCCAGGTTATGCTAACCGTCATGCAAGTGGGATACTGGCGCGCATACTGGAAGACGCATGCCATGTACGGGTAGCCTTGCTCCAATACTGCAAGACGCCAACGGTAAATATGTCATAAGTCAACACTACCCCTGCAATAGTCACATGCCTTACCATCAACTGAAATACGACAGTGCTCGTATGCATACGCCTAAACTAGAGGTCAGAGCACCCCTCGGGCAGAGGGCCCGTACCTCAGACCGCCCGGGCCGCGACAACAGACGTACCCGGTAGCCGAAAGTGCCATCGCACCACATGCGTCTCTCTTCAGTTATTGCCAAGCAGCCACTCCTGCACTGAGCGTCTATTCCCAGTGCAGGATACATCCACTGGTACCGAGAACAGGTGGCCTACAACCAAGCAGGGCCTACAACCAAGCAGTGACCCACATCTCGCAACCGTAAACTGCCCCTCAAAGGAACCGCCCATTCATCGCGTGCACAACCGGTGTGGCGCAACCACCCGCAGGTGCCACACCCCCAAGGTTACCCTTGACACGCTCTGGGGTGGCGAACCTTTCCCCGACACAGCCTGGAACAGGGGCAGTAGCTGACCTCCCAAGTCGCTCACCAGGGCAACCCCCAGTCCTCCAGTCCGCGCTCAGCCACGGTGTACAGTCCGCCTCTCAGCCTCGCGGCACTGCTAGTCCACATAGCGATTGCCTCCCATCCCCAAGCCCGGCGCCGCTGCTGCTCCACCCCACGTCTACCTCCACGGCAGGTACCGCCGCCAGGCCACCCCCTGACCACGTTACTGTGCGCCAGCCCCTCCAATGGCCCGAGTCTTCCCGACCTCGGCGCCGCTGCACGCCCCTCCCCATTACAAGTCCACCGCCGCCGCGCCCGCCTCCGTGCCCGCTGGCCATCCTTCCTCTTTGGGGACCCCCCTTCATCGGAGCGCTACAGGTCCATCTCCGCCGCGCCCGCCTCCCTGCCCACCCGCAGCTTGGGTCCGTTGTCGGGCGCACCCATGCCGGCCGCCGCCTCCGCGTCACGCTGGTTGTGCGGGCGGGCCGTGGTGTTCAGCATCTTGACCTTGCGCTTGTGCGGCTTTTCGCCCTCGTGGGTGGCCAGGGCCGTGGCTGAGTTGAAGTACTTCCTGCGCGGGGAGAGGGGGGCGGCGAGGTGAGGGCAAGTGAACTGGGGGCACAGGGCCAGGTGCACGGTAGGACGAGGCGTTCAGGGTGGCATGGGGTGAGGTCGTGGGTAGGCCCCCTGGCGCTTGTGCGCTTGCAACGTTACGCAGCATCCCGACGGTATGGTGTAGGTAAGTGGTCATGGAAAGCATGGGGCGCTGGAGGTTCACGGGCGTGGGGGGAGGCAGTAGGCTGGGGTGGCAGTGAGGGCGGCGCGCAAGCTGACGGCTAACGGACGGAGAGCACGCGACAGCTGCAGTGCTTGACAAGTGCACGAATAGTGCGTCGGACGAAGGAATGTGGAGCACTTGGTGCAAAGCACTGTATGCGCAGGGGCCTCCTGAGTGTGCGGGCTTGGGGAGTGGCCCCGTCAGCTGTTGGCCCCGATGGCCCACATGCATCAGCCCCGGTGCATGTTCAGCTGTACGCTGTGCGCTAGGGCATGTAGACAGCAGGCATCAGTGCCCCGCCCGTCGGCCTGTTGCCCCTTTCAACGTGCCTACGCCCCGCCACTTCAATACAACTGGACAGTGTGCGCGTGGCGAGGGTTGGGCGACGCACCCGCAGGGGATGCAGTAGTGCTTCCCGAACCCAGGCACGTCTTCGTCAAGCTCCACCCTGCATGCAAGACACCGTGACGCCGTTACAACTGTGTGTGCGTCACGCGCGTCGCGCGGGCAGCTCAGGTTCTGCAACACCGCCGCCGATGTCAGAGCGATGGAGTTCGGCGAGAACCCGCCCTTGCCTACTTACTTGCCAGTCGTCCCTAGTGGCCCCATTTTCCCATCGTGCACGGCCGCAGGAGGTTTACGCACGTCCTCCCAGACTTGGTCGATGTGCCGCTCCTGAAACTGTCCGCGACGTTGCTGCTTAAATGTCTTACGATGTTTATGGTCACCTCCAACTTTTCTTTTGCCATTGCCACCCATGTTTCAGACGAAAGCCAACGTATGAGCGGACGAGACCACTGATAGAGCTCTCGCCGAGCCTGTGTTTGGAATGCGCTAAGTACTTTGTTATTCGATGGACAAAGCAGGTGTGTGCTTTACCACCTGACTGGTTGCCCCTGACTACGCTGTGATGTGGGCCAATGGATGCCACATCCATTGCCTCACCCGCCAAATTGCCCTGTCAAAGGGGTTTTGATATCCGCTTACGCCCATTCTACCTACACGTACGTCCTATTTCTACAACAAGCACACACCTGACCAACCTGCTTTACTTCTGTCGCCTTCCAAGCCTTCCAAGCCTTCCAAGCCCAAAGAGCGTTGCTGTCAGCGCTACACCAGACACTTTGTTATTCGTTCCTACAATTTGCAGTTTCTCACTACCTCAGGCGGAGTGCCGGTGCGCTGCAAAAACGCTGAGCGCAGCTAGTCCGCGGACATCGCAGCAGCGCGTGGAGTCGTGGCCATGTGTAACACGACAGCTCTTCATACCCATGAGGATAAGATGATCCTCCCGCCCATCCCGTCCAGCGACAACGTCTCCTCGGACCCTGAGGTCGGTCTGGCGCGGGGGCATGCGTGTACCGCCCGTGTAGCTTGTACCTCCGCAGCAGCGCGGGAACGACAGCCCCTCTGCCTCAGCCGCTCTGCCTCCGTAATTGTCACCAGTAATGCAGCAACATCAGGCCAGATGACGGATTTTCTATGCCTGCAGCACTGGCTGCGGTGAACCATGCACCATGTGTCTCTGCTGACACCTGCCGGTATCTTCCTGCTTACTGCCCCATCTCCCATCCCCATGGTACAAGTCCGTGTCACAGTTGGTTTGTCATCAACTGAGCGCAGTGCCTCTGTCCGCGTTATCCCATCGCAGGTGTGGGATGTCATCGTCGTCGGTGGGGGTGTTGCGGGCTCGGCCCTTGCCTACGCACAAGCCAAGGTCAGTGGGGCACAGCCCTGACCGCCGGCTTGCTGGAGTGCACATGGAATCTAGTAATGGACCGAGTGCGCGGTGGGAGGTACGGCAGCCGACAAAACCCTTCATGCAAACCCACCTGCCGTGTCCCCCAAGCTCCACCTGTCCACGAGCACACGGTGTAAGGGTGCCATGCTATGAATCATCGTAGTCAAATGCCACTTTAGTCGCTTGCAATGGGAGGGATATAGATGGTCGCCCGCCGGTCCTACTGCTGCGGTACAGGCCTGTACCGGATGACACGTACCCGTAAACGACATCCCTGCGTCTCCATACGCCCGCACCCGCTGCTGCCCGGCGCAGCCCTGCCCCTACGGCTCGCACGGGCCCCACACGCACCCTTGCAGACCTCACCAGCGGCCCCCCGGCTGCGTTGTCGCCCTACCGCCAAACCGCCCGATTACAGACTCACCAACCCGCTGGGCGGCCGGCGTGTTTGGTCGCTGGAACGCGACTTGCCCTAGCCAACCTCCACGCCGCCCGACACGCCCCTTCCCTAGTACACACCCGTTACCTATTTCACGCTTTCGCACCCGCAGGACAATCGCCGCGTGCTGCTGCTGGAGCGGGACCTGTCGCAACCCGACCGCATTGTGGGGGAGCTGCTGCAGCCGGGGGGCTACCTCATGCTCAAGCGACTGGGGCTGGAGGGCTGCGTGGAGGGCATAGACAGCGTCAAGGTGGGTTTGGAGAGGGAGCGAAGTACTAGTAACGGGAGGGAGGCCGGAAGGGGGCAGGCAAAAGGGGGCCAAGGTGCCCGTAGTGGGGCTGGAGGGCTGCGTGGAGGTGGGGGCGCTGTGTGCCCGATTCCTGTCACGACCAACCACCTAACTACCTAATTTCCTGCCCCCCCAGGTGTACGGCTACGCGCTGTTCAAGGGCGGCAAGAGCGCCGTGGTGCGGTACCCCATCGAGGGATACTCGGCGGACGTGGCGGGGAGGAGCTTCCACCACGGTGCGCGTGTCGTGCGTGTAGCGGTTATGCGGTGCGGGACTGGGATGACAGAATCCCTGATATGCAGACACATAGAAAAGGATCACTCACAACCGTGTCCCAAAAGGAGATGACCTTGGCGGGTGTGTCCTGAGTGTGTTGTAGTTGGGAGGGAGGCGGGGGCTCGGGGTGGACCCAGGGGAAGAACCTCCACCGCGGGGTATAATGGGCACGGGGCCCCCGTGAGGCAGCGTTTTGGGGCCGAGCTGCCCCTGTGTGCTGCCAGCACAGCGCTCTGCTTGTTCGCTTATATTGTGCGCCTTCCTGTTCCGCCGCCCCTGGTGCTATGTTCTCGCCTCCTGCAACACAACGCCCGCACCTTACCCCACGCCCGCAGGTCGCTTCATCCAGAAGCTGCGCGCAGCTGCCGCCAGCTGCCCGTCCGTCACCGTGCGGCAGGGCCTGGTCAAACGGCTGGTCAACGGTGAGGCCGCTGCGGTGGGGGGCCTTTGCGCAGGCGGTCTGTGCACGGGGGCGCCGTTGCAAGGGGGGTAACCGCAGAGCGGCAAAGTTGCAGGGGGGGGGGTCTTCTCACACGTTGCCATTGCAGGGGAGGTCCTTGTATGGAGATTGCCGGTGCTTTGGGAGGCATGGAGGCCCTGCACCTGGGGTTGCCGGGATCGTGCGGAGCCCCGCAGCCGTGGCCGGACGGCCGCCGCAGATGCCCCCAGCCGACCCGCGGGTCATTGCTGCCGGCAGCTGGTCCCACGGGATGCCCCCATACCGACCCGCGGGTCGGCCGCACGCATTGCTTGGGACCAGCTGTCCGCCGCGGCCGTGTGCAGCCGACCCGGAGCCTCGCAGCCGCGGGTCAGCGGCCAGCGGATAGCGGCCAGGGCGCGGGTCACCACCACCTTTCGGTCGGGTCCACTTGACCAGGGGACACCACCGCAAACAGCACAGAGGGCCCGGCCTGAAACGCAGCATGCGCTCCCCCTTTCTATAGTCTACCTACCACTTGCCTGATTGCACCCAGGTCCGGGCCCCCTTCCCCATCGGAGCCTCTGTCTGGAGACGAGACCACCCATACAGGCGCCCAACACGTCTCGCGGCCTCATGCGTGACCGCCGCACCTGTTTTGACCGCCGCACCTGTTTTCTCCCCCTCCCTAATCGTCTGTCTCCATACCTTCGTACCGCCAAACCCTCTCCTCGTGCCCACTTCCTCCCCACTTCACGCCCCCCCAGACAAGGGCACCGAGTGGCAGGAGGGGCAGGTGGTGACGGGCGTGGTGTACCGCCACCAGCCGCCGGGCGCGGCGGAGGGCACCGAGCGCTCCGCCCGCGCGCACCTCACCATCGTGTGCGACGGCATGTACTCCAACCTGCGCCGGCACCTGTCCACGCCAAAGGTGGGGGCAATACGGTGCTGGTAGAAAGTTGAAGGTGGGGCGGCGACGGGTCCCCGGCGGCCAGAAGGAGAAAGGGGTGGTGGGCATGCAGGGCGGCTGCTCAACTTGCGCCGGCACCTGTCCACGCCAAAGGCGAGACCGGTGTCGGTAGCTGCGTCGGCGTGACGGCAGAAGATGGAACGCTGTGTTGTGTGGTACGTGCACACCGTATCTTTCTGGGACTTTAGGAGGCCCCTACCCACGCCACAGGGTCGACAGGGCGTAGGACAGCCGAGCCCTAGGGCGCCTGGCTAGTTGTCAGCCCACGTGCGTGTGGCGCAGCGTTACATGGTGCAGCGAACCTGGCCCCCGCCGCTCTCGGCTGTATAACGCCATCCACAGCATCCACCGCGCCTGCGCCCTTCCCACCACCCCGTCCCCCTTCACCTTCGCATATAGTCACTTTTACGACAAGTTTACGGCGGCGCCTTACAGTACACCCTCCCCCACGCCTCACGCACTTGCCGTGCCACGCCCATGTGTCCCAGATCAATCACCCATCCTTCTTCGTGGGCCTGCTGCTGCGCAACTGCACGCATCCGACCCGTGCGCCGTCCTTAACCCACACACCGCTTCCTCCTAACCCACCCACCCTCCCCACCCCGCGTCCCCAGATCAACCACCCCTCCTTCTTCGTGGGCCTGCTGCTGCGCAACTGCACGCTGCCGGTGGCGCAGCACGGCCACGTGGTGCTGGCGCGGCCCTCGCCCATCCTGTTCTACCCCATCAGCAGCAAGGAGGTCAGGTGAGGCAAAACGGAATGGCTCGGAGTGCGGGTGGGGGTGGGTTCCGAAGCGGGGGAAGCGGAGAGGTGCAGCACGGAGGTCAGGTGAAGGCAGGAGGAAATGTGAGGAGTGATTGGGGATTGATTTCTGAAGCGAGGGGGGAGGGAGGGGGGGGGGGGCGCCGGGGCGGAGCAGCACAGGTGCGCTGGAGCGCACACACCCTCGTATATGCCCCTCACCCCCGCCTTCCCCTTCTTCCGCACACCCAAGTTGCCTGGTGGCGCGCCCGGTGAGAAGCTGCCCCGCATCTCCTCTGTGTCTTAGCCCTCCTCTCACACATGCACCGTACCCTGCTTCCAACAAAACCCTGCTCTTCGCAGGTGCCTGGTTGACGTGCCCGGCGAGCAGCTGCCCGGCGATCTCCCTGTGGCCTAACCCAACTCTGCCCACTATCTGTCCCATCGCATCCATCGCATACCCTGCTCCCCCGGCCCCAGGTGCCTGGTGGACGTGCCCGGCGAGAGGCTGCCCGGCGACCTGCCCGCCTACCTTCGCGCCACCGTGGCCCCCCAGCTGCCCGACCAGCTGCGGGGCCCCTTCCTGGAGGCGCTGGAGCGGCCGGACGCCATCCGCAGCATGCAGGTGCGTGCGTATCAGCTGCGTGTGTATTAGCGGCTGTGTGTATTAGGGGTAATGGCAATGGAGGTAGGGTGCATGTATCGCCCTTCCTGGAGGCGCTGGGGAGGCCAGATGCCATGCACAGCATGCAGGCGCGCGGGGAAGCGTGTTGTAGCTCGTGTGCATAAACGCGTGAGAAGGGAGGGCAGTTCCCCCCTTTAATGCACATGTGGGTGTAAGGCCCTGCTGCCTAGCGGTGCCTGCAACTCACTCTCCCCTGCCTTCAACCACGCCCCTTGCTAACCCACACCCCTGTGCTGACCCACAGAACAAGCTGATGCCCGCGGCGCCGCTGCACCAGCCGGGGGCGCTGCTGCTGGGCGACGCGTTCAACATGCGCCACCCGCTGACAGGCGGCGGCATGACGGTGGCGCTGTCGGACTGCTGCCTGCTGGCGGACATGCTGAGGCCGCTGCCGCAGGTGGGGACGAGGGGGCGTGTGTAGCGTATGCAGTTGCGTGGACAAAATCGCAAATTAGCAAGCAGGTTCTAGTAGAGGGCGAGGCAAGTGGCATGTCCGGCGAT
>VFQN01004421.1_pt1 | contig 18556 bp, 13 predicted proteins | sample 3512371 | NCBI WGS metagenome assembly VFQN01 (sample SAMN10412370, study PRJNA504923) | tailings metagenome | isolation source: Replicate 2 from Balatoc abandoned mine | place: Philippines: Itogon, Benguet | collected 2017-08-28 | reverse complement strand
AACCCCGAGTCCGGGGTCCGGCGCGACGACTTCTTGCGCTCGCTGCTTGCGGACCTGCGAGCGGCCGTCCCGGGGGTGGAGATCGAGACCGAACAACCGCTCTCCCACCTCATCAGCCACATGCTCTCCGGCGTTCGCTCACAAATCGCCATCGTCATCTACGGCGACGACCTGGACAAGCTCCGGGAGCTCGCCGGACAAATCCGCGACGTCGTCGCCCAGGTTCCGGGCGTCACGCCCCCGATCATCGACCCCCAGGAGCGCATCGACGAAGTCCACGTCGTCCTCCGCCCGGACGACCTCGCCCACTACAAGTTGAGCCGGGACTACGTCGCCGACTTCGTCCAGACCGCGCTCAAGGGCGAGCCCATGTCAGTTGTTCTCGAAGGGCAGCGGCGGTTTGAGCTCGTCGTGAAACTCAAGGAGCCGTTCCGCTCGGACGCTTACCGGCTCGGCGAGTTGAGACTTGAGCTTCCGAACGACGGCGGGCAAATTCGCCTCCGCGAGGTGGCCGACTTCCCGAAGTCCGCGAGCGGCCCCAACCTCGTCAACCGCGAGAATGTTCGCCGGAAGCAGGTGGTGCGTTGCAACGTTGCCGACCGCGACCTCGCGAGCACGGTCGAAGAGATTGAGCGGAAGGTGCGGGGCCAGGTGAAGATGCCCGAAGGCTACTTCGTCGAGTTCGGCGGGCAATTCGAGTCGCAGCGCTCCGCGACGCGGCTCATCTCGGTCCTCGCCTTGGTCTCGCTCGCCGGCATCTTCCTCGTGCTGATGATGCTCTACCCTTCGGTCCGCATCACGCTCCAGATCTTAAACGCCATCCCAACGGCCTTCATCGGGGGGGTGCTCGCGCTCGTCGTCACGAACCAAACGCTCACGGTGGCGAGCCTCGTGGGCTTCGTCTCGCTCGGCGGCATCGCAGTGCGAAACGGAATCCTCCTCGTCACCCACTACTTCCACCTGATGAAGGAGGAGGGCCAGCCCTTCTCCCGGGAGACCGTGCTGCGGGGCAGCTTGGAGCGGCTGGCCCCGGTGCTGATGACCGCGCTCACGGCCGGGATCGGGCTCATCCCGCTCGTCGTGGGCGGCAAGAAGCCGGGGCTTGAGATCCTCTACCCGGTGGCCACCGTGATCCTGGGCGGGCTGATGACCTCGACGTTCTGCGAGTTCTTCATCCACCCCGGGCTGTTCTGGAAGTTCTCCGGCAAGGACGCCGAGCGCCTCGTCCGCTCCGAAGGTTCCGACGAGGAACTCCTCAAGGCGGCGGGGTGAGCGCACGGGCGCGCGTGACCTGTTCCGACCCACTGTGAAAGGACCGATGCGATGACGACCGGAAAGTGGTTCATGCTCGGAGTGCTGGTGGCGGCGCTCGCCGTAAGCGGCTGCGGCCCGAAGGGTGAGGCGTCGAAGAACGAGGCCGCGAAGGGCGGCGACAAGAAGGGCGGCGACAAGAAGGGCGGAAAGGACGGCGACCACGTCCCGCACGGTGCGGGGCCGAACGGCGGGGTGATCTTCGACCTGGGCAAGGACCACGCCGAGTTCACCGTGGACCACGCCACGAAGGAGTGCAAGATCCTGTTCGTCAACGGGGACAACAAGGACGCCAAGGCGATGGCCGTTGCGGCGACCGAGTTCACCTTGTCGACCAAGACGACCAAGACCAAGGAGGGGACGGTGGTCGCGCCCATGACGATCAAGATGCTGCCGACGGACGCGAAGGACGGCAAGGCTACGACGTTCGTCGGCACCGACCCCGGGCTCGGTAACGTCGCCGACTTCGAGGGGACATTGACCGGCCAGATCAACGGCCGACCGGCGTCCGGTTCGTTCAAGGAAGGTGATCACTGATGAGAACCGCCGCGGGCGGGCCGCCGTTTGCGGCGCCCGTCCGCGGCGGGCTATACGGAAGTCGAAATCGAGAACTCGGAGCGTCTGAGACGAATGAAACTTGACCGCGGAGTCCTCTACGCACTCGGGGCCGCGGGGCTCTTCGGCGCGAGCACGCCGCTTGCGAAGTTGTTCGTCGGCCGGGTCGAGCCCGTGCTCCTCGCCGGCCTCCTATACTTCGGCTCCGGGCTCTGTCTCGGGGCGTGGTGGTGGCTCGCAACGCGCGGCGACGAATCAAACACGACGGAAGCCAGTCTGAAGCGGAAAGACCTCCCGTGGCTCACTGGCGCGGTGTTCTTCGGCGGCATCGTAGCACCCGTGCTGCTCATGACCGGGCTCGTGAGCACTCCGGGTTCCACCGCCTCGCTCCTGCTCAACCTCGAAGGAGTCCTCACGGCAGTTCTTGCCTGGTTCGTCTTCAACGAGAACTTCGACCGGCGCATCGCCCTCGGCATGGTCGCCATCACCGCCGGCGGAATCATGCTCTCATGGGAAGGACGGCCCGAGTCCGGCCTACCGTGGGCCTCGCTTACGATTGCCGGAGCTTGCCTTGCGTGGGCGATCGACAACAACCTGACCCGCGTCGTCTCGGGCGGAAACCCGGTCCAGATCGCCGCGATCAAAGGGCTCGTCGCCGGGAGCACGAACCTCGCAATCGCTCTCGCCCGTGGCGCCGAACTACCGGGACCACTCACAGCGCTCGCCGCAGGCGTGGTCGGCCTCCTCGGCTACGGGCTCAGTCTGACCTTCTTCGTGCTCGCCCTCCGGACGCTCGGCACGGCCCGCACCGGGGCATATTTCTCCGTCGCCCCGTTCGTCGGCGCGGCCCTCTCGGTTCCTCTTCTCGGTGACCAACCGGGCTACGGGTTCTTCGTTGCTGCGGCCCTGATGGGCGTCGGCGTCTGGCTCCACCTCACCGAGGAACACGCCCACGAGCACGACCACGAGGAGATGTTCCACGACCACAGCCACGTGCATGACGAACACCATCGGCACGAACACGGTCCCGACGACCCGCCCAGCGAGCTGCACAGCCACCCGCACCGGCACGCGCCAATGCGACACTCGCACCCTCACTACCCCGACATCCACCACCGACACGATCACGCGGGGTCGGTGCCGCGGAACAAGAAGATCCAAGGTTGAAATCAGCAACCGGTAGTCGCCTCGGCCACAGCAAGTAAGGACACGCCGGCTTTCCAGAGATTTCCGGAACCCGCCTTGTAATACCTAGAACTGCCACGTATCGTTTCCGCATGAAGCTCTCGAAAGACCTAGTGGGCGCGTCCGCGGTCCCACTCGTCCTTTCCCTGCTCGAAGGCGGCGAGAGTTACGGGTACGCCATCATCGAGCGGGTCCGCGAACTATCCGCAGAGCAAATCGAATGGACCGACGGGATGCTCTACCCCGTCCTCCATCGGCTTGAGGGCCAAGGGTTCATCATTGCCCGCTGGGGACTCTCGGACGCGGGGCGGAAGAGGAAGTACTACTCGCTCACCAAAGAAGGTCGCGCGGAGCTCGCCGAACAAAAGGAGCAGTGGGGGGTAGTCCAGGCGACACTGACCCGACTCTGGGGGGCGGCCGATGCCTGAACTCGAAACACTTGTTGCCGGCTGGCGGGAGCAAGCGGCGAAACTCTTCGCCGGGCGGGGTGACGTTCTCGATGAGCTTGAGTGCCACCTCTGGGACTCGCTCGACGCGCTCAGCGAAGAGTGTCCTGACCACGGGGAGGCGTTCCGGCGTGCGCTCACGCGGCTGGGCCTCGCAAGTGAGATCGCTACCGAGTTCACGAAGGTTCCAACGCCGCCCCTCCCCTGGCGGCCGCTGCAAGTTATCTGGACCTGTGCCGCAGGAATTCTGCTTCTCGTCGGACTCAGGCTCGCACCGAAGCTTTCTGCCGGCGGGCTCGCCGCGCTCCTAGCGGGACACATGGGCGCGGTGCTTCTCGGCTACGCCGCCTCGGTTCTTCTCGGCGCACTCGCACTGACGTTTCTGTTCGCCCGGCTTGTTCGTGAGCCGGCAATAGGCCAACGGGTCACCATCCGTCGCGCGGCAATTCTCCTCGCGGTCACCGCGTCAGTCCTCACCGGGTCGGGCATTGCCCTCGGATCGTTCTGCCCGTTCGAGAAAAACGGCTGGTGCTACGGACTCGACTCGCGGGAGGTTGGTGGGCTCGCGATCGCCCTCTGGGAACTTATCGCCGCAGGAGTGCTTGTCGCGTGCCGGAAGCCGGCTCGCATCCTCGTTCCGATGACGGTTTCCGCCGCAGGTTGCGTGGTTGTCGTTGTCGGGTGGTTCATCGCTGCAAGTTTCGAGCAGCAACATTACGGGATGATCAGCAGCCCAACCATCCTCCTCGCGCTCGTCGCCGCCCTCGGCGGAGCCCTCATGACCGCCTTCCTCCCCGCAGGTTCACTCCGCGTCGGCCGGTCCTAGTTCGCTCCCCCACCACCGAATCCCCCTCCGGAGGCATCAGCGATGTCGTCCCTCGTCCTCCTATCGCTACTCGTGCCTGCCCAGCCTGGCCCGAACTGGCCCGGGTTTCGGGGTGACGGCTCAAATCGCACCTCGCAGGCAAATCTCCCACTCACCTGGTCGCCGCGGGAGAACATCGCCTGGCGGCTCTCTCTTCCCGGATACGGCCAGTCCTCGCCCGTCGTCTGGAGCGGCCGCGCCTTCCTCACCTCAGTGGAAGGGAAGGAGAAGGAAACGTGCATCGTCACCGGGGTGGACGTGGGAACGGGAAAGCTCGCCTGGACAAAGACCTTTCCGGCCTCGCAGAAGGGGAAGAACAACCCCTCCATGAGTCGTGCCGCACCGACTCCTGTCGTAGACGCCGACTGCGTCTACACGTTCTTCGAGAGCGGAGACCTTGCCGCATTTGGGCACGACGGCACCGCCCGCTGGCAGCGCTCGCTCACTGGCGAGTACGGGGAGTTCAAGAACCACCACGGGATCGGAAGCTCACTCGCTCAGACCAAACGGGCGGTGATCGTGCTCGCTGACCACGGCGGGAAGTCATACCTCCTCGCCGTCGAGAAGCAGTCTGGAAAAACACTCTGGAAGACTGACCGGAAGAGTGGCCTCTCATGGACCTCTCCCGTCGTGATCGTGCAGGGCGGGAAGGATGTCGTGATGGTAAGCAGCAACGGCACGCTCACCGGCTACGCGGCCGAGGACGGGAGCGAGGCGTGGACACTGGGCGGGCTCTCCGGGAACCTCATCCCCTCCCCGACCGTGTCGGGCGACCTCGTCGTGGTGGGTGCGGGCGAGAGCGGGATCAGCTTCGACCTGAAGGCTGCTGCGAAGTCGAACTGCTGTGTGCGGTTGACCTCCGTCGACGGAAAACTCGGGTGCGAGAAGCTCTGGGAGGGAAAGCGGGTTGTGCTTCAGCACGCGAGCCCGGTCGTGCTCGGCGAGCAGGTCTACCTCGTCACCAAACACGGCGTCCTCCACTGTCTGGACCTCAAGAGCGGCGAGGAACTCTACAGCGAACGGCTCGACAGCCCGTGCTGGGCCACTCCGGTCGCCGCCGCGGACCGGCTTTACTGCTTCGGGAAGGACGGGGTCACCACCGTTCTCGCGGCTGGGCGAGAGTACCGGCCGCTTTCCACGAACCGACTCTGGGAGAAGGACGAGCACTCACAACGACAGGCGCGGAGCAAGAGCAGCCCAGAAAACCAATTCCCGCCGCTCCCCTCTCAAGGGCGGGAAGCGATGGAAGCCATGCTCCGCGATGCCGTGGGCGACGTCGTCTACGGCGTCGCGGTCACCCCGGGCGGGTTTCTTGTCCGCACGGGGACGGAGCTAATTCGCGTCGGACACGCGACGCCGCCACCGGGTGACGCCCGCCGCTGATTAATGCTCCTTCCGCCAGCCGCACCTCTACCCCCGCCGTCCCGCCCCACACACGGGACGGCACCACCCCAGCACGCCCACTCCCTCGCCCTCAAGTCTCGGGACTAGACAGGCGCGCAGTATTGATATAGGGTAGGGGGGTATACTATACTCTAGGCAGGGAGCAATCATGGCCCACACATCCCGAGACAAGGACAAGCTTCTCGCCCGGGTTCGTCGCATTGGCGGCCAGGTCGCGGCAATCGAGAAGGCTCTCACCGACGAGAAGGACTGCTCCGCCGTCCTCCAGCTCATCGCTTCTTGTCGCGGCGCGATCGGTGGCCTGATGTTCGAAGTCCTAGAGGGCCACATCCAGTGCCACATCATGGACGAGCCCGACGACGCCCACCGCCGCGAGGCCGCGGAAGAACTCATCGCGGTGCTGAAGCCCTACCTGAAGTGATCAACAACGGAACGAACCACGGAGTCGACGATGTCCACCACATACATGAACGCCACGCCGGAAACGGAGCACACGCCTTTGCCGCCGACCGGGTCGGATCATGACGACCACGACCACGACCACGACGAACATGACCATCACCACCACCCGTTCGAGTGGCTCGACCTAGCGCGAATCGCCGCTGTCGGCGTCGCCGCACTCCTCGTGTGGCTCCGGGTCTGGGAGCCGTTTGAGTCCGTCAGCGTCATCGGCCTCGCCGCCGCGCTCGTTGGCGGCTGGCCGATTTTCAAGGAGGCATTCGACAGCCTCTGCGAGCGGCGCATGACGATGGAGCTGTCGATGACCATCGCCCTCGCTGCGGCGCTAGCCATCGGGGAGTTCACCACGGCGCTCGTCATCATCTTCTTCGTGCTCATCGCGGAGGTGCTCGAAGGGCTGACCGTCGGCCGCGGGCGGCGGGCCATCCAGCAGCTCCTCGACCTCATGCCGCGCACTGCCACCGTCAGGCGGGACGGCTCGACGTCGGAAGTCGGGGCCGGGGATCTCCGCGTCGGTGACGTCGTGCTTGTGAAGCCAGGAAGCCGACTCCCGGTCGACGGGGTGGTCACCTCTGGCCGCTCCTCCGTGGACCAGTCGTCGATCACTGGCGAGTCCCTTCCAGTCGAGAAGGTCGAAGGGGCTGAGGTCTACGCTGGCACGATCAACCAGTCCGGGGCGCTTGAAGTGCGCGTGACCGGAATCGGACGCGACACCGCCTTCGGGAAAATCATCGAGGCGGTCGAGCGGGCGGAAAAGCTACGCGCCCCGATCCAAAAAACGGCGGACCGCCTCTCGGGGTATCTCGTCTACTTCGCGCTCGGGTGTGCCGTACTCACCTTCCTCGTGACCCGCGACGCGCGGGCGACCATCTCCGTGATCATCGTCGCCGGGGCGTGCGGGATTGCAGCCGGTACCCCCTTGGCCATCCTCGGCGCGGTCGGCCGGGCCGCCCGTAACGGGGCCATCATCAAGGGCGGGGTCTACCTGGAAGTACTCGGCAAGGTCGACACCGTCGTCTTCGACAAGACCGGCACGCTCACGGTCGGCACCCCCCGCGTGACGGAGGTAAAGCCAGTTGCGGGCGCGACCGAGAGCGACGTCGTCGGGGCCGCGGCGATAGCCGAGCGCCGCTCGGAGCACCCTCTCGCAAAGGCCGTGCTGGAGAAAGCCGGGGCGCTCGGCCTCCCGCCGACCGAGCCCGAGCACTTCGATTACCTCCCCGGCCAAGGCATCGCCTGCTCCGTCAGCGGCGAGGAGATTCTCGTCGGGAACGAGTCGTTCTTCCGCGCTCGCGGCGTCCCGACAGGCCTGCTCGCACCGGCAGGCGACGGAGCCTCCTCCTGGATCTTTGTCGCCCGCGCGGGCCGGTTGCTCGGCACCATCGGAATCGCCGACACCCTACGCCCGGAGGCGGCGCGCACGATCGCAGAGCTCCACGAGCTCGGTCTACAGACGGTTCTCCTCACGGGCGATGCGCGCGCAGTCTCAGACGCCGTGGCCGGGCGACTGGGCATCGCCGACGCACACGCCGAGCTCCTACCGACCGAGAAGGTGGACCGCGTCAAGAAGCTTCGCGCCGCAGGCCGAACCGTCGTGATGGTCGGGGATGGGATCAACGACGCCCCTGCCCTCGTCGAGGCAAATGTCGGCGTCGCGATGGGTGCGGGCACCGACGTGGCACGCGAGAGCGCCGACGTGGTGCTCATCGGGAATGACTTGCCCCGCTTCGTAGAAACCCTCCGCACCGCGCGTTGGTGCCGCTCAATCATCCTGACCAACTTCGCGGGCACCATTCTCGTCGATGGCATCGGCGTGGGGCTCGCCGCGTTCGGCTACCTAAATCCGCTCGTAGCCGCCCTGATCCACGTCGTCTCCGAGCTGGCCTTCATCCTGAACTCCGCCCGGCTCCTGCCCGCGGTGGACAGCAAAGCAGTGTTGACTGGGGCGGAATCCGCCGCGCTCGGAGCCGTGGTTGCAGGCCAGAGCGTCGAGAAGTCGGTATAAGCCCGGTAGCGCCGGTGCGGGCAACCGCACCGCTTGGTCGCGAAGGGGGTAAGGACGGGCATGCGGGTACTCATCGTCGAGGACGAACCGAAGACTTCGGCGTACCTGTCACGGGGCTTGCGCGAGAACGGCTTCGTAGCTGACACGGCAAACCGCGGCGACGAAGGCTTGCTGCTTGCCTCTGCCCACGAGTTCGACCTCATCATCCTCGACGTGATGCTCCCCGGGAAAACCGGCTGGGAAGTAATTCACGCGCTCCGCACGCAGGGCCGCCACACCCCCGTCCTCTTTCTCACCGCCCGGGATTCTGTCGAGGACCGCGTGCGCGGGCTCGAACTCGGAGCCGACGACTACCTGATCAAACCGTTCGCGTTCTCAGAGCTGCTCGCCCGGGTGCGCTCCATCCTCCGACGCGGCCCGGTGCGGCAGCCCGAGACCATCCGGCTTGCCGGCCTGGAGATCGACCTCCCGCGCCAGCGCGCGCTCCGGGACGGGCAACGTCTGGACCTCACCCCGAAAGAGTTCGCCCTTCTCTGCCTCCTCGCCCGGCGGCCCGGCGAGGTGCTCTCCCGCACGCTCATCGCCGAGCAGGTCTGGGACATGAATTTCGACTGCGACACGAACGTCGTCGACGTCCACATTCGCCGCCTCCGGGCGAAGGTGGACGACCCGTTCGCAGCCAGGCTCATCCACACCGTACGCGGAAAGGGGTACGTGCTTGAACACCGGGGCTAATCGGAGACGGCCGCGCCCGTGGCCGCTCGCCACCGTGCTCACCTTCTACTACGCGGCCACGGCTTTCGGCATTGTCCTCCTCACGACCGGCGTCCTTCACTGGTCGATCGTGCGGACCATGGACTTAAACGACGACCGGAAGCTCTCGGACCGTGTCACGCTGATCCGAGCGATGATCCAGCGCCACTCGATGGACGTCTCGTCAATGGTGCGCATGGTCGGCGACTCCTCCCAGAACGGGCAACGGCCCCAACTCTTCGTCCGGGTGCTCGACTCCCAGCGTCGGGTCGTGGCCGAATCACCCGGCATGGGTGAACTCTCCCCGGTGGATGCGTTTCCTCAAGTCGCAGCAGGACAGCTTACCGCCACAGGCACAAGCGGCGGTCCTGACCGAACCCTCCGCCTCATCTCGTCCCAGGCCGGCACGCCTGCCGGCTACCACGGCCTCTGGCACATCCAAGTTGCCCTCGACCGCAGTCAAGAGGAGCAACTGCTCTTCCACTACCGGAGAAACGCCTGCTACCTCCTCGGCGGAGTGTTCCTCATCTGCGTCGGGATGGGGTATGCCATTGCCAGAAAGGGAACACGCCCGATTCTCGCCATCACCGAGGCCGCAAGCCACGTCCAGGTCACCAGCCTGGACCATCGCATTGAGACGTCGGGCCTTCCCTCAGAACTCCAGCAACTCGCCGGCACCTTCAACGACATGCTCGCTCGTCTCGAACGCTCCTTCGGCCAGCTCTCACGTTTTTCAGCCGACATCGCGCACGAACTCCGCACCCCGATCCAGAACCTGCGCGGCGTTCTCGACGTCGCCCTAGAAACCCAGCGCACGCCAGGCGAGTACGAAGAGGCACTCGGCTCCGGTTTGGAGGAGTGCGACCGCCTAAGTCGTCTCGTTGATAGCCTGCTGTTTCTTGCCCGTGCGGAAAATCCGGAAACTCAGGTCGAGCGATCGGCCTTCGAGGTACGCGACGAACTGGAGCGAATCGTCGACTTCTTTGAAAGCCAAGCTGATGAAGCCGGAGTCACGCTCACGCTCCACTCGCCCGCAGGCCTGCGGGCCGAACTCAACAGACCCTTGTTCCAGCAGGCCGTAGGAAATCTCCTCACGAACGCCTTCGCTTACACTCCCCGCGGCGGCCAGGTATCACTGTCAGCCTGCGCCTCGGACGAAACGCTTCACGTGTCCGTGACCGACACCGGCAGTGGGATTCCCGAAGAGCATCTCCCGCATGTCTTCACCCGCTTCTTCCGCGCCGACTCCTCCCGCACTCAGCGAAGTGGAGGAGTGGGGCTCGGGCTCGCCATCGTCAAGAGCATCGTCGAGCTCCACCGCGGCACAGCCGCTGTCGAAAGCAAAGGGGCCGTGGGAACGCGGGTCCGACTCAGCTTCCCCCTATTCCCATCTTCCGCCCACAGAGCGAAGATGACGGAATCGTAATCTTCGCGTCACCGAACCGTCCGGTCCCGCGCCTATCCTTCTCCCCTGTGTCCATCACCCAACGCGTCAGGAACACTCGGCAGCCTGCCGAATTCCGAGACCACTCTGGAGCCCCCGCATGAACCCTCGCCGCGTCTCACTCGGCGGCATCGCCGCAGCCGCCGCGTTCGCTTTGCTCCTTACGACTACAACGGAAACCCCGGCCCACGAGCCCGCGAAGAAGACGGCGGCGGTTCCCGCGTTCTCGCCGATGCCCGACGGCATCGCGAGCTTCGGTGCGGCTGTTGACGGGGACTGGCTCTACGTCTACGGCGGCCACACCGGTAAAACCCACACTTACTCCAAGACCCAGTCGTCCTCGCGCTTCCAGCGCATCAACCTGAAGCAGGGCGGGAGTTGGGAGGAGTTGCCCACCGGCCCCGGTCTCCAAGGGCTTGTCCTCCTCTCGCATCAGAGTCGACTGTACCGCGTCGGCGGGATGGCCGCGCGGAACGAAACCGGGCAGCCGGACGACCTCCATTCCCTCCGCGACGTCGCCCGGTTCGACCCGCAGACGAAGTCTTGGACCTCCCTCCCCTCACTCCCGGAAGGTCGGTCTTCGCACGGGGCTGTGGTTGTCGAGAACAAGTTGTACGTGTTCGGCGGGTGGAACCTTCAGGGCACGACCAAGGAAGCAGTGTGGCAGACCAGCATCCTCGCGTTGGACCTCGGCACCGAGAAGGGAGAGTGGAAGGAAGTCGGCAAAGCTCCCTTCGCGCGCCGGGCGATGGCGGCCACGGCCGTCGAAGGGAAGGTCTACGTCACCGGCGGGCTCCTCGCCAAGGGCGGAATCTCGAAGGACATGGACGTGTTCGACGTCAAAGCCGGGAACTGGTCGAAGGGACCGGAGATTCCCGGCATCCCGATGAACGGGAACGGGCTCGCTGTGTGCGGAACCGAGAAATCGCTCTACCTGAGCGGGATGGACGGAAAGGTCTATCGCCTGAATAAGGCGAAAGACGGGTGGGACTTGGTCGGCCGGGTCGAGCAGCCGCGCATCCACCACAAGCTCCTCTCCGCGGGTCACGGCGTTCTTCTCGCAGTCGGAGGGGCGACCATGAGCGGGAACCTCAAGACTACAGACTCAGTGCGGTTCGAGGCAAAGCACTGAGATCGGGCGAGCGCCAGCCGTTACAAACCAATCGGCCTCACCGGTCGGCGCTTAAGCCAGATGTACTCAGGTGGAACCAGCGGGCGACCAGCCGTACTCCTCCGGTGGCTGGCCGCCCGGTACAGTTTGAACTTCGACTTTCGTATTAGCTAGTAGGGCTCAATCGCCTCATTCGAATCACGTCCGAGCAGCCAGGCTCCGTGCCGCCGCCAGCCAGCCACTATCCAGTGGTACGCGCTTGCTCCAACCTGCTCGGCTTAAATTACAATTCGCTGGTGACACGTGACTAGCACGGCGCAGAAGCCGCCAATGCCGCCGAGGAATTTAAGCACGACTCTGGCAAGCCCTAGCAGACTGGACTTCTCAGATGATCATCGCGATGGCGGAGAAAAACAATTGTGACAACAGACAGGCAACGAGGCATAACTAGTACGGGCGTAGGCTTGTATCCAGTCGCAATTCGGCCGGCAGGCTTCGCATGAGCGACACGTATGGCTCTTCCTCGAACAGTTCGCGCGCTGACCCTCGCAATTGTCTGGATCGTAACCGCTCTCCACTCCGGCATCTGTGAGGCCGCGACTCCACAGCTCTCGAATACGGCAATCCACCGATGCTGCGGTACGCTCGGCGTAGGAGCCGCTCAACCCGCCCCGCTTGACTGCGGTAGCTGTCCGGCGTGTGCCACGGCCGGCGCGCCCGAGGTCGTGAGCCCGACGACACCAGAATTGTTCATCCTGTTCGCGAGCTTCGCTGAGCAGTTCGGCCAAGCACCAACCACAGCCTCACTACTTCGGCCCAAACTGGAGACGCTTCAGAAAGGCCCGCCACCACCACGTCCGGCGGTGTCATGTCTAACCGGTTCTCCGAACGCCCCTCCCGCCTCGTAGTGCGGAGCAGGACCACGTTCCTTCTCCCCTGCTGAGAATTCCCCGCCGCAGGCTCACGCACTTCGCTGACTTGCCGTCGCTTCGACGCGCCGCGTGTGCCGTGTCGGCTTTCATTCACGCACTATTGGGCGGGAGGCTTATCACTCACGCCCAGACAAGAGAGGGCATCACTATGTTACGCAGACAATTCATTGCGGTCGGACTGCTGTTCGGCGCTTCGCTACTTGCAAGAAAGGCTATCGCTGAGACCGACGGCTTCGGACCATCCCCCGAGACCCCACCGCAAGGAGGCCCACCGGTCGATCCATGCGCGTCAGGGAATTGCGGACTTGAATACGGCTCCCGCGGTGTCGGAAGCGGTCGGCTCCAATCCGTATCGGGCTTCCATCTCAACCGGTTTGGCACTCGCCGCGGCAGGGGGCGTCGTGTGTTTCAGTCAGGGCGAAGGCGGTCGAGGCGGAGGTTTCGCCGGAGAAGATTCCGGTTCCGTCGGAAGCGGCTCCGAATCACCCGACGGCGATTCCGTTAAAGTGTGAGCTCGCCGGCCTTACGGTCAGTGTGCTCGACCTGAATGGTAGTGTGGCCGATGCTGAAACTCTCTTTCACCAGCCCGGCGACTCTCTCGGCCACACGCTCCGCGACGGAGGTGCCGATGCCTGACGTGAACACGACGTGTGCGCTCATCGCGTCGATTCCCGAGGTGATCGTCCAAACGTGGAGGTCGTGAACAGAGCCTACGCCCTCCACCGTCAGAATCACCCGCTCTAGTTCTGCGAGATCGATGTGTGCGGGTGTCGCCTCCAGGAGCACGTTTACCGCTTGCGTCATAAGCCCCCAGGTCCGAGGGAGAATGAAGAGTCCGATTATCACGCTGAACACGGCGTCGGCGGCGTACCACCCCGTCGCCCAAATCACGACTGCGGCCACGATCACCCCGACCGAACCGAGCAAGTCGCTCACCACTTCAAGGTAAGCCCCCTGCATGTTCAAGCTCTCGCCCGACGACTTCCTGAGTAGAGCGATGCCGACCATGTTCACGATGAGCCCTACGGCGGCAACTACTAGCATCGGCAGACTGGCAACTTCCGGCGGTTCCTGGAACCGCCGGAAGGCTTCGTAGAGGATGAAGAACGACATCAGAAAGAGAACGACCGCGTTCGAGAGCGCGGCCAAGATTTCGACGCGATAGTAGCCGTAGGTCCGCTGCGGAGTTGCTGGCTTCGCCGACATCCAGGCGGCGAAGAGCGCAAGGCCGAGTCCCCCGACATCGGTGAGCATGTGCGCGGCGTCGGCGAGAAGAGCTAGGCTGTTGGTCAGCACACCGCCTACAACCTCGACCAGGAAGAAGGTGAAGGTCAGGCCGAAGACGATCCAGAGGGAGCGGCGGTTCTTCGCCGTGACTGACAGCATTTCACTCATGACCGATCCCTTGTCTGCTGGGCGAGAGAATCACCGCGCGTAGCTAAATCTGCAATTCGGAGAAGTGCATCCATGAGTATCATGTCAACTACTATGCGGTGTCTCACCGTTCCCATCCGCCTAATCGGCCTGATTGCACATCAATCGATCCCAGCCCGACGGCGATCGCCGCATACGTCCTGATTCCGGCTTCTCGGCCGTGCCAGTGGCGTTCCCATCCGACGAATCCACCGAGCCCGGCCGCGGCTACGACTCGGACCGCTATCTGAAGTTTGAGCCCCCAATTCATTCTGTTCCCTCCTCCGGCGAGACTTTGCCTGCACTCCGCAGCCGATAGTCCGACATCGCGCCAGACCTCGCAACAGATTGGCTAGCACCGGAGTTCAACCGCGATCGGCTTCGGCAAATGCTTCAGGGTTGTTATCAATCGCAGTGTCCCGCACTCGAACCCGTTTGTAGCTGACCTTCGACAGGCTCTGCCTTTTGCATCCTGATTCGCGCTGATCTAGCGTGCCCGAAACTAAACCGGAGGCGAACCATGATTGGCTTTGAAGTTGTAAACCTTCTCATCCCGGGTGATCCGCAGTTGGTCACCATTCCCGGGCAACACGGCGACTGGGCGCTTACCGCTGCCGAGAAGTTTGATGCCGCGAAGGACGCGATTCTCTCTCAGCACCAGTGCGCCGTGACCTACGTTGCAGAGCACCCCGCTTCGCCCGCGGCCGGGGCCGCTGTGCTTGATCAGTCAGTAAACGAAATGCTCTCGCTCTGTCTCGGTGCCTCCTACGCAACAGGCCAAGCGGTGACGATGAGCCAGACGACTCGATACTCGGCAGTGCAGTTCCTTCAGGTGGGCGAGCACTTCCCGAGAGAGCGTTCCTGGGCCAACATCGAACCGGTGGTAAACGATGAGCCCGAGTTTTCGGCCCTACTCGAAGCATTCCTCGGCAGTTACCAACTCGTCGGGCAGCGAGAGAAGGTCCTTCTCCTTGTCCACCACTGGCTAGACAGTCTCTCCTGCTGGTCGCTCGAAGACCTTTATCTGAGCGCCACGACCGTTCTTCAGACCATTGCCGCGACCGAGATGCGCATGTTGCCAATTCCGAAGAAGCTGAAGCCGAGCTTCTTCAAGTACGTCTCCGCCGCCGCCGCTCGCTACGGTCTCCCAGTGCTTTCGCACGACTTCAAGAACATGCGAAATGACCTCATCCACGACGGCACGCTGTCTGGGAAGAGCTTCTCCGGGAGAGCCGCCGGGGACTGCCGCCTTGTCGCTGTTGAAGTTCTCAACTGGATTGACTGCTACTTCCACGCTGCGTTCAAGCTCGGGCCAGTGCGGAGAGTGCGGTTTGGCTCGCATTCGCTCGACGGGCTAAACGCCTACTCACTTTGACGTCACAACCCGGCGGCGCCACGCGAGCCGTCACCGCCGGTTGGACTCGCCGATCAGGTGCCTACTTCTGCTTGAAGTCGCCCGAGTACGGCTTGGTCCCGACCTTCCCGCTGATCGTCCCCTCCCACTTCGCCGCCTTGGTGAACACGTCGGACTTGCCGACGAAGCGGGTCGAGAGGCCCTTCGGGTCGGTCTTCTCCGGGGCCGGTTCGAGCTTCACCGCCGTCGGCGGACTGGTGTTCTTCAGGAGCAGCGTCAGGCTCTTCGAGTCGATGGCCTTCATCTTCTTCTTGTGGAGGTCGTCGTGGCTCCCGTAGACGTACACCGTCACCGCCCCCGCCTTCTGGTCCACGACGATCTCCGGGTGGTACTCCTCGTCGCCCCACTCCACGAGGATGCCCTTGTGCGGCCCCTCGTGATGGTCCTGGGCGGAGCCGACCGCCCCCACGCCCAGCACCCCGATCAGCCCGACCAGGCCCAGCCCGAGCATCTTCCGCATCGTCTCATCCTCCTGTGGGTAACCCGGACTCTCCGTCATCACGACCCCGATTGGGGCCGTGTCTCGTGCCCCGCAGCCGCTTCTGGCGGGGTGTGTTCGTCGTGCGGGGCAGGCGCGTGCGGCGTCGCCGCCCCCTGGTGGGGCTCGTCGTCTAGGCCGTCTGCTGCTTCGTCGGCTGCGGCGAGCGCCACCGCGTCCTTCCCGCTGAAGCGCAAGAACAGACCGGGGCGAATTAGAAACTCGCAGAACGTGGACGTGATGAGCCCGCCGAGGATGACGGTGGCAACCGGGTAGAGAATCTCCCGTCCCGGCTCCTGCCCGACGACCACCAGCGGAACGAGTGCGATCCCGGCCGTCAGCGCCGTCATCAACACCGGCGCGAGCCGCTCCAAGCTGCCGCGGAGCACCATCTTCTCATCGAACTTCTCTCCCTCGTGCCGCATCAGGTGCAGGTAGTGCGTGACAAGCAGAATGCCGTTTCTGGCCGCGATGCCCCCGAGGGAGATGAACCCGACGAGGCTCGCGACCGTCAGCGTCTGCCCGCTGAGGACGAGCGCGAAGACTCCGCCCACGAACGCGGTCGGCACGGCTGTGAGAATTTGCGCCACGATCCGGCTGGACGGGAAGAGCATGTAGAGCACGAAGAACATGCCCACAACCGACACAGCCGAGAGGACGGTGATGAGCCGGGTGGCCTCTTTCTGGCTCTGGAACTGCCCGCCGTATTCGACCGCGTACCCCTCGGGCATCGGCACGTCGGCCGCGACCACCCGCTCGATGTCGCCGACCACCGAGGCCAAATCTCGGCCGAGGGCGTTACACCGGATCACGATCCGGCGGCGGGCGTTGTCCCGCTTCACCTGGTTCGCGCCAGCGTCGCCGCCGGTCGGCGGGGTGATGTCGGCCAGGTCTTTGAGCCGCACCTGCTCTCGCCCCCCGGGTAGGTCGAACCGGAGCTCGCCGAGGTTCGCGACATCCGCCCGGTACGGCTCCTCCAGCCGGACGAGCAGGTCGAAACGCCGCTGCCCCTCGACCACCTGCGAAACCACCTCCCCGTTTAGCGCGACCTGCACGAAGTTCCCGACAGACGCGCGGTCTACGCCGTAGAACGCAAGCGCCTCGGGACGGAGTTTAACGTGGACCTCGTCCACCTTCCGCATAGGCTCGACGGCGAGCGAACTCACGCCAGGCACGCCGGCCACGGCCGCCTTGATCTGGTTCGCCACCTTCTCCAGCGTGTCCAGATCGTCGCCGGTCACCTTGATGGCGATTTGCGCGGTGCTCCCCGAGATCATGTGGCTGATGAGGTGGGCGAGCGGTTGCTCGACTTCCACGTCCACGCCCGGCACCTCTGCCTTCACGTCGCTCTGCAACTGGCCGATGACTTCCTTGCGCGACTTCCCGCTCTCGGGGTTGATGACAACGAAATACTCGTTCGCGTTTGGCGGCTCGGCGTGCTCGTCCATCTCCGCACGTCCGGTACGGCGGAGGAATGCGAGAATTTCCCCCTTCGGATTCGCCGCGGACTTCTGGAGCGTCCGGAACTTGTCGTCCACCATCTTGGTGGCGGCGTTCGCGGCGTCGAGCGACGCGCCCGACGGGAGCGTCACATTCACCTGGACTGTCCCCTCGTCGAACGGCGGGAGGAAGTCCGCACCGATCGTCGTCAGCCGCCAGGCGGCGTAACCGACCAGTAGCCAGGTGCCGACCTGGATGGCAACCTGCCGGCGAATACTGAACCGGATGAGGTGCGCCCCGAACCACTTGAGCACGCGCAGGAGGAAACTGTCCCCGTGGGTGTGGGACTCGCCCGACCTGCCGAGGAGGTAGTACGAGAGGACCGGCGTGACGCAGATGGACACGACCAGCGATGCCATGATCGACACGATGTAGGCGACGCCGAGCGGCGTGAACAATCGGCCTTCAATTCCGGAGAGGGCGAAGAGCGGGAGGAACACGAGGATGACGAGGGCCGTGCCGAAGACGATCGCCGAGCGGATCTCGACGCTCGCCTCGTAAATCACCTTCAGCGTGGGGCGCGGGTTCGGAAGCAGGCTGTTCTCGCCGAGCCGCCGGTAGATGTTCTCCACGTCCACAATCGCGTCGTCGACGAGTTCGCCCATGGCCACCGCGATGCCGCCCAGAGTCATCACGTTGATCGACAACTCAACCCCGGTGATAAGGCCCACGAACTTGAACACCAGCACCGTGAGCGCGAGCGAGAGTGGGATGGCGGAGAGCGAGATGAACGTGGTGCGGAGGTTCATCAGGAAGAGGAACAGGATGATAAGGACCAGCACCGCACCGACGACTAGCGCTTCGCCGACGTTGTAGACGCCGCGGTCGATGAAGTCGCGGAGCTGATACAAGTCGGTCTCGACCAGCACGTCCGGCGGCAGGGTCTTCTCCGTGTCGTGGAGCGCCGCCTTCACCCGGTCGGTCAGGTCGCGGGTGTCGACATGCGGCTGCTTGGTGATCGTGAGCGCGACCGCGGGATAGCCGTTTACGGTCGAATCCCCTCGCTTGACCTGAGCACCTTCGGTCACCCGCGCCACATCGCGGAGCAGCACCGGGCGGCCGAGCGGGCGGCCCGGCTCGTGCTTTTCGGGGGGCTTCACCGTGATGAGTTGCAAGTCGGAGACGACTTGCTTGGTGTCCGGCCCGAGCCGACCGATCACACGGATCGGCGTCTCGAACCCGCCGGCTACGGAGAACCCGCCGGTGTGGTTCACGTTGTTCGCGCGGAGCGAGCCTTCGACGTCTTGGAGCGATACCCCGTACTCGGAGAGCTTCACCGGG
>VFQN01004420.1_pt1 | contig 18559 bp, 35 predicted proteins | sample 3512371 | NCBI WGS metagenome assembly VFQN01 (sample SAMN10412370, study PRJNA504923) | tailings metagenome | isolation source: Replicate 2 from Balatoc abandoned mine | place: Philippines: Itogon, Benguet | collected 2017-08-28 | reverse complement strand
TTCTCGATGGGCCGCTCCTCGATGTCACACGCTCAGCAGAGAGCCCGCCCCCGGTCACCCCCGCCCCCCTCACCGTGACAATCATCCAGTACACCGCCGCGTACCACTGGTACACGGGCGAGGAGGTGGACACGTCCACCCACGACACACTGACCATCCAGCTGTTGGCGTAGCCCTGCGCAAGAGCCCGGGGAGGAACAGCACAGCGGCGTGTGGCTAGATAGGCGCACCTCGTGCAGCCTCTGGCAGAGCGGGCGCAGCTGCGAAGTGTGAGCGTGCGGCTGCGTTTGGGGACACAGCAGGGTCCCAGAAAGGCGAGGAGCAGGCGGGGCTGGTACCCCAGCCGCGCCAGCATCCCAGCCCGCATCGCCCTCTCCCGCGCACCTGGAAGTAGGCGCACATGATCATGGCGCACGCCAGCAGGTTGAGTGCCACTGCCAGCTGGTAGCCCAGCAGCAGCGAGTACACCACCGTCACGGACAGCCGCTGGGCCAGGGCCGAGTCGCGCACGCGGCCGGACATGGAGTCCAGGTACACCACCTGCGGGTAGGCGGGGGTGGGGGTGGTGGAGGTATGAGACAAGAGTGAGAGCTGGGGAGCTCCCCGCTGTGCACCAACGCCATCACTCCTGCCCCAGGGTGCCCACCTTGGTGATGCTGAAGAGGCGCAGCATGCGCAGCAGCCGCAGCAGCGACAGCCAGTTGACCCATTCCTTGTCCAGCTGCAGGTCGCCCGCCAGCACGATGACCAGGTACAGGAAGGGCACGGACGCTACGAAGTCCAGCCAGAAGCGGCCGTGCCGCACGTACAGCCACGCCACCAGCCGCCCGTCCATCACGGTGTGCTTGCGGTAGCCGTGCGTGGCCACCACGCCGATCTGGGGCGAGGGCAGGAGGAGTGGAGTGGGTGGGGTTGGGGGCCCGGGGTGAGGCACGTGTACGCACACGGAGAGCAAACGGCGTCTGGGTATGCCCTGAAAATGCGGGACCGGATTGACCCAAGCCTGCTTCGCTTACCCCGCGGGGGCGGAGCCAAGGGACCGTGCGACATGAGTGGGGCAAAGCTGGAGGGTGGGAGGGAGGGGGCAGGGACGCGGACCTGAGCCACATGAGCCAAGTACCCCACAGCTGGGCATACTGCATGGTACGAACGACCGGCGCACGCACCTGGAAGGACAGGAGCACGTTGATGGTGTAGAGCGCGCCGCCCACCAGGTCGCTCTTGGTGCAGCTGGAGGCGGGGTTGGCGTACTCTGCGGTGCAGAAGGCCACGTTCATGGGCACCCAGAAGGCGGTGTACACCACGTCCAGCAGCAGCACGGCCAGCGTCCACAGCAGCGCCAGCCCGTTGTGCGGCTGCATGACCGGCAGCCCGAACACGGAGCGGCGCCTGGGCGGCGCGGGGCGAAGGCCGGGCACAGTACAACACGGCGTCATTCATTCACTCTGGCGTCCAGGCAGGTTTAAGGCAGCGCGTGGTAGCGCTGAGGAAGTGCCTGCACGTGTAGTGGCTGCCTGTACGGTGTGGACGGATTCCGTCTCCTCCAGGATGCAAAAACAACAAATGCTGCCACCCGAAGGACCAACAGTCCCCTCCACACTCACGGCGGCCGCTCCTTGGTCTGCAGCGCCGCCCCCTCCTCCGCCTCGCCACCGCCCGCCGCGCCGCTGTCCCGCTCGTGCCCCGGGCCCGGGCCGTGCCGATGCATCTCCGAGCCCGCTGCAATGCCGCTCCTGCAAGAGTGAAGGCGGATACACGCAAGAAATCAGTACCACCCTGGCCTGGTACCGTTGCGCAGTGACATGGCACTTGTGCGACGGCGGCCAGAGTCAGACGGGTGAGCACCGAAGCGACACATACCGTAGGCTGCGCCCTTGCCACCACGCAGAGCCCCAATGTCCATGAACAAAGCTGACTATGTCCATCCGTGCTGCGGTATGCAGACACCATCAAATGAACGCCACACGCCCCGCTCCACGCAGTGCAACAGTTTGTCCCGTACGGCACCGCCATGTATGACCATTGTCGCCACCGCCGTCATGCCCCCTGCCTCAGCCTTGGCCCCAAACAAAGGAGTCCAAGACCAGCCCAAATCCCCAGCCCACGCCCCGCCCCTGCCTCACGTCCAGAAGTGTCCGTCGCTGACCCCCAGCTGCCCCAGCAGCCGCGTCCACGCAGCGCCCGGCACGTCCACGTGGCGCAGCAGCGCCACCAGGCCCTGGTCGCCTGGGGACAGAGAGGGGGGCGTCGGGGAGCAGGGCGTTGGGGAGCAGGGTAAGGGGTGGGGCGGTTTGCCTTGCTGCAGGTGCATTCCCTTGTAGGCAGGGCCTTGAAAGGTCCGGAGCGCACCAGCTGTGGCGTGCTGGTGTCGCGGCTCAGAGGCATGGTCGGAGGGAGGTGCGGGGGAGCGGCGAGCGGCGCGGAGGAGCGCACGGGCGATGTGGCAGGGAAGGGCCAGCAGGGGCCGGCCGCACGCGATCATCAGGTGGAAGAGCAGCAGCGGGACCAGCAGCAGCAGGGGCAGCAGCTGTGGGTTCGGCAGCCCAGAGCTCATGGCACCGCTGGCTTCTACGGCTTTGAGACTGGTAGTGATAGCAACAGTGATGGTGTAAGAGCGTTTCCTGTGTTCCTCGGTGGGTCGGCCTGTCGTGGCCTGCGAACCCGTTGGTGAGAGCTCGTCTGGGAGCAGTTAGCCCCGACAGCGCAGGCTGGCACTCGCTGTTAATCCAGGCATACTGCCGACGTGCAGTGGGATCGGTGCGATTGAAGGGGGAGTACTTGGCATGGCACGCTGCGGTTGACGGGGTGCCGTGTCCTTATACTCACGCCTCCGCGACTGGAGCCGAAGTCGAGGCCTCGGCCAATCCCAGCATCTCCCACACGAGTGCAAGTTGCTCATGCTCTAAATGTGCACATACTGCTGATAACGGATACCTCCTGGAAACAACGTATGCCTAGTCGGCGCGCAACGATACCGGCATATCCTGAACACACCAAATGCAACAGCTAAGGCGCGCCCGTTGGCGTCTCGCCGCTCGGCCTGCGCAGGAATGTCCCGAGCAACACTTACCCGTCCTTGTCCAACCCTACGTGCAGCTACAGACCCCCAGTCCTAATACCCGTTTTCCGTAGGGGCCATAACACATCGCCGCCCGTCCATCGCGCCACGCCTACCCCGGCGCCCTGCCCTGCCAGGAGGCCGTGCGATGCAGGCGGCACGCACCTCGGCCCGCAGGCATGCATCACCCTGCCAGGCTTGCACCCAGCCCAAAATATGTCCCTCCACACCTTCTTACCCCACAACTCTGCCACTACCCCCGCCCAAACTCCTCCCAGGCCCAATCCCTCGGCCCCTACCCCACCCCAAACGTTCCTCCCCCGCATGCCGCGTCCCCCACCTTCGTTGACGTACTCCCGCTCCGCCGTGGCAAACTTCTCCTCCACGGTTCGCTGCTTCCAGTTGGCAGCCAGGCGCTTGAAGTCCACCATGCCCTGCTGCACCTTGTTCTGCACCGCGGCAGCGGCCAGGCGCATGCTGGCCCTGCCCAGCCCGCGCGTGGACACCGTGCGCAGCGGCCGCGTGGATGGAGCGGCAGCCCCCGAGCCAGCTCCCGACAGCGCGCCACTGCCTGTGCTAGGACCCCCAAGGCCCCCTGACGCGCCGCCGCCGGAGCCGCCGTGCGCCCAGGCGGAGCCCGTGGAAGCTGCCGCCGGCGGCCCATGGGTGCTACCACCATGCTGCAGCTGCTGCTCCCTGCGCCTGCCGCTTGCGTCAGGGGTGCTTGTACTCAGGAGCTTGTCGTTCTCCGGCACCGGGCGGAGCTCCACGGAGCGCCGGGCCCCCTTGGACCGGGGGGTGGGGGAGGGGAGGGCAGTGCACGCACGTCGGGCCCATCGCACGTCGGGGGCTGGGACAGGCCTAACCCCCAGTATGGGCATAGCCTAAGTTTTTGCATTTGTCCAGATGCTGCTTAGAGCTTGGTGAACCGCAGTTTTGAGGCAGAGGCACTGAGGCAGGGCTGCTGAGTAAAGAGTTCGTCCAAGCGACGAGTGCGAGGCCATTCCTGAGTGCAGCAGTAATGCTTAGTATTGCATCAAAGGCTCGAAGTATCTGTGCCCCAGGGAGAGGAAATGCGAGGGTGCTTTGCTACGGAAGGCTCATAGGATTCCTGTGGCGTGAATCATTCCTGCTTACCGACATCTCGATCGAAGCAATTTACAGGGCAATCCGAGTACGCTTGGGACGGCCAGTTGTCCACATGACGACTAGCATTGTGCCTGGCTTTAAGGATGACGTCGCTCCGGTCCTTGCTAATCAGGAAGTATCGATGCAGTAACTGTGTATGCAAGGTAACAGACGGCGACCCCAATAACCCTACCACTCCAGCAAACGCTTGATTTGCATGAGCGCTACATCGTCCTGGCACTGCACAGAATGCTGAAGGAGGCCCACGCCAAGCAAGGCCCTGCTCACACGCGAAGGGGTCAGAATCGTTTGTCCTGGTTCCCTGACGGGTGGTGGGGTTCCCTGACGGGTGGTGGCCAAGGGAGCTCCAATTGTACCTGATTCGCTGACTGCCCACGCAGAATCCTTGCAGACGCTGAGCACCAACCCAGTTCTCAATTTAAGAGAAGGACCATGGAGGACAGCCACTCACTACATCATTTAACAAGCCAGCTGCTAGGGGCTGCCGTGGGGGGCAAATCAAGGGGCAAATCTTCTGGGGCAAACGCCATGGGCTCCCTCAGTAAGCCAATGACGCCACCAGCCCGCCATGTGCCCCTACAATCAGGCAGGAAGCGCAATTGTGCACAGGCCATAGACAGCTTCACGAGGAGAGGCCTCGCCCAATTCACGTAGGGACTGCAGCCTCAAGCGTAACATCACTGGTGTCATGTATGCGGGCCACACTCCATATCAGGGGAGTCCCCTGCTCCGTATGCATTGAAGATACCATACACCAGCGATGGACGCATGGACCCCAAGTCCGCGGGAAAATGAGCAATACACATGGATGCTAGCGATGTGCGGTGTCGTGAGACAGCGCTGACGCACTCGGGATTAGGCCCAGCAACACGCACATTCGGCCATTGCGCATGCTGCTTGGACCCAGACATTCTGCTGGTACGACACCATACACTAAAAGCACCGGCCCCACCAGTCCAAGACTTCAGCCGCCATTAGTGGCGACCGGACTTATAGCAAACAGGACTCACATACACTGCACACGCTTGCAGAGGATCAGGGTGGTTGGAAAACAGTCAGCGCCAAATAAGACAGCTTGATGCCACAAATCCTGTGTCAGAGTGGTCACCCTGCCCGAGCACTCCCTCATGCATCACGGCAAGTGGAAGCCGCACTTGAGGCGAGCGGTACCAGCGAGGTGCCCGTCTGTGTTGGTCACGTGTATTACTGCCATGTGTCAACTGTTGCATGACCAGAACACCGTGTCAGTACTGTACATGTTGCGAGGCATACAGGGCACACGCGCCGTTGATTGCAGCACCGAATGCCGATGCACGCTAGGACCATAACAACCATGGCGCTCGAGCATTTGCACTTGGACTCACAATACAGGAACCTGCCGCTCGCCTTCAGCCCTGCTGGGTTGTCTTGCACCGTGTCGCCTCCGGCTATCATCCAATACCACAAACGCCAGTGTCGCTGCCATAATCCGCAACGCACTGCTCCCTCTCATTAGACTAACACTCCTACGAGACCAGTACCGGAGCAGCATAGCCGCCGTGAGATGCGGCTATGACGCCAATGGAGCGAAAGACGGTACGGCGCCAGTTCGACATCATGTACAGCAGTAACTCGCCCTTTTAGCCCGTCATAGATCCGCAGCAGCGGGCGCCCCATGCTACCCGCGCCGCGCTCCTGTCCACTAATGGAGCCCTTATGTACTCTCCCCTCAGCCTTAAGTCTGCCGCGCAACATAACGGCGCCGTGGCCACCTAGGCTGGCCGCCTAGGCCTCAACCGCCACCGCCGTCTTGCTGCCGCTGCCCTCCGCCTTCACCGCCTCCAGCTCCGCGCACGCCGCCGCCACGCCCACCGGCACCTCCCCGCCCATCCCCAGCGCCTGCACGGCCCCGACCACCCCGCCCTCCTGCGCGGCCCCTACAACCCCGCTGCCCTTGGATCCCGCCTCCACCACAGCCTCCTTCTGCTCCCGCTCTTGGTCGCCCTCCCCTTCCTCCTCCGCCTCCCCCTCCTCCTTGTCCTCCTCCTCGTCCTCCTCCTCCGCGTCAAACGCAAAGCTGGCCACCGCCCCGTTGGCGTGCGCCGCCTCCGCCACGGGGCCGCACAGCTCACACAGCATGGCCTCGGGGCTGCGACCCGCGGCCATGCCCGTGCGGATCTGCACAGCAGGAGGAAATGGGAGGCAGGAACTCAGGAAGTGGGTCGTAAGATTATGCAGCCTGAGTGGAGCTGGAGCAGATCGCAGCATTAGGAAGTAGATCTTGAGGAGTCATAGACATACACGTTTTGACTTTGGAACGACGTTGCCAGAGTTGTGACACATAGAGTATGGGGCAGGAGCCTTCCGTAACTGGCACTGTTTTTCACTCTCCAGCACACCCGGCAGTAGCCATGGACCTCACCTTGTCGATGGCAACGGCCATGTCGTCCAGGACACGTGTCACGGCGCGCACCGACACGCCGCGCAGCAGGCCGCCCAGGACCGGCAGGTTGGCCACGAAGGCCGGCATGCCTGCGGCAGCAGCAGCAGCAGCAGCAAGGCCACAAACCCAAGGCCGGGAACGTTCACATAAAGCGCCCGGCGGCATCTGCTTTACCTTCAAGAGTATACACGCAAAGGTATGGACCCCGCATGTCCCATCAGCGGAAAGCGCACAGCGTCAGCCAGAAGGGAAGGTTCCAGGGACAAGCGGCCCAGAGCCCTGCTGCACGCACCGCTGTCATGCAAAATGCGGCCCCCGCCGACCATCAGGCCCCGCCAACCCCCCTCCCCGCACCCTTGGGCAGCACGTCCTGGTGCAGCTCGCAGCGGCAGCCCACCACGGCGCCGCTGGTGGGGTCGGTCACAGGCTGCAGCGCCCAGTCGCCCTGGAAGCGGCCCAGCACGTCCTGCGGGTAAGTGGCGTGTGGGACAGTAAAGACAAGTATGGGCACGGGTCTGTGGCGGTGTTGATGTAAGGGTGGGAGCACCTCATCCTAGCTGTGCCTGACGCCTGCGAGCGTCGCTCTGGCACGGTTGCCAGCTTCCTATGAACCCTAGCTTTACACGCGTTATTCAATGCGCAGGACAACCTTCTCCATCAGCCATGTGCTTACGCTTCGCAGCAGGCTGAAGATGATCCGCAGGCAGTCGTCGTCGCGCAGGTCCTCCTGCACGCGCAGCCAGGTGGTGTAGCTGCGGCGCATCCACAGCACCTGGATGTCGCCCATCTGCTCCACCTGCGGCGCGTGGGTAGGCGAGGAGGCCGGGGGGGCTGGGGTAGTGAAAGGCACGCGCGCAAAGGATGCCGGTATATGTCACATGCGGGGGGGGTGCTTGAGTCCAGGCGGTCAGATGCGGGTGCGTAACTGAGTAGGCGGTTGGGTATCTGGACCACAGTGGCGGCGAGTGTGCAGCGCTTACACAAGCGCTGGCAAAGAACAGCCTGACTCACGTATAGCATCGAGGGCAGAGTTATAGCGCGGAATCTTGCCGACCCAGATCGGCATGGTAGCATGCAGGTGGAGGGGTGCCTTGGCGGTCTGCCTCTCGGCATACATAAGTTGCACCGCGGTCACCACATTAATCGTACGGCTGACCACCCCTGCCCCGACCCACCTCGACCTCCTTGTACTTGGGCTCCGTCTTGACCACGTTGCGGCGCCCCACACGCTGGATGTCGCGGAACAGGCGGCTGTTGTCGGGGTGCGTGAAGATGAGGAAGGGCACCATGGGCGGGACTGGCCACTCAGCCACCGCATGGATGCTGCACATGTACCCTGCGGTGGCACAACCACAACATGACCGTTAGCCACGTGTGCACGTGCGTGTACGTAGTTTAAGGGGCATGAGGATATGTGTGGACGCCAGACAGCTACACGGTCGCCAGGGAGGCGCCAGCAAGTGCCGCAGCTTTCGCTACGGCCTTGGATACCCCAGGACGGCAGCCAGGAAGTGGGGACGCACTTGCCTGCCTTGTTGGACACGGTGCATGTGTAGTACTTTCCCTTGGCGCTGCTGTCACCCGCAAAGTTGGCTGGACAGGGCGGCAGCTCCAGGATTTTCTCCTCGGGCGCTCCACCAGCCGGCTGCTCGGGACAGTTGGCGGGAGCGCCGGCAACGCCAGGCGCGGAAGCAACCCCTGCCGCACCATCCGCGCTGTCGCCTGCCAACTTGGCCATCGCTTTTACCAGCTCCTCATCCTGGAGAGGCTGGTTTGGCTCGGTTGCGCTGACGGCAGCATCCTGACCATGCGTCGCGCTTGCAACCGCCTTTGACTCCATATCTAACAACGTATGAGCAAGCCGTTGTTCGCAGGCTCGCCCAACTACACCGAGGCTGGAGAGAGGGCTAGGGCTACACTTTGCCGCAAAGGTGTTTGCAGGTCAGCGCCTTGCACCTAGCTCAACCATGTGCTGAGAAGGCAAGTTATGCGGCCAGATGATATCGGAAGAAGTGTAGGCCAGGCATGCCGTGATGCGCGATGCAAAAAAGACCATGAAGGGCCGCGATGAGATTCACGCAAGCGTACACATTGCTCTAGGAAGCAACGCAGCGGGAGGTTCACTACTTACAAATCTACCATCGTACATGTATTCCTAGCCACATAGCTCTTATCAAATGGACACTCAACAGCGCAAAACCCCTGCCGTGGGTTCAGGGGGAGTCCCAGGCCACGTGGTGCAGCCCTGCCTTTTCACTGCCGACCGGACATCAAGACTGCTACCCAAAAACTTGCATATCCGTTAGTATACTTTGTGGCTCAATTACATAGCTGCGCCAGCCCACCTTCAGCCTCTCAACTTGCTGCTTCGAGCCCTCCAAGGCCCGTGGGCCACCAGCCCCCACCACCTGGCCCCTCCAGCCCCCCTACAGTACGCCTAGCAGGAGCACCACGTACCCACGTGCGGGTAGCTCCGCTGTCTGCCCTTGATTCCCATCATGTCATGTCCAGTCGCATGGCACACGCCCTGCGGCCTGGCACACGTGGCCGCCGTACCTGGCCGTACGGGCTCCACTTCTGTCTGCGAGTGGCCATAGCGCCATACTGTGGCAATACAGAACCCGACAGCGACTCCCGTGTTCGTCCTGAAGAGCAAGTGACTGTATCAACGCCAGTCCGGCTCAACGAGTTAGCATGGAACCAGTGTAGCCTGCGTCGTAAGGATATCGGCCTAGCGGTACCCCTAGTAGGTTCGATGGCACACGTCTATGGCGAACTTCAAGTCCAGCGTGAGCCTTTTATTTGGCCTGCAGTGTCCTCTTTTCGACGAAAGTCGCGGGCCAACCTCGTCCCTTGCCTTCGCAGTCATAGACGCAACGTTCAAGAAAGATGTAGAGATTATAGGTAACTTCCTATTCAAAAGTCAGCGTGCGTGTTTCTGGATAGCTGTTCCAGTTCTTCTGCTAGGCGCATGAACCAACTTCCTATGCACCCGTCTGCAGGGACACAAGACCCTTATGCAATCCTGACACTAAGCGAACACAAGCAACGGTCTAAAACGATAAGAGGTCCGTGGGACTCAGCTGACGCAGCCCGGGTGGACCAACACTGGGGAGAGGGAGCAAGGACCGACAGTCCTACCCTGGCGTAGCTGAGCAGTTGAGGCTGAAGGGTGCCTACTTGCCTGCACGTGCTTCGAAGACATTGCTCATCGTGTAGCACGCTTCCGCACTGGTCTGCAGATGGGGGCAAGACCCCTGCCTGGAACCAGGGCTTCAAGTTCCCACACATCTACCCAAAGGTCCAGAAGGTGCTCAAAGTGGAGGTACGTACACTTGTCCACTTGCTCATGCGTCATATGGCAGCTGGCACGCGTTACACGGCTGGGTCGGGCACTGGCACGCCGTTGCGCATGGGAACGAGTTCAGCTGACACCTTGAGACCCTACACGTGCGCATGTACGCAGGTGTACGATGAGAACCGCGTGTTTCGGGATACGCTGATCGGGAGCGGGAAGGTCCTGCTTGACAAGGTTGGTTCTTGTGGGGCGCAAGCGGGGGTTTCATGGGCGTGGCGCAACATGGCGTCCAGCACGGCAGGTGTAGCAGGATCTAGGATCCTCATGTCCTGTTGTTGGGTCCGCGCGTTTCTGGCCGACTGCCAGGAGGTGCAGCACCTAGCAGCCTGTGCATTCAGATCATGCGGATATGGACCCTTGGTCTGCACCATGCATTTCTGCCTGGTGGCTGCTTGTCCTCTGCGCTGGCGATGACTGAGGCCTGTTAGGCGCAGGTCTGAGGGCTTCCCTCAGGCCAGGCGGCGGCTGTGCAGTAGCTCTTGGCTCGCAAGGTGCAGGCCTCCCTTCGCAGGTCGCATCACAACCCCACATGCCATGTGAGGTGCCTATCATACGCAAGGACAAGGAGCGCGGGCGGGTGCGCCTGGAGCTGAGGTTCAGCCCGGAGGTCGGCGCGGAGAGCTGCGCTGCGGATGCTGCTGGCGCCCTGGCAAACGGAGTAAGCAGGGAACAGCTTCCTGCCAGCCCACGCATGCGCACGTGCTCGGGCTCACCCGTAGGAATGGAGATGGCGGCAACGGGCCTGTCCGCTACCGTAGGGTATGAGTGCGGGGGACACTGGTAGCGGTGGGCCTGCAGCCGTGACGTGCGCTGCCATGTGCGGCTTGCCCCGCAGAAGGTCTCCAAGCGGAGCCTCAGACCAGGCAACTGGATCCTGCCCGACTACGCAGACCGGGACGTATGGCAGGAATACAAGGTAGGGAGGGGCACGCTTGGCGTTCGATGTGCGGCACTAAGGGCTTGTAGGCGTGCGGGGTTGTGAACCGCACGCTGCACTGATCTGCCTGACACATTGCTGAGCTAGTATCGCCAGGGCAGACTGCAACGACAGGGGAGCAAGGCACACAATCGAGCTGTTGGCTGCTGTCCTGCACTCGCCTCCTGTGTTCGACAGTACCCAGCAATCGAGCCGAGTGGTGAACAGCACCTTGGCATCATGGGTCGGCATTGAGCCGGGAAAGGTGCAGAGGTCCTGGGCGGGCATGCGCCCCACAGCTCCGCAACACCGACTTGGAGCGCACACCGGCCAATTTGAACGAAAGCCGTGCCGTTGTTGTAGCGCGTGTACATTTAGCCCCACTCCCCTCCGTGTTGGCACAGGTTGGCGCGCAGCTGGGGCAGGGTACGCTGGGACCCACGTGCACGGCGCAGCACATCCAGACGGGGGAGGCGGTGGCCATCAAGTGCATAAAGAAGAGCCGTCTTGTGACGGCGGAGCAGATCGACGACGTGCGGCGGGAGGTGCAGGTCATGCACCACCTGGCGGGGCACCCCAACGTGGTGGCGATACGGGTGAGCACGAGCACCCTGCGTGGCACAAGCACCCTGCGTGGGTTACGGGCCTGGTGCTCAGGGTGCACGTCGGCACCCTGACATTCCTAGCTAGACCAACAGCGCCGCGTGATGCGGTAAATGTCTCGCCGCTCCAACGGTGCCTACCCTGCCCATCCGTGCGTTGCCAGGGGGTCTACGAGAACCAGGAGCACGTGTACATTGTGATGGAGCAGTGCACGGGGGGCGAGCTGTTCGACGCCATCGTCAGCAACGGGCGGTACGCCGAGAGTCACGCGGCGGCACTCATCCGCACCATTGTGGGTGTCGTGGCGCACTGCCACAACATGAACGTCATCCACCGGGTAGGGAGCGGGGCGTTCGCCTGGCTTAGGTAGATACTGCCCTTGCCATCCGTACCGCTCGCCTGGATATTCAAGTCTGCATGGGTCCTCAGCTCCAGGCCGCATTCGGCCGCACCTGGCTTATGGGTCCAAAGCGCTAACGGTGCATGTTGGCGAGCGGCTGTCATCTATTTCTTCACGCCTGTCGTGCAGGACCTCAAGCCGGAGAACTTCATCCTCACCGACAGCACGCCCAACGCGGTGCTCAAGGCACGCGATTTCCGCTTCTCCTGCTTCTACAAGGTGCGTTTTCGGGGGCTGGGGCTGCGACACTTTGCTTTCATCCATTCGGAGCGCACAGGCTGAAAGGCCAGGGACCCTCCCAAAACCCTGCATGTGGACACGCCCCATTTCCTTGCTGGTTCAAGCGCTATGCTTAACGATCCTGTGACGGTGTCACGCGACGAGTTGCCCAGCGCCCTGGCAAGACGTTACCCCTACCGCGCGCTCACGCCCCTCCCTTGAGCATGGGGGTTCCCGTCTCGCTCCTCCCGTGGCTGCAGGAGGGCCAGGTGTGCACGGACCCGGTGGGCAGCGACCTGTACATGGCGCCGGAGGTGCTCAAGCGCTCGTACGGCAAGGAGGCGGACATGTGGTCGTGCGGCGTCATCCTGTACATCCTGCTGTGCGGGTACCCGCCGTTCCGGGGCCAAACGGCGGAGCAGATCTTCGCGGCCGCCAGCCGGGACGTGGACTTCCGCACGCCGCCCTGGCCCCACATCTCAGGTACGTGTGCGCTTGCCTGTCTGCAGGCTTGCGCCGAGCTGCATAATATTGGGTCATTGTTCTCCATGCTGAACGCTTGCTACAAGTTAAATGGTTGAAGTTGCCCCCTTCATCAAGGCCTTGCCACAGACGCGCAGTTATGGCAGTGCAGGGCTGCAAATGCTAGGCAGCGCTCAAGACACGCCCTTGCATCGTGCCCTGCTGAGCGGTGGATGTGTGCCTGTCCTTGTGATTTTGCACAGACTCGGCGAAGGACTGCATCCTGCGCATGCTCCAGCGGGACCCCAAGAGGCGCGCGACGGCGGCTGAGATCCTGAAGCACGAGTGGATGCGGGAACACGGCTGCGCCAGCGATGCGCCCCTGCAGGTGGAGGTGGTGTCGCGCATGAAGCAGTTCAGCGCCATGAACCGGCTAAAGAAGGAGGCCATGAAGGTGCGAACGGCAGGCTAGAAACGTTCAGGTTCAGATGCCAGGTCGACGAGACGCAACCCTAAAGACTGTGGTAGCAGACGGCGAAAGCACCCCGCAGGGGCATTACCAGGGCGCCATCGGTGCACCTCTGTGCGGCCTTGTCTTATTGATGCGTGACAGCAAGTTGCCCTTGCGCGCCCTGCAGCTCATTGCAAAGAGCCTGCCTGTCGACGAGATCAGCGGCATGCGCAACATCTTCTCCGAGATCGACCGCGACAAGAACGGCACCATCTCCCTGGAGGAGTTCCGGGAGGCCATGCGCAGCAAGGGGGCACTGGAGATCAGCAGGTCCCCGGACCTGCAGCAGATCCTAAAGGTACGGAGGGCAAGCTGACAGCGCTCAGCAGTGACAAGGAGTGACATGCATTTCGCGTTTCTGGTGAACCTCGGCCGGTGGATCTGCCGTATGCAACCGCCGCTCTCCCATTGTCCTGGATACCCGTGCGCCATGCCATATGCCGTGAGATGCTTCGTAATCGTTGTGTTTATGTCAGAGGCCGCACGAAATGAAGTCGTCGGAAAGGCTTTTTATAGCTCTGCGTTTCGAAACGCTATCCCGCAGGAGGCGGATGTGGACGGGAACGGCACCATCGACTACGAGGAGTTCCTGGCCGCAACCGTCAACCGCTCCAAGCTGGCGCGGGAGGAGCTGCTCAAGGAGGTGCGGGGCGGTGGGGATACGGGGATGTTACGCACACGGGCACCGTGCGACCGAAGCACCGTGGCCCACCGCCACTTTACCCGTACGGCATGCGGTCAGGTGTTCTCCAATGTACGATGCGCTCAGGGCAGACGCGCATTGACCGAGCGCCGTATCTGGATGTAGCCCCGTGCCGTTGACACCTGTATACGGGAAGCATCCGCCGTACCGCAAGCCGCTGGGCCCCTGCCTTGTGCCCGTTTTCACACTCAAGTTCCAGCGCTCAAGCGTGCTGCTGGCTTGCCTTACCCATATCCTGGTGGTGTTCCCGGCACCGGCGCCTGCAGGTGTTCACCAAGTTCGACGCTGACGGCAACGGGGAGATCACGCGGCAGGAGCTGGTGGCGGCGCTGTCGGACCCCAAGGTGGGGGTGGGGGTGGACAAGCAGGAGATCGACGACATCTTCAGCCAGGTGGACACGGACAAGTCCGGATCCATCAGCTACCACGAGTTCCTGGAAATGATGCGCTGCTGAGCGGTGCCGCCGTTGCTGTTGCAGCCGTTGCTGTCGCCGCGTGGTTGGACTGGAGTGCATACTGACGGAAGGGGGCTTAGCCTCTGTTGCGCTAAGGTGGCGGACGTGAAGCGGGTTGTTGGCGCTTGAGGGGCTTTTAGGTGGCAGTGCGGTGCACGCGTTGCTTGTCGCATGGGCTTTGGGGCGCGGCCATGTGGGTTGCACGGTGCAGTACGTTGGGAAGGGCCTGCACACAGCCACCCTGGCATGATGAGCTGGACCTTGCGAACATTGACGAGTGCGTTGCTCGGACATCTTCGACATTCACATCAGCGCATGACGTTGCAATGGCATTCATTTGACGGGGTATGGTTGAAGGCGCGGCGCTAATTCAGTGGCGCTGCGCGCTTGTGGCGGCTGTACGCTGCCGTGTCTACGGGTACGGTACCATGACAGCAACTTACCAAGGCCAAGTTGTGCCGTATGGCTGACCTGTAGCACACGTGCAAGCATGCCGCAATATTTGGCGCGTTCCGTGGTCGCTGAGCGTCCGCGCCTGGGGCTGTACGTGCCAGCCTCCGTTGACATGCAGTAGTACTGCAACTCCATGAAGGCAGTGCGCATGCCGCATGGGACGCCAGAGCCTTGGGACTACTTGTAGTGACCACACTCCTGGGTGCTTGTGATGACGAGGTCGGCATCTTGGCAAGGGGTGGCGCATGCAGGTGCAGAGAGGAAGGAATGCGGCAGACCGATGTGCAATGCCGGAGCCCTGGAGGTGTGGGCGCTGTGCACCACTTCCTGCCCCGCCGTACCTGTTTTTTTTTTTGGACGGGCGTGAGGTACGGCATGGCTTTGCTTCGTGCGCTGCTACTGTGGCTGTTGGTGGCATGCTGTTATGTACCTTGATATGTACCCATCAGAATGCACCTGAACTGACGTGTCGACGCCACTGTCCTGTCACAGTGTCAGCAGGGGGTTAGTGCCCGGCGGTGTCGTGAAATCCGTAACACCCTTTCAACCGCATCACGTGCCTGTTGGCCCGTCGCAGCTGTTCCACGCCTCACTGTGTTTACTGAATACCACCATCGTCGGCTCGTAGACTTTACCCTGACTTGCCTCGGACATTCTCCAGTCTCACCAACTCACCTGAACCTGGCTTCGTTTCGAGCAGCCACAAACTGAAGCATTGCTAATCAACAAGGACCTTCAATAAAAACGCGTCGGCGCAAACCTTGTGCCAAACCTGCGCGTAACACATCAAATGCTCTGCACAGCTCACTTCGCAAGGTGGAGCAAGCACGACAGTAGCAACTAACCTAAGCTTGCCAAATGAGTGGAAACAGCTAAGGTCAGTAAGGTTGTCAAGGTAAACTGGAGACATGCATGCCAAGTTTTCGCAACCCAACTTGGCTGAACCAGGCCTAACTCATCCGCATTAGCGTATATCACTTGACTTTGCTTTTCAGGAGCGTTACTGCTCACGGTTATCCAGTAGACGTCGCTGGTAGCTCCGTGCAGGCAGCCGCAGGTATGTTGAGGCTCACGCACCAACACCCCATGGCACAAAGCAGGACGGGTACCCTATGACCCAAACCAGCATAATCACCCGTTATGGTAGGGCTGGGTCAGTTCAGGAACGCGTGGATGCAGCACACTGCCACGTGGTGGCTGCCACGTGGGTGCTCCGCTGCCTTGCCTGCCGCAGGGCACCATGTTCGCATCCCTGCTGAAGACCATCTTCAAGCCTACGAACAACTGGTTTCTTCCAACATATGCCAACACGGACTGTTGGGAGACGTACGAGGCTGGAAACATCATCGGGCAGGGGGCGTTTGGCGTCACCTACGATGCCGTGGACAAGGCAACGGGGGAGAAGGTTGCCGTCAAGGTGATCAACAAGAAGCGGCTCGTCACGGCGGAGGAGATTGAGGACGTGAGGCGAGAGGTGCAGATCATGCACCACCTGGCGGGACACCCCAACGTGGTGCAGGTCAAGGTAGGGATGGGTTAGGGAGCTGCCCCCGCCGGCAGCTGTGCCTGGAACTGGCTCTCTCCTACCACTGCTGCACCGCCGATGCGCATTTCAGCAAGATATTTAACGGCAAACTAGCGTACAGCTTAGCAATACTAAGTACCGTAATCTTGTCCACACGCCCACGCCCAAGCGCTGGACCCACACCAGCATCCCCGTCCTGACATGCTCCCCCGTTGGCATGCTGTGCAGGGCGTGTACGAGGACAAGGACCACGTGTGCATCGCCATGGAGCTGTGCACGGGGGGCGAGCTGTTCGACGCCATCGTGACGCGGGGGAGGTACAGCGAGAAGGACGCGGCGGCGCTCATCCGCACCATCGTGGGCGTGGTGGCGCACTGCCACGCCATGGGGGTCATACACAGGGTGAGGGGCCCCAAGCACTGCACTCGCCCATGTCATCCCTGTCTAGCCTCCATCCACATACTTGTATTGATGGGCGCTGTGTTGTGCCGCGGCTGTTTCCTGCCATGCGTGGTCAGCGGCGTGTTGGGGCGTAGGTGCCCTGCACGCGGCTGCACGGCTGGGGCGCTGCCTGGGGGGCACAGCCTCCCGCGCGCCCTGCCCTGACGCTTTGGCCAGGCACTGGCTGCCAAACACACTTGCCGTGCTCTGTCCCAACGGCTCGGTCCAGACACTGGTCGTGACAAGCCCACCCTTGGCAGAACACACCCCGCCTACCCCACCCGGCCCGCAGGACCTGAAGCCGGAGAACTTCCTGCTGGCCAGCACCGAGCCGCACGCGCAGCTCAAGGCCATAGACTTTGGCCTGTCGTGCTTCTTCAAGGTATGCCTGGGGGCCGGCTGACTGGTGTCCATGGGCCCCCCCATGCTGTACCTCGCATGCCGGTCGCTTCGCCGCACCGGCTTGCCTGCACGCCGTGCACTGCAGCAGCCCCTGAGTGCCCCTCGCAGCCCATGGGCCGCATCGGCGTCATGCATGCAGGTGTCACTGCTGCTTCCAGCCTCCCACGACACCCCATGCACCTCTCCAGCCCTTCCCGCTCCCGTGCTCCCGGTACGGCGTGCTGCTGTCCCGGCAGGAGGGCCAGACGCTGGACGACATGGTGGGCACCTACTGGTACGTGGCGCCCGAGGTGCTGGACCGCTCGTACGGCAAGGCGGCGGACATGTGGTCGTGCGGCGTGCTGCTGTACATCCTGCTGTGCGGCTACCAGCCCTTCACCGGCACCTGCGACGCCGAGGTGGCGGACAAGGTCCGCACGCAGAACCTGGACTTCACCAAGGAGCCGTGGCCAGCCGTGTCGGGTGCGCGCAGGGGATGGGTGGGGCCCGGTGGGGGGGGGGGGCGGGTGGCAAGGTGCTCAGGGCGCTGCAAACATTACGACCGTACCGAGCGCCTACTGGTCAGCTGATGAAGTCAAGCTCCTTGCCAGGCGTATGGCCCAGGCAACGCTGTCTCTGTCTGTTGCTGCCAGTTGGTCCTTTAGACGGTGGCTCACACCGTGCGGCCTGCTGCGAACGCCGCCTGTAAGGGCCCCTGCAATTGTTGATTATGCCACTCCTGTCGCCCCGTGTCCGCCCGCAGCCGCCGCCAAGGACTGCGTGCGGCGCATGCTGGCCCGCGACCCACGGGACCGCGCCACCGCCCGCGAGATCCTGCAGCACGAGTGGATGCGGGAGCACGGATGCGCCAGCGACGCGCCGCTGCAGGTGGAGGTGGTGGCGCGCATGAAGCAGTTTGCCGCCATGAACAGGCTCAAGAAGGAGGCCATGCGGGTGAGAGGGGCTAGGGCAACCGGGGAACTGGTGGGCAATTGTCGTGGATGGTGCCTGACTCCCATGCAGCGCAGGCGGGTTGTGATTTGGCGGGGGGTAGACGACGGTGCGCCGTACGGACCCATCGCGTGGGCAGTGCGGTACGGTAGGCCCACGTGCGGCGCGCTCTGTACATCTGCACGGCCCAGTGATTAAAGCCCCGCACACTGCAAGGCTGCAGCCCCAGGTGCATGCCGGTCAATGCCGCAAGCCCACGTCGCTCTGGCCGCTATGTTCCGCGGCCCCGTGCCCTCCCGCGCTTGCCGTGCAAACGCCACGAGCCCTAACCAACAAGTGCACCTGGTACCTCCCCCCCCGTTTTCTGCTTCCCGGTGGCAGCCTTACTGTGTTCCCTGCCTCCCATCGGGTTTAGATATACTTTGTTCTAGTTCGCACGTTAGTTGCATTCGCATGCACGCCCTTCCTTCCGCACTTTCCCGCCTATGGCTGACGAACGCGTGCCCATGTCCCCTGCCCTACTTCGCCCCGCTCCGTTGCTCCGGCTCTGGC
>VFQN01004419.1_pt1 | contig 18564 bp, 11 predicted proteins | sample 3512371 | NCBI WGS metagenome assembly VFQN01 (sample SAMN10412370, study PRJNA504923) | tailings metagenome | isolation source: Replicate 2 from Balatoc abandoned mine | place: Philippines: Itogon, Benguet | collected 2017-08-28 | reverse complement strand
ATGATATTCGTCGTTTAGCTCTTCCACTTGATTCACATTTCTCTGTTGATGTAGTCGCTGATTATTTAGAGTATTTCATGAGTTTTGAATTTGATAAAGACTGGGAAAGATCAAAATCTCTTAACATCGCAAGAAGGATCCTAACTAATCCTGAACTTCAACAAACGGAATATAATTCGATTGATCCGCTTCACCATATCTCATATGAGGAATTGATTCCATTTTTAAAGAAAAATGCTGCTCAAAATCACACCATTCGTGAATATTGGGCGACAGTAGAGAAGATTCAAGATCGTTTAAAGGATGATCATTGTCAGTACTTTCTTTCTCTTAACTTTAAAGTGTTAGAAACTGATCCGACTAAATTATTAGAAATAGGATTAATTTATTCTACTCAAAATAGCTTGAGTGTAAAGGATTACAAGTCTGTTGCGAAACATTACGTGATTAAAGAACATGAGCATCTGAAGAACAAGAAATATGTTCAAAGTCGCACTAAATCCTTTGTATTTGGTGAAACTGAAACTATTAAATTGGAATATGCTTTACTTAGCCTGTATTACTATTTCTCTGTAGGAATGCATCATTCAGACGACTTTTATGTGGTTGTCTTTGGAAGTCATATTCATCTTCGGCATTTTGGAGAATTGAAGGTACCAAAAGAGGTAAAAAACATTCACAAAAGAATTTATTCGTATTTTGATGAAAATAGATGTGATACCCTCCAACCGAAGGCAAATATATGGGATGTCATGAAGAAGCACAGAGAGTTTCATCGCGAAGATAAGTTTAGCTCTCTTGAAACAGTATATAATCAATATTACGCAGATTCTTTTGATGAAGCTAATATCCTTGGAAATGCTGGGAATGATGCTGCAGCTACTATCCGAATCTTTAAAAAGCAAATTTTCAAAAACCTATAATATCATTAATCATTAAAATCGATCCTTGTTAGTTTTTTTGCATCCTTTTTTCTTTTTCTTTTTTGATTCATGATCATTTCTTTTCACTTCTTCTTTGATTTAATTTCTTTTACTTTGAATTTGATTCATTTTAATTTGTAGGCTGATAAGGAGTATATCCTAATATCTCTGTAAACTTTCTCTAAATGTTGAAATTGTTGTATTTGATTATTTTCAAAGGGCCATAAGATACTCTCCTTGACTTGGATTACTGGTTACTCTGAAATTTATTCTGTTAGAAATTGTTGAGGGAAGATTGTTGCTTGAAGAAGTAACTGTTGTTCATCCTTATTGAATGGTTCATCATGGATCTTTTTCTCCTTCTTTCTTTTGTCTACGACTGAATTCAGTATGGATAAGAAAGAAATTTAAAAATAGAACACAGAAATGTGTTATATACCATCAAATAATCAACATCAATTGAATCTGTTTAATCCTGCATCTCCTCCCACAATATTATCTTTTCTTCTTAATCGAAAAGATTTTCTTTGGATATAATTTTCCGAGCTTTCTTTGTGTTCATTTCCGTTTAACTATCTTCAACCGTGGAACTGCTGATAAGCAGATATAATCGATAACTCCATCACAATTTTCGATCGTTACAATCGGAACAGTCGCCAAACTGCTTACTTCACGAATCTCTGAGCATGTCCTTAAAGCCACATATCTGTTTCTTCCAAGACTACTGATGTCACGCAATTTTAAACAGGCTTGTATAGTAACAGATGGAATATCTCCTAATCCATTCGCATGTTCAATCGAGCAATTTGAAATATAAAGAGATTGTAAATGCTGCCAGGTTGATATTTTACCTTCATTCATAATTTTCAGAATTTGATCACTGTGTATCAACTCAAGATGTCGTAATTGAGAGGGAACACTATCCCCGATTTTTATAAAATCTTCATATATTACTAATCTACTATTTCTAAGATGGGATATATCATAAACCTCTCTCTGATAAATCGAAATTGCAGATACACTGAGGTCAGGAATATCTTTCAGCAGAAATAACTGACTGTCTATTGAGCTGGAGAGGGATATACGAAGACTTTTTACCTTTAAGAATACAGTTAAATCAGGTACTTTGAATCCCTTAAGTCCAGCATGCTGAACAGTTCGAAAGCATTCATATCCTCGTTCAATCGAACTACAGTAAAATATCGTCAAACGGTGATGATTTCCCAGATAAGAAATATCTTTAATACCAGAACAATTATAAAGATAGAGATTCTTAATGCCATGCAGAGGTGAAACATCAATGATATGATTGCATAAAGAAAGTTTCACTGTCAATATGTTACGAAGAAAAGAGACGTCTGATATCTTCGATTGACTTAAAGACAAAGACTTTTGCTTTTTACTACTAAGTATAAAGAAATTTTGGATATTTGGACAATCGGAAAATGATAAATGAGGGATGTTTTGTAAAGGTGTGATGTCAGTGAGTGCAGATACATCATATAACTCAAGCTCTTTCAGATGGGATAAGCTTGAAAAATCTTTAATATTCGTACAATCATAGAGTGTAAGCTTTTGCAACGCTGGGAGAAAAGGGATCTTTGTGATTTCACTTGGCAAAGTAAAAACCAGTGATGATACGTTCTTGGGGAAGTGAGGGTAAGATCCGCCGAAGTGGATCTTATGAGCTACAATATCACGAATATCTGGTGCTATAAAACTAAAATTAATGTCAAACCTCAATCCAACCTGCTGACTCCCATCCTTCACCTTATTTAATATTATTCGAAATCTTTCATCTTCCACATATTCTCGACTTTTCTGTTTATTTAAGGAGAAATAAATCGTTTCTTGTTTCAATTGGCTGAAATGGAGTTTATTGGAGTTGATGAAGTAATGAATATCATCATATGATAGGAAAGATAGCAGATGCTTGATCACAACATCAGGAAGATTCACCAACATTATTTGACGAATGTGAGCGCACGAAAAGCCTGAAAAAAGTTCACACTAAACTCAAACTAATAGGTTAGTTGATTGATTGGTCGAAAGTCGAAAGGCAAGGACTATTTCTACACTAAATATTTTAGAAAAACACAAAATTGTACAAAGAAAAAAGAATGAAAGAAAATCTAAATATTTTTAGAGGATGAATCAAAATTGTACAATAGCAATATGCACAGGTTCAACTTTATATACATTTAACCTTGCCACTTGATAACTGCCGCTCCCCAATTCAATCCGGCACCAAAACCTGAGACAACAATTACATCACCTTTCTTAACTTTCCCTTGTTCAACAGCTTCAGCTAATGCGAGAGGAATTGATCCAGCTGAGGTATTCCCATACTCATCCAGGTTCACTATGACCTTATCCATACTAACATTTAACCATTTAGCTACATGCTCCATAATTCTAACATTTGCTTGATGTAATAAAATCCAATCAACGTCTTTCGCTTCAATGCCAGCATTCGTCATTGCTTCATGAATAACTTCAGGAACCTGAATAGAAAAAAAGAGAGGAGGGATGATAAAATGTGAAAATAACAACAAATAACAATAATCTTACTCGATTTACGGCAAATTTATAAACTTCTTGTCCGTTCATATACATTTTACCATAACTACCTTGATCAACGACAGTTTTCTCATTATTATCTAATGCTTGAAAATTCGATTGGAACGGTAAATTAAGATTACAATATCCACTACCATCAGATTTAATTGCAAAACCTAATAAACCAGAATCTTCTACACGATCTGTTGCTTCTAATATCATTGCGCCTGCACCATCACCAAAGAGAATACATGTTCCACGATCCTTCCAATCCATAAAACGGGTTAAAGCATCACCACCAATAACTAACGCTTTCTTTGCTGAACCAGCTTGAAGGAATTGAGCTGCTGTAATCATACCATAGACAAAACCAGAGCATGCTGCAGTAACATCAAATCCTGCAGCATTTGTTGCGCCAATTTGATATGCTATGGAAGCAGCATCACCAAACAGATCATCAGGACTGGAAGTAGCGACAATAATAAGATCGATGTCAAGAGGGTTGATATTCCCTCGCTCTAGTGCTCGTTTTGCTGATTCAACAGCTAAGGTTCTCAGACTCGTTCCCTCTTGTATGAGATGGCGCTTTCTGATTCCTGTTCGTTTGGCGATCCAAGCATCATTAGTGTCCACGAGAGATTCGAAGTTCTGATTCGGCATAGTATTCTGACCAGGGAAAGCACCAATACTTACTGGACGGCACTTAAACCATGATTTACCTGGAATGGACTTTTTAATGGCATCAGATATAGATGATTCATCGAGATTCATTCGAACATTTGATACTAGTATCTTCGAGTAAGAGGTACTCAGCCTAAAAGCCTACATCAGCAAAAGAGAAGAGAAATAACACCGTTAATTTTAGATCAAAAATAGGTCTCAATAGAATACATACATACCAAAGATTGAATAATAAAAGTCGCAAGAATGTAAAGATGAAAAAAGATTCTCATTTTCTCTCGTTCTTGGGTGCAATGAAACCGATTGCAGTCAAAACAAATACCAAATATCACAACTTTTAAACACTAGAGTAAAAGTAGTAAGAAAGAGATCAGATCTTCTGAACTGATGGTCTGATATTGGTATTGATTGAGTTATATAGATAGATCACACTACTACACTTTATCAAAACTTTTTTTAGTCGTCATCGGTTACTATGTGATGCTAATTTATGAGAAATAATTCTAGGAATTTAGCCATTTAGGAGCTCAAAATGATGAGAGACAATTCAATCCTCCTTCAACAGCTATTCCTATAGGGTACTGCAATAACTCAAGAAGTTGCAAGAAATCAAAAGAGTCTTTCATTTCAAGATAAAAATGGCAGATAAACCAGCAGGTAAGGTTTATCAACATGAATCATCTGGAAGATCTCATTGATCTGTAGCTTTTGCAATTATGAGAAATAGTCATGAAGCCTTTCGTGCATGTTTAAATGTTTTAGACGAATTTTTGCATGGTTCTCCAGAAGAACGTGTCAAATTTTTACCAATTTGGCATGATTACGTCCGTAGTATGGTAGTCCATATGCAAATAGAAGATAATGATATGTTTCGTTTACTCGATGAAGTTAGCAAAGGTGGGATTACAAGATCTGGTCTTTTAGCTGTCCATCCTGCAGAACATTTAGTATTTGAGCAAGTCCAACATATTTTACCAAACGAGGATTCCACAGAAGTTGAATGGCATACATTTCGTGAATTATTTAATCGTTGGAGAAAAGTTCATGAAGATCATTTCCTTTCAGAAGAGAAAGAAATGATGCCATTAACACAAAAGGTTGCATCAACACCTGAAGCACGTGCAGAAATTGTACATGATCGTATTATTGTGAATGGTAAAAATCGTAATATTAATGATTTTCATTTTCATATTGAATTTTGTGTGAAATATTTATCTAAATATGGTTCGACTTCGAATGATGCTTTTACTGCAACTTCTGCTTATGTACGAGGTTTAAAATCTGCTTCTACTCCAGATGAATGGTTATATGAATTTTTACCTATTGTAAAGAATGCTTGTGAACCTGATGTCTGGGCTCGTATCCAAGAGAAATATAACATTGAGTCAACTGACGACGTGTTAGGAAGTAAGCCAACCTCTGTTCCAGAGCCGACTCCTGCTTCAACTCCTGCCCCTGAGCCAGTTAAGCAAGCTCCAACACCTCGTCAAGTTCATCAACAACAATATTATGATACTTCATCATGCTGCACCATCAACTAAATGATAGATGCAATTGAAATGAATGTTTGACAAAATGTTAAATTTTTTGAGAGTTTTTTTGTCTTTTTCTGATGATTACAGTTGATAGTTACGGAGTTTTATTGTGTGTTTTATTCTGGTTGTTTCTTCTCGCTTCATAGTGTGTTAAGAATATCTTATTCTACTTTCTTTCGTTTTCTTTCAACGTTTTTTTGTTGTTGTTTTCATTAAGTAAGAGATAAGATTACTGCGAGTAAATTAAAGTGAACCTGAATACTCTCCAACTTTCCTGCACCTTCATTTTTTTCACGTAGTTCAATAATACAAGGGCAACTGGCGCAACTATCACTTGGAACACACAATCAAAATTTCCCAATTATTTACCAAAAACTTTACGACAAACAAAAACTCTATGAAGAACAAAGGACATATGATTCCCAAAAACTAATAAAAACTTGGGGCTTATTTCACAACATTCACACGAAAGGGAGGAAACCACACGATTAACTTCTTCGAGAGAGGACCACAATCAATACCTTTGATAATAAGAGTGTGCAACGCAGGACAACCAGTAGATAAATCTTGTAACGCTTCAAAATCATACTTACCTTGAAAATTAGTAATATCTAATACTTCTAACATCTTCAATCTTCTACCAATAGCTCTTACAACATCTGAAGTCACCTTTAATCGCGCAACCTGTAACACACGAAGCATAGTCATTCTTTCAGCGATGAAACTCTTCAAAGCTTCATCGTTGAGATCGATACAACCGCTAAGATTCAAATCTTGTAATTGAGTACAGTTCTCTGCTATTGCAGATAAAACATCATCATTTAAACAGAGTGCCTCGGAAATCTCAAGTTTTCGTAATGTTTTACCACATTTCTTGAGAAACATAACAAAATCTTTGTTCTTGGTTTCATTACAATGACGTAGTATTAATGAAGTAAGTGAGGGGAAAAAGGATTCATCATTGATAGCATTCGACCAAAATTCTTCGGTAAAGGATATAGACGTTAGACATAAGCTTTTAAGTTTGTGACATCTCTTGAAGAAAGTTAAAAAATCATCATTTAGAAGCTTAGTGGAATAATACGAAGCGACAGTGAAAGATTGTAATGACTCGGACAACGTATCAGCCAATAATGGAAACGATCGATCTGATACGAAACTACAATAACTCAGATTCACAGTAGTTAATCGTCCAGAGTAATTGCGAATAACACTTCGAAGCATGTCATCGGTAAATGTCAGACAATCGATTAATTGCAAGTGCTTTAATAAGCTACAAGAAGCTATCAGGTGCGCGATATCGACTTCATTTAAATAATAACCTGACAAATAAAGATTTTCGAGTTCAGGACATAGATTAAAGATTGGATAAAAATAAACCCCACTAGAGTGCCAAGCAAACTTACAATGAATTCGTTTTATTGGTGACAGTTTCTGTGGAGGACTTTCTGAGAGTTTCTTCAGAAGCATTTGTTGTCGTAGTGGCGTATTTATATCAGTATGACATGTCTCAACAATAATCTCTTCAATTTCAGACAATTGAGAGATAAAGTTATGCACAGCATCAAAGTTCAGATGAAGGAATGATAATGATTTTAATTTTGGGCAATAGGAAGGTAAATCAAATAAATCACTAAGAGGGAAGACAGATGTATTCTGAATCTTTAAAACTTGCAAGTTTGGGCAATTTCGTAAAGTTCTGATAATCGATGAATCTCCTACTACATTCGACAATGTGAGATGGATGAGTGAAGGAAGTGAATGAAAGATCATAGCTCCATTACTCAACTCAAAGCCATTCACATCGATATGCAAATCGGTAATACAGTTAAGACGGAGTACATCCATACTCTGAGAGTAACTTAATGTCAGTGAGAGATCACCTCTGATGGAGCATACGCGAATTTTTCGATTTTCAATCCATTGAATCATTCTATACCATGTTAGTTTACTCGGGATTGAGACCAAGGGATTAACAATCAACCCTTGCTCAGTGAGAAGTTGGAGGAACTGTGCGCGAAGGAGATGATTGCAAATCGCAGAATCCAGAAAGATGATGTCCCATACCGTCATCCAATTACTCAACAAATCAACCAACAAGGAGTTTGGGAGAGTTTGTAGAAAATGACACCTGGATTCTACAATCTGAGAAAGCTCAAGATCAGGAATAAGCTTCGAGTTGGATGGCTTGCTTGTTGAGCTTTCATCGATTTGTGAATCTTCGTTGATCAAATTACTCTCCATTCTTTGGCAAATCCGAGTAATTGAGAATAATACCAAGAATTCAAAGAGATTTAAAAGTAATATCCAATAGAAAACTCTAAAAGTTTGCTTGCATTACGCAAAACTCTTTTAATCATTAATACTCTCAAACTTCCCTCAAATAATTCGGGCTAAGCTTTGCATAAATTTACATTATATTGTGAATAAGGAAATCCCTAAACCTTGATGAAATCATTTCCTTATCTTTTCATAATTCTTTTTTGTTTTCTTTCGATTATCAATTTGATGCAATTATGGAGATGAACTGGTTGAAAATTGGAAAAACCTTTCAGCCAAGCACAAGCCTAGTAGTATCAAATCCGAAAGCACTGGAATCATCGTCAATTGAGTCGAAGAATCAAGAGATTATACAGATAGAAGAGGATTCATATAATCACAACAAGAAAGAGCAAAAGAAGTCGAAGAAGAGTAAAGACTCTAAGAAGGAAAAGAAGTCTAAGAAAAGGAAACATGAGCATTCAGCGAAAGAAAAGAAGTCAAAGAAAAAGCAAAAGTATCAAGACTTACCACTTGCTATCCCCACTCCGCTTGGTGCTATTGAAACTCTCAACAACAAACTAAAAGCCTTTGAGGAACAAAGTGACTCCTCCTTCGACTCTGATTCATCCTCTGATGATGATGACTTTCATAGGCAAGCTGCGTCGTTGATGGTGGCAAATCCTGAGAACGAAATTGCATTCCTCCCGAACGGTCAGTTAACGATCATCGATCGTGGTTTGCTCAATCAGCCGGCTGATTTCAGTCTTACTTGGAGCATTGATAAGCGCAAAGACTCAGAATTAGTACTTTATCTGGGTCCAACGCCAACGACTTCGAGTATTAAAGCTGGTGAACCCATTCTAGTTGACTCTATGAGAGAGGAAGAAAAGAAGAAGTCGATCGAGAAGAAGCGGAGAGAGAAGGAACAGTATCAAAGATCTACTGAAGATAATAAAACAAATAGAATCTTTTTCTATCGTAATTATTTTGGTGATCCAAGTATTGAGAAACCTGAGAAAATGAAAAGAGAAGAAAGATACTTCCCGATCAACAATAACTCCTCAATTAAAAGGTTTCAATACCTTCTCAATCCTTCCAAGTTACATCTTCAAAGGTCTAAACAGGATGAGAATGATATTAATCGCTCCAACTTCTTAAGAAGTGATTTCCTGCCTCTCCCGGTTATGACTCACGATGAACTCGATGAAAAATTAACAAATAATTCTGCACCAAATCAAGATGCCCGGTCATCAAGCTCAGCTTCCGTGATTTCTTTGTCGTCAGAAGCGAAGGAGTGTCATGCTTTGCTTTCTGATTTCTTAAGTTATTATTCCCCGAAACTTTCATACAATGCAGAAAATCTGAATCAATTATCCCTATTACCTTTATTCGAATATTTGCACCTTATACCTTTTATTCTTTATTTACAGGAGCGAAGTAACGGTAGCGATATTACAATTGCTCGCTCAACCCTTGCATCGTCTCTCTTAATCTTTCTCAATGATGCTCGGCTGAATCGACTATTTTTAAACGAGCGACTTTTAAGTGGGAGAAGAAGAGAAAAGAGAATGGGATTATTACAAGAGAGAAATTTGTTAGAGAAACGTATTTATCACCTCCAACAATCTTTAGGACAACTAAAAGCTTCTATAACTTCATTCGAATCATCTTCTGATGCTTTATTATCTCAACGGCAGAAATTTGAAGCTTTTTCATTAGTGATAGTCGAATCTTTGATCAAGTTCCTGTACCAATTACATCATAATTATAGTCTTCCCATGACATCAGAGGAAGCACTGGAGGAACTGATTACCTCCTCATACAATAGTTCGCAAATTTCGCATTCCCTTAACCTTCATTATCACAGCTACTATTATCTCCTGACCTCTTTCCAACATACTTCCCACTCCCATTACTCGAATTATATCATCCAGAAAATTACCCAGTATGAAGAAAAAGTGAAGAACTTCGTCCTCTTACAAACCTTTCTTCGAAGTAATGAACTCCTTCAAGCACCTCCAACATCTGCGGCAAATTTTCCGGTAAGGGATGAGAAATTTCAGATTGAATGTCGCTGTAGAGAAGCCATGATCGATCAGTTATACTTTTTACTTCTACTTGAGTGGAATCATTATCAACACATAGAAAAGATTGTTGCCCTCTTTCAAGCAATGATTATGTCGTTTTTTCCAATCAAGAGTAAAGGAAATGAGGGCAGTGCTGACAGTTCTACGAATTTAGGAGAATATTGGGAAAGTGAAGAGGTTAGAGTTGGCGAAGTGAATAACGATCAATTTTTTCCGGCTTTGTTATCTTCTACTTCTTCTTCTCTTGAGTCGTTATGCTTATTTGATGGTATTAGTAGCAATCTTGGCTCGTACGGTTATTCAGAAATTACGAAATTATTCCCACTCTCTCACATAATACCAATTATGGAATTTCCTTCTGGATTTAATGAAGAAAGGATGGATCATAAAGAATTAGAGTTCGAAAAAGAGTCAAATTCTGAGAAAATTGACACCAAGGAGAGAATTGACCTCAATAAAGAAGATAAAACTCCTCACCATGAGAATACCAAGGATGACAGCACAGGTCCTCGCTATGTATACTCTCGCATCCATGGTTATAAGATTTGGATCGTCCCAGAAGATAGCAGTAAAGTTTATCAGAAGATTTTATCAGAAATCCAACCTGAAGAACCTCTCGAGGGAGAAGAAGATCAAGAAAACAAAGTTAAAGAAGCTTCTGAAGTTCATGGTAAAGGTGGACAATTTACAAAATCAATGAATCTTTCACAAACTAAGAAAAAGAATTTTCTGATTCTGTACAACGAAAATGACGCCTACCTTAAACGGTATTACACTAATTACCTACATTCTCTCCTGCAGTTTCTTCCTTTGCGCTCCTCATTCCCATCACATTTATTTCCACCATCGATGGGAGATGAAGCAGAACAGGTGCGCGTGCAACAACTTTATTACGAGATGATTGAAGATCAACCAGAACGAGTAATATTTTATGCCGATATTGAACCATCTCTCAAAATACTTCAAATTCCCTCCTCACTATCCGCATCATCCTCTTTGAAGAATCGATTGATGGTGAGAGCCCTGGTTAGAATGATGTCAGTTATTGGTATACAGTTTCCATGGATTAACAATGGATTTATCTCACGACAGAGTGGAAAGCTTCAAGCTCCTGCGAATTTCTTTAATAACTATGATACAGATATAATTTTCCAACGTTTATTATCATTTGCGAAGATTTCTTCAACTGCCACACCTCAACAGAGGAGGGAGTCTTTGTTGTGTGATGTTTTTCAGCACTTCCATCGCCAATTAGGGACAAAAGTAGTGACAGAGGTTTCTTCACTCCGTCAAAATTATTTTTTCGATCGATTGAGTAATGAGAGTCCGTCTGCTGGAGGTAATGTGATGTTAGTTTGGGTTCAAAGGATGATTGAGTATATCATCCTTTACTATCATCACAATATCGCCATACTACAGAATGATGATCTTCTTATGTCCTCTGAAGTGATTTCGCAGTTGCGGTGTTTATTGATTCAATTATCTTTCCAACAACATCATTATGATAAAGCTGCAATTTTAAATCTAGAAATTACAAATACTCGCGAAAGGTGTCAAAACATCATTCAACTTACCGTAACAACAACCAATTCATCTAGCTCGATGAGTGTGGTTGGAGATTTGGGTAATTGGAGTACCTTTCTGGCTGAGATATATCGATCAACTGGTGAAAATGGTGGGAGCGATGTGGTTAAGATGATGGATCGGGTATGTCGAGCGATTTCCAATCAAACGAAAGATCTTTACCTTCAGTATCACTTACTTCCGCCTGCACAGTCATCGTCATCATTGCCAAAGCAATTATTACCAGACGCGTTGATCGATTCCTTGAAATTTAATGGAATTTTTAGATTCTATGCCACGTGTGTCGATTTACTCATGCAAATGTCTCATAAAAGTTCCTCTGAAGTTCGGGATATCCGATACAAGCGAATTCATGTTCTTCTTACTCAGTTTGCAAGTTCAGGAGTTTGTGAGGTTTCATCTTTGTCGCGTTCTAAAACTCTTGAGAGTCAGTTGACCAGTGACTTATTTTATTCGTTTGGAGTGTATCAAGATGTTCTTAAGGAGTCTGCCCCATCGAGTAAGAAGAAGAAAAACACAAAGGAAAGTTGCAGCTGGGAAGAAGAGATAAAAGAGAAGCATCAACAACTCCTTTCGAATGATTTAAGTTGGAAAGCGGTGACATTTTATCATCGTTATATTATGGTAAGTAATTGCTCATTATGTTATTTTTCGCAATTTTAATCGAGTTTTATTGGTGTAGAATTATTTTCACTTGCAATCGAAACGATTCCTCCAAGAAAAATTGACATTAGCTACGAGAATGGTTAATCTCGATACTTTAACTTCCGTCACTTTATTGGATATGACGCCTGTAAGTTGTTCCATCTTTACAATATTATCTCATTTCTAACAAGTTAATGCTATTTTCTAGGAGATTTATGACGTTATCACTTTGTTAGTCTATCAAGTGACCTTCTCCGACCTCTATTCTAAGAAGTTTGACAATGCAGAGACCCGAACACTCACTCAAGAAAGTCTGATAAAGAGCATCCAGACAGGCGAAAGAATCTATGAGACAATTACCGACCTCATATACAACCTGCTAACTTCGTCGTCTGCTGAAATTGGGAGTCCACCGGATGTTGAAAGTAGTACTGAATGGGAAAGTCATTCTTATTTAAGGCGCATGCAGCAATTTCAATATAATTCTCTCTTTCTCCCGCTCTCGAAGGTGCTAAAACTAGATCCAACTAGCAATAGTACTAAACTACCTCGAAGCATCACAGCAATACAAGCGATGCGAGAACGATGTTTCGATTCTGATGTCGCCTCGGAGCTTCTTATTCTCATGGAGAGACTGACTTGTGCTCACATCGATTATCTTTTAACCTTCCTTCGTTCACTTTCATCATTACCATCTACAACCTCCTCTACCTCTTATCACACAACTTCGATCATGCAAGAGATGGAGCAGAAGGTGTTGAAAAAGATTGTTGTTGGTTTGCATCATTTCCCTAATCAACGTCATCTATTAGAACTCTTTGTGTCTTTCCAGCATTATACATCACTCCCGATGCTCGCTGATGACATCACCTCAACGAATCAACTTGGACTCTACTACCGCGAACAATACTTTCAGCATTATCTGCCTTTACATCGCCACTATTGGGAATATGAGATCACTGTGACAGAGAGCATCTATCAACTTTACTCGCACCTCCTCAGCGTGACTACTTCACTCACCTCGACAGACATTAATTATGAGAATAATGTTGTCACTTGGATTTGGTGCGATTGGAAGCGATATTTTTCTCTACTTCGATGTGATGAGTGGAGTGAGGATGATTATCGTCGTGTGTATAATTTTCTTCATACTGTCATAGTGTCGGGTCAAGCATCTGCTTCTCACAATAATGCATTACTGTGGCGGTTTTTGATATATTTCATATTATTTCGGCACCTACCTTCACTTTTCAAGCATGATGAAGGTAGAGTGAGAAAAGAGATTACAGCAGAACAGTACAAAGCGTTGCGTGAGGTCAAAGGATTACTGCATAGAGCAATCTACTTGCACCCCTATTGTAAGGAGCTGTACACTGATGTTATAGGGGTAATCAAGCCGCTTTTTGAAGAGGAAAAGGAGGAGAGAAATGATGCAAATAGAATGAATATAGAAAACGAGAAGAATCTTTGTAAAGAGATTGATGCTTTGTTACATCTTATGGAAGAACAAGGTATTTTCCTTCGTTAATACATTAACAATGAAATGTTATAAGTTTAGTAAATGATGCTCTTTCTCAAATTTCTCTTCCCTTTCCTAAATTCATTTCATATTTCAGTAATCAGAATTCAACAAATCTTTAGAAGTTTTATTAAAAAGAAGAAGAAGAAGCCTTGCGAAGAAGAGTAACAGATATTCTTATGTGAATAATATTATTAATTTACGCTGCTTGTTGCTCTTATGTTTTCTGAGGAAATTTCGATTTAATTTTTCGATTTCAGAATTAGAGACAAGCACTGAACAACCATTAACTTTAGGAGATGCTCTTTGTGGTTCTTGTGCAAAGATGCTCGAACCACTTCTACTACCTTCTCCGAGAAACAAATCTCATGATTACCAGATGTTAAAGCAAGATGACTCCGATGATGCTGATGACACTTTATCACCACGTTCAATTGAAATGCGAAAATCTTCCATTATTGGAGTTAGAGAGTTTAATGTAGAGAATATTCTTCATTCTCTTGCTTCTGTGAATAATTTTATTAGTAAAAGAAATGATCAACAACAGCCTATCATGTTATATGAGATCACATCATTTGGAGACAGCTCATATAAAACAATGACATTAAGAGATCTCTTACAGTATTTAAATGAAGAAGCAAGTGATATCGATGAAGATTTTACTAATGAAATGTTTCTTCGTGATGAAAGACCTATTACCTTCTCACCTCCTCGTCATATCAACACTGCGTCATTGAATTTCAGGCAGATGAAAGAGAAGCATTCTCCCATCACTTTCTCATATAAAAGGAGTTCTTCGAAGTCCGCAGATCATGCCAAATCACCTCTGTCACTTATGAAGCGTCGTTCTAGTGTCAAACGAGTGCCTGTATCACCTCTCTCTTCCTCCACCTCAAACCCACTCCACGCTAACTATGGCAGCTTTCAACCATCCACACCACCCAAACAGCCACCAAAACAATCCACTCCGCTCCAATTCCAAGCAAGACCAACGCCTCCGAAGGATAACCATGGCAATAAAAAGCGGCGAAGCTCGAGAAACGCTGACTGTGACTGTCATCTCATCCGATCACTGCGGCTCAGAGATCTCCGAAGATTAGATGCTTCTATTAGCTTACTCAATGAAGCTGCGGTCATAGTGCGAAGACATTCTGTCATCTTTGCAATGGTAAGACTTCAAAAGTCTGACAGTTGTTTAATCCGGTTAATTTTGTGTGTGAAAGGATCCTATAAGAGCTGTCATTACAGCGAATAAAATATTATTAGTCCTTCCTGAAGGTGCAGATTCTCTTATCGCAATTCTAGATCATTACATTAAAGGTATTGACGGCTTCTCTTCTCCTCTCTCCCTTGATCTCCTTATCATACAATAACTTTCTAGAGTGGATCGATATTCCTCAAAAACTATCAGCTGCATCATATCAATCAATGACATCGCTTCAATCAGCATCTCAATTATCATTCGCTGGTTTTGGTGGTGAAGATGTCTTTCGCAATAGGTTTAAACAAAATCAAAGAAAGAATAGAACCTTCGACTCCCATGACTTCTATGGTAATAAGATACCCTTCGAACAACATGCTTATGAAGCACTGCTCCTCACAGCAAAGGAGATGGAGAGTCAGAGATTGAGGCAGATGTCAGAGAGAATCGAGGAGTTATTGCTTCATTACCGTCACGGGACTCTCATCTCATTAGATGTGCAGTCAGAGCTCAGATCGATTAAGAATGAGCTGTCGGCGATCCAAAGTCGTATTGAGAGCTGTTGCGAAGCTTTGCAGAGTGTTTTACAGGATGTTGATGAAATGGCCTTGATGAATCTATCATTTTTGAAAGAGAAACCTTTCCTTTACCAGTAAGTTCACTCGCTATCATAGTGTATTAATTTAATTTGCCTTTATTCTACAGGTTTCCTTTGGAGAAAGCGATATTATCTCAATCTTATGAGATAGAAGAAATGATAGAATCATATCTTACTGGCTTTGACGCTGTTATACCAAGAATATTATTATTAAAGCATCGAATACAAACAGCAGAAGAACAGGTATTTGTTTGATTGCTGCATCGATCATATGTACTCTTATTCTTATTCATCTAGGTGAAGTTACGATTAGATACAGCGCAAAATCAATTATTATTTGCTGATTTTTTCTTATTTATTGTTAATAGTTGTTTAGGTTTTGGAAATTATTTTGTTGGTATCTTTGGTATGAATTTAGATAATACCATCTATCTTCAACCTAGATATGGTTCATTTGTTTTTATATGTATAGTATCATTGGTTTTAGTGATACTGTTATATGTTTTCATATTTCTTTATTTTAAATGGACTATTATTATACCAGTGAATTATAAGATGATGCAAGTACTTCGTGGTGGTCATAGTTTAATTGGAAATGGTCTTGGCAGTGGGAGTAGGAGTCGTGTGAATAGTCTTAGTTATAATAGTGTGAGGAATAATGCTCGAGACTCTCAATCTTCTTCATCATCGTAATTCAACTTTAATGAATTACAATGGCAGTAATTTGATGAAAACAGAACAATTGCTATAAGTAGAGAGCGTAAATATCATTTATCTTCCATGATATTTCAACTAATTGATTTTATTTCAGGTAAGAAAGCTTTCATTTACAAGTACTTGTTAGTTAGTTAGTTAGTTTCTCTTTATTTGATATATGCTTCCCAATGTATCATTTCATATTCTCGATATATATGTATAGGAATAATAATACTAATCTTCTTTAATAAAATTAAATCATTAATAACATACACTTTCAAGACATATAAAAAAAACTCCCAATAATTTTCGTGTTTTCCTGAGTTTAGGTTAGTAAGTTTACGTAGTAATTGTACTGTTTTCAAATTCAAAATTTCGAAAAACCAATTAATTGGATCACTGAATAAAGGAATAATGCCTAAAGGAGTCAAGGAAATCCTAACACGCTTCTTCTCGGCTGAGATTGAGCTCAGAAATCAAAAGGAGCATCGTCAATGTTTGTTGTGTAAAGAAGCGAACGCTAGCAGAGGTTGGTATGTGGATAATGCAGCCAACAACATCAAACACCTTCGATCAAATCATGCAGAGCAGGTAGAGCAATTCTGTGCTGAGAAAGATAAAGGTGAAAGAACGATTTTCCCACAAAAAATGGGATTTGCTCAGACTGTTTACAGATGGATTGACTTTATTCTTAAAACGAACGGTTCCTTCACCATCGTGATCAATGAAACTTTTCGTTCCTTTACAAACTTAAAAAAGATTTCCTTCAGTACAATGTTGAAGTATTTACACGCTCTGCATACCCACTCAAAGGAAGAAATCACCAAAATGTTGCCAAATTCTTTCGGAATCACCTTGGATGGATACATCCACTACCTGGACCAGGAGCTTTATCTTGGTGTGTTTGCTTCCTTTGTCCACCTTGGAAACCCAAAGCATATCTTGTTGGCGATTCGCAGATTTCCTATCATAAAAGAGGATAGGACGCACTACAATGAGAGATTAATAGAGGTAGCCCTTAAGAGTTACGGGAAAACAATGGCTAATGTCGCTTATATTGTTGCCAATAATACGAATTGGAATCCTGCACTTGCTCGTGAAATTAATGCTCCTTTCATTGAATGCTTCGCCCAGAAACTAAATTTAGCGGTTGAGAAGTTTCTTGAAGAGGAAGGATATAACCCTTTAGTTCACAAGGTTGATCAAATCTTTCGCATGCTTGCTACCTGGAATATTAGTAAAAAATGGTCTAATATCGTTAAAGGAACTGAATTAGAAGAAATGACATCGATTCCCTACGCTCTAACTCATTGGACATTAAAATATGAGATGACCAAGAGATATGTTAAGATTCATGAAACACTGAAAAACAATCAAGATGAATTAGGGGTTGACGCTCTCAAAGAAAGTGAGTTAGTGAGGTTGGAAGAATTGCATACAGATGTAGCCAACTTTTACTCTGTTTACCAATTGTTTCAACGTGATGATTTAAATCTCGTACAAGTAAAATGTTTATGCGAGGCTCTAAGCGAGGATTACCCTGTGATGTCGAGCTATCTTCACCCAGACCAATTTTCCTTGTTTGAAAAGGCCATCATTCATTGCATTGAAGGTGGAAGTTTAACGAAGCAAGAGCACCAACTTTTAGAGACCTTTATGTCCATAGATAAGGGCGATGATGAAACAGACGAGCAACCAATGAAGAAAGCAAAGATTGAGCCTCTTAACTATGCGGAACAAAAGTTAGGATCTCTCAACAGAAAACTTCCGGATCTTCGCTTTATCTTACCTACTGCTGCTATTGTTGAGAGATTTTTCTTTGGTGATAAGGATTCTCTTCCTTCGTCCAAACTAATTTCAATGCCTGAAGAATACTTTGAAATCGCGATGATGCTAAACATGAACAGATTCTTATGGGATGTCAGTACTTTGGATCGGTTTGTTGTGCAGTTTGGCCACCACATAAAGGAACCTAGTGACAGAGATGATGAAAGCGCAGAATATAAGCAAAAATATTTGCGATACAAAAGTGAAGAATCTTTTAGAATGAATTTGATGTATGGTGTCATGGATGATCAATCAATAGATGCAGATGGCGAATACCATTTGTAAATGAATTTATTGATTCCTTTTTCTTGTTTGCTTTGTTCATTTATCAAAGTAGCTTTTACCAATCAATGGTTATCAAATTCAAGTGTATTATATATTCAACTATCGAAGAGAGTGATTTTGAATTGGACGTCCTTCCAATCATCAGCAGAGGAATTACAACTA
>VFQN01004418.1_pt1 | contig 18588 bp, 27 predicted proteins | sample 3512371 | NCBI WGS metagenome assembly VFQN01 (sample SAMN10412370, study PRJNA504923) | tailings metagenome | isolation source: Replicate 2 from Balatoc abandoned mine | place: Philippines: Itogon, Benguet | collected 2017-08-28 | reverse complement strand
GCAACGATGAGGAGCTGGGCAAGCTGCTGGGCGAGGTGACCATCGCGTCTGGCGGTGTGCTGCCTAACATCCACGCCGTGCTCCTGCCCAAGAAGTCCAAGGGCGGCAAGGCCGAGGAGGCGGACGCCTAAGCTTATGGACCTTCAACAACCAAAACAAAATCCGGTGTTTGTCAACACCACCATACTCTGGATATACCCATCGTGAAGGTCCCATTGCACCTGCTTGCAAAACACACGCTCCTGCCGTGCTGCTTGTTTTGTCCCGCAGCAGCACCTGCCAATCAATACATACTGTAACCCACATCGGTGATCACTCCGCTGGCCACCATGGATTCGGCCCCAGCTGCCCAGCAGCAATGCAAGGTGTTATTAGGGATTGCTGGTTCGACTGGACCTCCTGCCGCCATTACTCTGAGCCCGGCAGCTTGATCTCCACGTGTCAAGACACCACACAGTAATGCAGTCCATGTCCATGAGGCTTAACCGCAGCAGCAATGCGCCAAAACGAATGGGCCGGGCACCTAGCCCCCACACGTCCACAGGCTCCGCCACGTCACCTTGCCCAAAAGAACTGGTCACAACGAAGCAGTACACACACATGGTACCTGTGCCACCGTACATACCGAGGCAATGGCTTCCGGCACAAGTAAACCACGGCTACACAGGGTTGTCGCTTGTCGGCCCGTGTCCATGTCCAATGACAACCTCTGAGGTCCCTACTTCCTCCCCTTTGCCCCGTACCGCAGCAGCACCTCCACCACGTCCCTGGCCCCCGAGCTGCGCGCGATGCTCAGGGGAGTGTCCCCCGTGTACGGCTTTTCGGTTGGGCGGTTGGGGTCCGCGCCCGCGACCAGCAGTGCCTCCGCCCCAACCGCCAGGTTGTTGGAGGCCATGCGGTGCAGGGGGGTGTAGCCGTACGTGTCCAGGGCCTCGATGTCGGCGCCGGCCTCAATCAGCACCTGTGGGCATGTGGCAGCAGTACGACATGAGCACACGGGGAACTAGGTATGCATTCCGGTAGTATCGTAGCCTGCGATAAGACACATTCAGCGGGCTGGGGGCCGCGGAGAGGGGCAGAAGCCAGATCGGAGCTCGTTGCGGAGATGCATCCTGGCCATTGAGAGCGGGGTAGGGGTCCAGCAGGGGCTGTCCCCTTGGGGGCCGTGAGCCGCCCTGCCGGTCATCAGGCAGCATGCGCGCAAGTGTAGAAAAAACGAACCTGCTTCAACTCGCTGCTTGCTTCCCTATGAGGCCTAGCGGCCTGCACAGATGCACCTTACCCAGGGCCGCTCCCCCACACACCGTGCAGACCCGCATGCAAGGCCCCCTCCACCACCCCTTCAGCCCCCAAGGCCTCCCTTCAAAGCACGTCCCCTGCCGACCCATCCACACGCACAGCACCACACACCGTTCGCCCACCACACGCCTCGCTGCGTGGACAGCCGTATGCTCCTGCTCATGCCACACGTGTGCCTGGGCCCCACCTCTACCGTCCACCCTTCCTGCCCCCCGCGCCACCCTTAATACGCGTCCCCTGGCACACTGCTCCACGTGCAGCACCACACACCCCTCGCCCACCACACGCCTACCTGCGTGGACAGCTGCCCGCTCCTGCTCATGCCGCACGTGTGCAGCGGCCGCGCACCGCCCGTCATGACCTCGTTGGGGTCGGCGCCCGCCGCCAGCAGCTGCCGTACAGCCTCGGGGCCCTTGTGGATGGCCTGAGCCATGGCAGTGTAGCCGCCGCCAGCTGCAATTGCATGTCAGTTGGTAGTACTCATTGCTCGAGTGAATTATGGATTTAATGGTTGCATGGGTGGCGTTCGGGGCGTGGTGGCTGGCGGGCCAATGAGACAGAGCATGCAAGGGGCGTGAGAAACCTGAGTAGCTGCCTTACAGGCAGCAGGCGTTGCACACACGGCCGGCCGTGCACTGACGCAGAATGTGTGCATGTATGGATGGAAGAAAGGCAAACCCTTGGGCTCCTGTGTGCGCCTTGGTGCGGGTCCCTGCACAGGAAGTGGGTGTGGTGGCGCTGGGCGTGCCACACGTACCGTAGACAGGCCCAGGGACAGGGTTGTGGTTCTGGTACTGCCGACCGAAGACAATGTTGCCATCCTCATCTCGCTTTACTTTTCCACTATAGATGCCTGGGCCGACTGTATCAGCTACTGGGTCGAAACCCTCGGGGTCCAATTCTCGCGTCATCGAGGCTTGCGACGAGGTAGTTCGGTAGTCCGCGCGAACTAGCACGCTGCGCTGAGATGGAGCAATGAGTAGTCCTAGCAGAATTGCTGTGGGTATAGGGAATCCGTGCGCGATGGGGAGGAACTGTCGCCGCGAGGTTGTGGTTGCAGCGCGTGTGTGGTACTGGTTCAGACGCGTGTTCGTAGCAGCAGCTCGCATTTCACCCGTTAGAAATCTCCAGCACTGTAAGCACGGTCAAACAGAACAACTCTGTAATACGTGAACTCTGCTGCTGCCGCGGCGTCGTTTGCCGTTGCTTCAGCACTTTGCCACGGTTGCCAGTTGCAACCCAGGATGCAACCTGCCAGCAGCTCACCCATGGCCCTTACCCCAATACGTCCGTGGAGCGTGGAACCACCGATAACAGTTCAATAGCATCTGCGGCTATATGTCATCGCCTTACTCGTGCCTTCAGAGTCAGCAGTGCCAGCGAAACAACACCCACAGCGACAGGGCAGCCACACTGCATGCACCGCCAGGCCAAGTCAAGGCGGTGTACGCGTGCGCCATGCATGGCGGGCTGCCCCGAGGCGTTCACGGTACATGTTATCCCACATGTACATTAGAAGATCATGTGAACCTTGCAACCCAAAGCTGCTATGCCGATTCCGTCCGACAACGACACGATCACTATGTACCAGCATGTTACACTCCACCCCATGCCTAATCACTGCCAAAGCCAGCCAGAACGGCCATGCACAGAGCGTCATCACATTGTCTGCACTCGGGAGCGCAATAAGAAGGCAGGTACAGGTGATAATCCTGAATGCACTGTCGTGAAGATAGTGACCTCGTATGTGCAAAATGCACTACGCCTTACAACCCGGGAGCCCACGCGTGCACCACGCCGCCCTCACCGCCCGCCACCACCACCCCGCTGCTCGCGTCCACCGCCGCACAGTGCACCACGGCACGCGTGTGGTAGCTCGCTGCCAGCACTGGCCCCGTCCCCTCTCCCGGCCCCCACACACCACCCCACACGCCCCCAGGAGCCGCTGCCGGATACCGGCAGTCCCCAGGCCCAGGGTTCTCCCCTGGTAAAGCCCACGCCGCCGCTGACCCATCGCCTCCCGCTGTGATGACACCCGCGAGGGAGCCGTGGCCGCCCCGCCCGCCAGCCGCCGTGCCGTTTGACAAATGGCACGTGTCGCCCCGAAAACACGTGCGGCTGGCTGCCCAGGGCGCCACTAGGCGCACGGGCCCCCCGTGGTGCTGGTGCATCATGGCCCTGAGGGAGCCGTCGGGCCGCCAGGCGCCCACGCTGCCGTCCTGTGCGCCGGTGTACACAGAGGCGGCCCGGGAGGCGGCGTCCTGCGTCCATGACAGGGGCACAACAGGCGATCGTCAGTGCTAGCCAGTTGGGTGCAGCATTGACTCAGCTTGGAGCGGCAGTGATACAGCGAGGTGTGGCAGCGCGGCAGACAGCCACCTAACGGTCGGAACGGCAGGAGACTGAACCTCCTTGATGTGCTGCCGTACCCCGTGACCAGACCGCAGACCCCCTTCCACCTCCGCCCACGTCACCGGATGCTGGCCCCTCCCTCCCCGTCCAGCCCACCTGCACAACGCACACCGATGTGACCGGCGCCCCGTGGCCGATAAACACCGCCCTGGGCCTGCCGCACACCAGCCCTCCGCCCGCCGCCGCCGCCGCCGCCAGCGCACTGCCCCCATGCGGCGCACCGGCACCCCCCATTGCCCCGTCGAACGACTCCCCCAGCAGCACACTGCTGTCGTCTGGGGCCCCTGCTGTGCCCTGGGAGTGTGGGACTGCGTCCCGTGGGTCCCACAGCCTGCAGGTCCAGTCGCTGCTGGCTGTGAGCAGCAGCGGGCCGTGGTCGCAGGGGGAGGCTGAGGAGGGTGGAGGCGTGTGCGTGGGGTGTGCGGCGTCTGGGGGAAGCAGCGTCATGGCGGTGATGCCTCCACGGTGCCCGGTGTAGAGCCGCACCGGGCAGGTGGCCTGGAGGCAGTGGAGCGGGAGCACCGGCCGGTCGGTTAGGGGGAACGCGAACCTGGTAGTGTGCACAACCGAGTACCGTGCGTAGGCGCAACAGCGCCTGCCAGGTATGTGCGCCGCGACAGCGTGCCATTGCTGGTTGCAGTCTTTCAACCATGCAGCACGCTGCACGCGCTCTTTCGACCATGCATGAGCTTTTCCATTCACCTTCGTTGCTGCGCATCCTACTACTCGTCCCCTCACCTTGCGCAGGTCCCACTCCGCCACGGTGCCGTCCCTGCCGCCCGTCAGCAGCCGCATGGCCAGCAGGCTCCCGCACCCCCCTGCCCCTGCCCCTGCACCCCCACCGCCCGCAGGCCCAGCCCCCAGGGCCCCCTGACCCGGCCACAGGGTTGCCATGCAGGTGATGCCGCCCTGGCGCGTGGGGATGCACACCACGGGGCTGCTGCACCCGGAAGCGAAGGCAGCGGAGGAGGCGGAGGAGGAGGTGGTGCGCACGTCCCACAGGCGGGCCCAGGAGGCGGAGCAGCCGGACAGCAGTAGCGGGCCGAGGCCCAGGAAGGACAGGGCGGTGGTGCGGCCGCAGGAGGCTGCGTGGGGGGAGAGCAAAGGGAAACCAACTGGAGCGGAGAGCAAAGGGGAATCATCAGGCAGGTGTAACTTAAATGAGTGGTTTGCAGCATACCATAGCGGGAGGGTCCGTGGGAGTGGATTAGGGGCGCGTGCTATGTGCGGAGCGGTCACTTTCCAAGCACACGCCGTACACACCCGAGGCGTACCTGACCGCAGCTCTTGCACCACCCTGCACGCCGTCAGGTCCACCACCGCGATCACACGCGACCGTGACTGCTGTCCGCCACCCCCAGCCCCAGCTGCGCCCTCGCCGCCGGGACCCATCAGCGCCAGCCGCGGCCCTGCCGCCGCCGACCCCACGCCAGCCCGTAATCCTCCCACGTCCAGGGCGCTGAGCCAGGGCGGCGGCGGCGCCGGGGGCAGTGGCGGCGCCATGGACACCGCGGCGGTGGCGGCGGTGCCGTTGGGTGTGGCGGCCAGGGCTAGGGCCAGGGTGTCGGGGTGGGCGCCATCCAGGTGCAGCAAAGGCATGAGTGCGGCGTGGCGGAGGGAGCCGTCCTACGGGTGGGGAAGGATGCGGGGTGCCACGGTACAAAGTGAGCTCAGCGTGCGAACGGGTGAGTTGAGTCGGCGAAAGGGCCTACACAGGGGTTGCTTGGTGAAGGCAGCGTGGCCGTCCCAATGCGTGGGGGGGTGTGCTGGTGCAGTGGTGGGAGGTCGGCGGACCGGTCGGAGGTTGACACGGTGTATCTGATGCAGGCGGCGGGCGGCTCGGAGGCGGGTTGGGATATGGGGCATGTCCCGGGATAACAGGTAGCAGGCATGGCTGGGCAGCATGCATCGCGTGCTGAGGGCACGTGGCACCCCTGCCGTACCTCCCGGCACGTGAGCACGTGCAGCGCCCGGTCCTGCGGCGCCGCCAGCACGACGCCCCCCGCCGCCGCCAGCGCCACCACGGCGGGCGAGGGCTGCCCGCGGCCGGGGTACCCGGTGTCGCCCGGCGGGGGCGGCAGCGTGAGGGCGGAGGAGCGGGAGGGGTTGGCGAGGGAGGAGGACGAGGACCTGGCCGAGGGGTGCTCCGGGGCGTCACCATCCTGGTGGGGTGGGTTTAAAGGCAGCGTATGTGGTTTGCGGTGATGTGTGTGGCTGGTGAGGGCAGGGCCAGGGCAGGAGCTGTGGCAGGCTGTGTTCCATCGAGGCGCCCAGTGCAGGTACGCGGTGATACGGCACTGCAAACCGCGTCGCCGGACGAGGGTGAACCTGGAGCCTCCGGCAGCGCAGTTCGACAGACTTTTACCACTGCAGTAGCAGGGCGCATGTCAGGCACGCTAGGGAACTTCACACAACAGAGAGGACACCGTGTAGATGGCGGTGCCCATCCCTTGCTGCCTGGGTGATTCATTTTTAGCATACGGTACCGGTAAGACCATTCGCACCTGCATGGCAAACCGCCCCTCAAGGGAGGCCCTGCACCGCCCAGCGCCCGCCGCCTCACGCCTTTCCCCACAGCTCTCACCAGGGGACTGCCCCCGTGTCGCTTCCCCTTGCACCTGGTAGCCCCTAGCGCTGACAGGCGGGGACCCCACCGCTCCAGCTGTTCCCCCTGGACCTGATACCCCAGCTGCTAAGCCACCCGGCGCACAGCTGCCCCGAGGCTGGTACACGTTACCGCGAGGCGAGGCTCTGTGAGTATTCGGTGCGCTCATGCTGGCTGTTGCCCTCGCAGTGACACTCGCTGCTGTTAATCCACCAGGGCACGGCCGCGGCCCATCGCACACTCCGGTACGCAGCGTGCCCCGTGGGCTAACGGCGCCCCCAACCGCGAGCGCTGCAGGTGTTCCTGCAGCTCCTCCCCGCGGCCTGCGTGCGCCGGGTCCGCCGGCGGCTGCAGGGGAGGACACCAGCGCCAGTCGCATAAGGGACGTCGACGACGCCTTGGTGTCCCGTGTGTGGGTTGGACCTGGTGGGGCTGCTGCTGCTGCTGCTGCTGAGAGGCTGCGGAGCGGTAAGTTGCCAGCGCTGGGCTCAGCGGCGAGGCCCGAGGGCGGCGCAGGTAGCGCCAGTCGCGGGGAGTGCCCTGCTAATGGCGGTGCCACTGACAATGGCACAAGCTGCTTTCCGTCGGAGGAGCGCGACGAGCGAACTACTTGGGGCATCCGCGAGCCAGCACCGTTGCGGCGCTGCTGCGATGCGCCGCCGCGACCTTGCGTCCCTCCAGCTGCCCCTGCCTCAGCCCTTCCCTCCGTCACTGCACCACCAGCCATGCTTGATTCGCTCGCGGGAGCAGGGAGCAGCAGCAGCGGCTGTTGGGCCTGCTGCTGCCGGTGCTGCTGCTGCGGATTGGACGGAAGCGGAGGCGGAGGCAGGGCCAGAGCGCAACCGGCAGCTGGGGACACTGCCCCCTGGCGCAGGGCCAGACGCAGGGCGGCGGGGTCTGGCGCGGCCCCCATGCGGCGGCGGTGCTGGTGCAGGGCGCACAGCTTGGCGCAGCGCAGGGAAGCGCGCACCGCAGCCATCATGTCCGACAGGGCGCCTGCGGGAGGGGGGACGCAGGATGCAGGGCACAATGCAGTGCGGATGTATAGGATGGTGTGGTTGTCAGTGCACAACGGACAGTGACGGACAGGGCTCTGTAAACAGAGCCCTGCGCACCAAAGTGTGGTGAAAGCCCGGCAGAAGAACTGCAGCACCAAAGGTGACTTCGGTTGTCTGCACCGCCCGGAACGGCTCGCCCCGTGACCTTCTGAGGCTCTAGGAAACTCTTACCTTGGTTCTGCGCCACGGGCAGCTCGCCCACGCCGGCTGCCGCCACCAGCCGCGACAGCGCCTCCCAGCCCGCCTCCTCCGCCACGCCCAGGTGCATCATCCACGTGGCGTACGCACACAGCTTGGGCTCCAGGGCCTGGAAAGCGCGTAGCGTAAAAGCAAATCGAACATTACACTCAAAACACGTACCTGCACAACTCTGTTCCGTATGGCCAAAGTTCACAACCTCGCATAGCACAACAGCCTGCTCCCATCCCTGCGCCGGGCAGGAACAGACCCACTGCAACTTAGACGCAACTTGGTGTACAGTCCACTTAGCACCCACCCGAAGCAGCTTCCTCTGCCGCAGTCGCGCCTCCTCCGGCGGCAGCGGCGCCGACTCCGCCTCCTCCCCTGTCCCCTCCGCAGCCCCGGCCCCCGCCCCCGCCCGCCTGCCGCTGTCGCCCACCACCGCCACGGTGGAGCCGCCGCTGCCCCGGCCCTCACCCTCAGCGGCGGCGGACACCGCCACAGCTAGAGACACCAGCGCGTGGGTTAGCAGGCCGGCCCACGTGTAGCAGGTGAAGAGGTATGGGTTGGAGGACAGCGTGTGGAGCAGCAGCACGCGCGTGCCGCGACCTGCGTGTTGCAGCGCGGGCCATGGGCATAGGGTACGGTAGCCACATTAGCAGTAGGATTGGACATTACGCCTTGAGGTCCCTTCACGACGCATGCACGCGGATCAGGCCAGGTTCCAGGCTGCAGGTTCCAAGCGAACTGCGTCTAACATCAAGGGGCGCTTGCGGATGCAATTGCTTGCGAGACGGTTAGGTATGGGTCTGGACGCTCACGGCGATGGGCTCAGAAATGGACCTGCCGCTCACACCCGTCTGGCTGTACAGCTGCATGCCTATCTCCATGCCGCCCGTACCTGTGTGTGTGTACAGCTGCATGCCCAGCTCCAACGCGCCTTCCACCACGCCCCAGTCGCCGTGCCGCACGGCCGCACACACGATGGCGTCCAGCGTGTCCGCCAGCACCCCGAACGCAGCGCGGTGCAGGCATCGCCCGCTGCCGCCACCGCTGGGAGCACCACTGCTGGAAGGACCGCTGCCGCCTTCGCCGCTGGGGGCACCGGCGGCCGCCTGCGGCGTGTCCGCAGTCCCAGACACCTCCTCCCGGAGGCGGCCTACCAGGAACGCCCCGTTGCCGCCCACCTGCAGCGCCGATGGCAACAGCACCAACGCCGCTTCACCAACATGGATTGCATGTATCTCAGCGCCCAAAACAACGCTGTGCCGTTTGCAAGCGGTAAAACCCCCTCCATTACCAATGCTGCTAGTGCAGCGGCGAGCGCCGCTCAACCGCCACAGGCTCATCACCAACATGATGGGGACTCATACGCCTGTGACTCGCCATGCATATGCCACGACCTGATGTCAACCCACCTGCAAGCACAGGAGCCGGCGCGCCGCCTGCACCTCGTCCTCGCTGGGCAGCGCGTCCTGCATCCCTCCTCCGCCCTGGCCACCGCTGGCCGAGCCTCCCCCGCCGCCCTCCCGGGGCTGCCCCCACGCCAGCACCTGCCCCAGCGTCGCGATCTGCTGCCACAGCAGCTGCCGCTCTAGAGCAAACGCCTGCATGCGGCCTGCCTGCTGGCTGCAGTGGTGGTGCTGGTGGTAGTGGTGTTGCTGCTGCTGCTGCTGCTGCTGTTGCTGGGCCGTGTGCGGAGCGTGTGGGCCGTGGTGCTGAGCCCAGGGGGGGGCGTTTGGTGCTGCCCCACTGGCGCTGGGGCACAGCCGGAACGCGGACGCGAACGGGGAGGGGCTAAGCTGGGCAGCTGCGTCGTGTGCCGCCGGAGCCCCAGCCAGGTGCCCAGGCGCGAGCGATGGTGCGGGTGGGAGAGGCTGTGGGACAGTTGTGGTGGAGGCGGGAGGGGCTGCGCCGGAGTCGGTGCTGACGGGGATGGCCCCGGCTGAGGTGCGGCGGGGCCGCGGGCGCGGCGTGTCCGGAGCCGGCGCCGGCGTGGTAGGCGTGGGGGCCTGAAGGACGTCGCATGGGGGCGTGGAGTGTCAAGTATATGTTTGCAGCACCAGATCAGTTGAGCGGGGCTCGGCGTCATGTTTGTTGTTAGGTACAGGCTCAGTAACAGCACATTACATTGTGCGTGCTATGAGGGGCAGGGAATGCAAGGAAGCCGATGCACTCCGTGGGCCTCCCTGTGCGCCAACGGTGCTGGCGCTTACCGTATCGGTGCTGAGGCTGCCGCTGTAGGAGCGGGTAACGCGGTAGGGCCGCATGTACACCGAGGGCCGCTTACGGAGGGCGGCTGCGCCGCCCGCCGTCCCGCGCGAGCTCGGGGCATGGCCCCCGCCCGCGCTGCTGTTGCGCGCCCCACGCGCCATGCTGGCGTGTGGTGGCAGCTCCACACCCAGGCCCAGACCCAGCCAGTTGGTGTTTGGAAGGACACCGGAAGCGCAGACCTCGTCGCTCACGTTGAGAGCAGGGAACGTCCTGGCAAAGGAAAGCGCTGGTTGGTATTTACGTCAAGTGTGCCCTGTTTTGCTGTGGTATGCTTGTGGGCCACAGGCTGACGGCACTTCCGCGGTAGTAGGGAGAGCAATTTGCAACTTGCAAGGACCTGGGACGGAGCTTGGGATAGCGCAGTCATTAGGCTTACCGGTAGACTGGCGCTTTGCGTTGCTGCAGCATGAGCGATGACCTGCAGGGCGGTTCCTCAAAGGCTGCGGGTTGCATGGCGGCTGCGACCTGTCCGAATGGGGCGGTCAGGGCGCATGGCTCCGGACGTCCACCCACGCCCTCTCCCACGATCGTGGTCTGCTGAAGAGCATCAAGCTCGGGCCTGAAAGCAGAGAAACACAAGGCTTGTTATTTTTGTGTGCACAAGGCCTGCCTGCCTTCAGTACCGGTAGGCGGCACGGAGGCACTGACCTGAGCGCTGCGCAAGCCGTACGGTACCAGGCGTACGGGTCCGTCCTGCCGTACTCCTCCACCAGCGCAAAGCAGCAGTGCGAGTGCAGCAGCTGTTGCAGCAGCGGCAGCGCGGAGGGCCTGCAGCACGCAGGACAGGGGAATTACGGTGGTGCAAAGGCGTGTGGCACGCGCAATGGTGGACGCGCATAAAGCATCCCCACGTCACTGCTGTCGGCAGCATGTAGGGCTGCACTCAGTCACCTCTTCCTGTCGCTAACCCTCAACGAGTCACACGTTGCACGGTCACCCATCGTCCCACAAACGTGGCGATAGCATTAAACTCTGCCCTGCAGCTATCCACCCAGACACCAACAACCGGCCGATCCAACACCCCGTCACCCCTGCGCGCATCAGATCCCTTACAAGGGTCACTGCGAACGGAGTTGACTGATTCGCAGCCTAGCGTACCGCCAGCACATGAAATTTTACTGCCGTGCATTTCTGTATACTTCCTCACGCTGCCCCGAACACTTTTCTGGGATCACTAGGACCCGCATAGCCTAGACGACCACTTCAGACTCAGCTACCACCGCAGCGCCGCCCATGTACTGTATGCCCTCACCCGTGCACTGCCACGTGGCCACAACAAACGAAAGCGAACTGGCTCCCTGTTTGCCACATTCGTCCATCACCACACGCCATTCAGCCCGCCCATGCACCATACAACCCTCACCGGTGCACGGCCACATCGCCCTTTACCAGTGCGCCACTAAATGCAATCTACAGATAAACGCAGGCATACTCCCAAGCGCTTGCTGCTGACATCCTCACCCGTGCAGTGCCACGTGGTCCTTGATGAGGGCATCCGCCTTCAGGGGTGGCGCAGAGGGCGATGGCCGGGAGCTGCGCATCACGCTGAGGCTGCTGGCCAGCGTGTCCCACGGGGCGGAGGGCGAGGGGCGCTCGGGGCCGGGGGCAAGGGAGGCGAAGGGGTCCAGGGAGCTGGCCCTCGCCAGCGGTGGCACGGGGGAGGGGGCAGCGGTGCCGGCGCGCAGGTGGGCGTGGTAGCCCTGCGCATGCCAAGGGTAAACGTGTCTTATTTAATGTGGTGCCCCAGCACCATGACTTGTTGTTGGGTGCGCCGGGTGTGGTGTCTAGGGTCCAGCGGCCTAGCGCAGCTCCCGATACCCCCCTCGCCCGGTTTCCTTGCGTTGGCTTCCACTGGTCCGCACCTTCAGCAGCGTGGCGAAGAGGCGCAAGAAAAGGCGCCGCACAAGCGCCTCGTGACCGCAGCCCCATCCTGCGACGAACAGATGAGCTCCATTACTTGACGATGAGTACATACCACGATTCCGTTCTGCCGCTTCACGAGACGTCAAGCACGCCGAGCCACCCTGCCGCCCGCCCAAGCCGCTAGTTCGAAGCCCTCACCGCTCGCCGCAGCCTGGTGGATGATGGCCATCCACGGGTCCGCCTCAGCGTCCAGTCCCAGCAGCGCCACAGCAGCGTGCTGGCTGCGCTGCTTGCCTTCAGGCCGCATCAGCATCGCGGCCTCGTCCTGCACGCTGGGCGCCAGCCCCACCGCAGGGGTGATCTCCGGCGATGCCACGATGCCCCCATGGCCCAGCCCGCTGACACCGCCGCCACGGCTGGCACCGCACCCCAGCCCGCTGGCTGCCGGCCGCATGAGCGCCGAGAGACACGTAACCAGCTGTACCACGGCAGGGTGCTCCATGCAGCCGGCCAGGTCCGAACCGCCATACACGCAGTCCCTGGGGGCAGCAGAAAGCAAACAGCGTTGTTACCCACACCATTGACCTAGCCAATCCTCCCGGGGTGGCCCCTTCCAAACATACCACAACGCCACATGACTGACTGCACGCTGAGTTGCCTACTTAGCCCCTTCTCAGCCAGGTCGCACCTGTCCAGGTCTGCCACAATGAGCCCCTCCGCCACCCGTGCCGCCACGCCGCCCCCGAACCACTCGCTGAACTCGCCGTCGCCGCCACTACCTCCACCACCGCCGCCAACGCCCGGCAATCCGCCGCAGGCTCCGGCGCACTGCAGCTCCGCGGCCAGTGCCGCCCCTAGGCCGCCCCCCAGGCCCATGAGGAAGGGCGTGGGCGCGTCCAGCAGGTCGGTCAGCGCCGCTGGCACCAGCGGCACGTACACGTGGGGGTACCTGCAGCGCAGGAGCCAGGACAGCAAGGGGCGGCCTTCTGACGCATAAGCGTCAACACGGCAGTGAAGCTGCTCGGACGAGGCGCTGCCCGCCAAGCAGTCGGTGAGCAGTTGGTTCCCGAGAAAGTCTGTTGCTCATCAAGGCAGTCCGGGTTTGGCGAAAGCGGTGCCACGGCGTCAAGACTGCCGCTGGGCATGCAACTGGGACCGTGCACCGGCACTGACCACAGTGGGCGGGGAACCCGATGCCGCCCCACCTGAAGGGCCACAGCAGCATGCCCAGCGCCTCGCCCACCAGCGTGGGCAGCCGCAGCTGCCCGCTGGCGAGCACCACCCGCCGGTCCAGCAGCACTGCAAGACCGACAGGTTAAGCAAGTATGACGAGCCGGCACGCAGTACTCTCTGCCGTCAGTGCATGACCACACAAAGCACAGCCGAGACAGCTGCTGGTACACCGCGCTCAGCGATGGCCGCCATTGGAATATAACATGTGTCCACGACGTGTTTAGACGGGTTAAAATGTGTCCACGACGAACTGGACGACGCAGTGGCACCATGTGCCGCAGGGACAGGCGACAAATAGCAGCTGCCGGAGGATGGGCTTTAGGCCTCGCTGCGCAGCACCCACCTGCCAGCAGGACGGTCAGGAGGTTGGCGGGGCTGAGCGCCTCCAGCGCCGGCCGCAGCGGCACCTCTGCGTCCCGCGGTACCCCCGTGTCGTCAGGCGGCCGCAGCAGGAAGCGCCGGCCCTCCACCTCGAAGCGCACCTGTCATCATAACACCACATGCCGGCATGCATGGTGCGTCGCGTGCAGGGTTATGGCTTGTGCACCGCGTCAGCACATGCATGCCCTTTCGATATTGCACCCTGTGCACCGCACGCGCTGTGCCGCTAGCAGCATCGTACAGTGGACCTTGTGGGCGCCCAACTGGGTCAGCATCTGGGCGGTGTCACAGGATTCTGAAGCATCAATCTGTGCGGCCTGTTGGTAGCTTAGGATGCGGGACGACGGAGTACGTCACAGATTCGCCGCCATCCAATAGTGGAGGGCAAGACCACCTACATCGCAGCGCATAGCCAGTGGGCTGGGGACCCTGAGGACGGCCGCGATGATGTCCGCCATAGGGGCAGAGGAGCCTGAGCAGAAGGCACTGACGAAGATGCGCCGCAGCACCTGGAGAGGAGTACGGTAAGGAGCGGCAGGATCGCGTGGCAATGCTCAGGAGCCAGCTACGGACAGACGCTTTGGAGCGAATTTGGCTTCGCAGTACGCAGTGCCTTTGCTTTACCTGTTCGGCCGTTGCGAGGTACGGCTGCCTGCACAGCAGGCACAGCGCGCACGTGGCCTTTGCCCCCAGCAGGTGTTCATGCCGTGACGCCAGCAGCGCAGGCACCGTGTCCATGTACGACAGGCAGCTGGCATACAGTCGCTTTCCGCTCTCATCTGTGGGGGCAAAAGTTAAGGGGCGATGATCAGGGCCGGGGGTGTTGTGAGCATTGTGAGAGCCCGGAGGGCCGCGCCGTTGCACACCGCACTGCCAGCACCGAGATATGCCAGGTTCCCGCAAGGCAGCGCGCGCGTGCACGCCACGCTCACCTGTCAGCACCACAGAGTATATGAGAGGTGCGCTGGAAGCACATCCCGGGTCCGCGTCGACCGGCAGTAGCACCTCAACTCCGCCGGGAAGGCAGCACTGTCGCAGAGCACCAGCGCCAGCGCAAAGTTGGGAAGGCGAAGTGACGAGACAATCACCGCAGCCAGTTATTTCAATCATACATTCAAACGATCGGGACGGCCTCTCGTGCAGTTTGGGGCTCACCGCAGGAAGCTGTTGAGGCAGTGCCATTCCCAAGCCATTCCCAAGCGACAGTTGCTCCAGCAGCCCAGCGCGATACCGAGCCCGAGGACGCCTTTGAAGTCCCTGATCTCCGTTGATAGATACTAGAGGCTGCCCGAGGCCGCAGACCGCGAACGCGAGGAATGCCAAATGCTCTGCCATTTTGACTTGCAAGCCAAAGTCAACCTTGGTGCGGTTTCATTGCACCTTGATATGGTAGGGAGGAGCATGTTCTCTTGGCCAGCAGTTTTTGCCCCCGGGCGGCAGCGCCCGGTTCAGCATTCTCCAACGTCCAAGACACTATTGTATTGGGGCCCTGGAGTGGGCCGATGCAGTAATGATTAGCACAACAGACGCCCTGAACATGTATTGTTGAAGTCCGGAACGAAGCGGGAAGCGCCAAGTGGGCAGAAGACCGTTGGGCCGAACGGAGGACTCCCCTGCCTTGCCAACCTAGGCACTCTCGGGCCTTCCTCTCCCTTTTGCCTCGTCCACCATTGACACGGCCGCTATGCTGCAATCCCATAACAGTCACCGTGTAGCTAGTACACAGACGGGTCACGTCGAGGGCACCATGAACCATGCATCCACCCCGGGGAGCTCCCCTGCGTTCACCAGCTCACCACTTCACAAGAATTCCCGTGGCACGACTCCCTCAAAGCTTACTTTAAGCTCACGAGAGCTGCGCTGGCACAGATAATGGCATGAAGGGACAGGTTTCGGGCTCTGCTCCGTGTAGCAAAGTGGACGTACTGAGTGGCAGAGTCCTTAGTTGATGGCGCATAGCTGTTACATGTGGCTGCATGCATGCAGACTGATGGCCCTTGAGCCTCCGGCTCGTACACGGGTCGTTGCACTTGCGGAGGGGAGAACTCTCGCCGTGCAACACTGACTGACTGACTGACATGTGGCAGATGAATAGTTGGGCACTCCTACGGCAAATGCACAGGTCTGCACGAAGCGTAGCACCTGTATGTCCACCTGAGACAGCCCAAATCTGACCGGCTTTCACGTCTCGCGCATAGCCAACTCACGCAGCCCCTACTCGTCCTGAGCCCCGACCTCACCTTCAAGAACTACCGCTGCAAAGCAACAGGGAGACGTCCAATTTCAACAGGCAGGACCCGGCCCACCAAGGCTTGGAATAATGGACAGAGGACCATGTGCAAATGGACCCCCAACAACAGGAACACCAGTTCGTTAAGGCCGTTTACTGTCGCAACCTGATGCCTGGCACGGGCCTACAGGCTCTAAACCGTAATCACATTTTAACGCACATCGCAGCAACAGATAAGAATCAGCACCATACATAACATACCAATGTCACACCACCATTCCCCACGTGCGCGTATGCAGGTGCTGTGAGTGTGCATGTCTAGCATCCCCCCAGGTTATGACATTTGTTCGCAGATATGAAGGCCCGCACGCAGGCGGCAGTGCACGCATAACGCCATAAGGCCCACACAGGACATTCCACCCCTTGTCGAGCCCTGCATACATGCCCAAGGCCGATCGCCGCGGTGCGGCTGCGGCATTATACACCACAGCGGCTACATCTCTGGATTAAAACCCGCAATCAATGTAACACGCACGCGCACGCTCTCCTGTCCAGCTCCAAGACACTTGGCCCCGCTCACAATGCATAGCACCCTTGCCCATACCGGTGCCCAACGACGTCTCGACTGCGCGTTCAGCCTGCTGCTCCCTGCTCCCAGGTGTCCTGTGCCACTCACTTCCGCCCCCCGCTGCCAGCCACGCCAACGGCACACACCGCCGCGTGCCCCGCCTTCCTGTGCGCCGCCATGCACACCTTCCCACAGTACCTCGCCAACCCGCACCCGTGCACGCACGCAACCAGCCCGCCCTCCACCGCCGCCTCGCTGTCCCCGTCCAAGTTCGCGCACCTCGGGTTGCTGCACGTGCGCAGCAGCCCACGCACCTCGCGCAGGCTCTCGCCACTCCAGCCCTCCACCCCCGCCCCCACCCCCACCGCTGCACCCGTCCCCACCTCCGAGCGTGCTCCCCTCTCCACTAGCCCGAACGCGCGCATCACGGCCGCGCGGAGCTCACCTAACAGCTCCTCGCCGCGCTCCACCGCTCCTGCCTCCACTTTGGCCCCAGACCCCTGCCCCCACAGTTCTAGCAGGTCTGCAAGCGGCTTCAGCGCTTTGGCGATGGCCTCATTCTTTGGCATTTCCAGCGCATCGCCCAGCTCCCGTACGAGCTCCGGCGGCCACGTGCCTGTCTCCCGGCCGCCAGCCGGTGCCGCCGCCTTTGACTTTGCCTTTCCTGCCGTTGCTGGACGCTTGCTGCCCCCTGAAGCTTGGCCCACCGCCGCGGCCGCGGCGCCTGAACGTGCCGCCGCCGCTGCGTGCTGCAGCTTGTCCGGCATTGCCGCCGCCACGGCCACCAGCGCTGCTGCCACGTGCCTAACCTCGGCACTGCCACGTGGCGTTACGGCGGCAAAGAGCCGCAGCGCGGTGCCCAGCAGCTCCACCACCCCCAGCTCCTTAAACAGCTCCTCACACCATGGATACCGGTAGCGGCTTCCGTTTGCTGCCCCCGCTGCAGCGGAGCCGCCGCTACCGTCGCCGCCGCCACCCGCACCACCACCGCCACCAGCACTGCTGCTGCTGCCGCTGCTGCCCGCTCCTGCGGCAGCCCCAGCAACCGCCTGCATTGCCACACCCCCGCCACCCCCACCACCGCCGCCACCAGCACTGCTGCCGCTGCCGCTGCTGCCGCTGCTGCCGCTGCCGCCTGCTCCTGTGGCAGCTCCAGCAACCGCTCGGTCGCCCAAGCTGGTAGCTGCAAACGCCGACAGGCATCTGCACACGCAGCCCCAGGAGTGGAACACACGCAGCTGCTGCATGGCAGCCGCCAGGGAGGCTCTCACGTTGGCCTTGGCCGCCCCGCCCAGCGACTTGTCCACCAAACCCAGGGCACGGCACGTGGCAGCGCGTGCGTAGTCCGCCAGGGGTGGAAGCAGCTGGCACACCGCGTACGCCGACAGCAGCTGCAGCCGAGGCCTGCCAGCCTGCACAGCTGCCACTCCTTCCTCCTGCGCGTAGATGGACGTCCAACTTGCCCTGCCGTCAACCCCGAACAGCACCTCGGCCGCTCCGATTAGCACGTCAGACACGACATCAGATGAGTTTACGAGGCTTTGGGTTGGGAGCGGCGTGCCCTGGAACGACAGCGACGCGGTTACGACGCCGTTCACCTGCCCGTCCAGCTGAGCAGGCAGCTTACGTAATGTAGCCACCAGAGAGGCTCCCCGCCGTGCATCGCCGTACGACAGGAGCCAGCCGAGGTACGGCCAGGCGCTCTTGGGGCCCCGGAAAGCCTCTACTATGAGCCGGGAGTGAGGGCCGTTGGGTTCTGTGGCGGCGCGGCGGAGTAGGGTCTCCAGGCAGGGCAGCAGGCCGCCCTTGAGCGCGGCCGCGACACGTGGCGGCGGGGTGGGCGGCAGCGGGCCTGCATGTAGCGAGGAGCAGGGTGTGAGCGTGTAGCCGGCATTGGGACCAACGCCCAGTGCGATATCGCCAAGGCGGGCCGGCAGACGGCAGGACGCGTACAGACACACCGCGCCCAACGGGTGTCCAGAAACAGGTATGTACGGATCATATCTTCGGGGTATGCAGTGTGGAGCTGTGGTGTTATCATAGGCGAAACAGGGAAAAGCAGTTCCAGCAACCCACCTGTGAGGGGTCCCAAGTCCGGGATCTTGAACAGGGGCCCGAACATACTGGCCGCGGACGCTGATGGGGCATCGTATTGTATGTTGTACAGGGCAGCCCCCACGAGGGCCTCCCACCAGCGCGCCTCCATCGCCCTGGCAGCTGCTGCGGTGAGGCACTTCCGCCCAGGCACAGCTCCCGCCGCCTCCCCTGCCCCTGCCGCAGCCGTCCCTGTCCCAGCCGTCCTTGTCCCTGCCCCAACCGCCGCGGCTTCTGCCGCCACCGGGCCTGCCCCAGCCGAAACCGTCGCCGCCTGGCCCGCTGCACCGCCGTCCCCGTCTCCGCCTCCGCCCTCGCCCGCGCCTTTGCCGCCACCACCTTGCACACCGTCCAACAGCTCCCTGGAGTGCCGCAACGCCCTGGCCGCCAC
>VFQN01004417.1_pt1 | contig 18590 bp, 13 predicted proteins | sample 3512371 | NCBI WGS metagenome assembly VFQN01 (sample SAMN10412370, study PRJNA504923) | tailings metagenome | isolation source: Replicate 2 from Balatoc abandoned mine | place: Philippines: Itogon, Benguet | collected 2017-08-28 | reverse complement strand
ATGGGCAGCAAGCGCAAAGGCGGAGGGAGAGTTTCAAGCGGAGCGTAGCGCAGAGGAAGGCCCCTTCCCTTCCTTCCTTCGCAAGCCAATCGAATGGTGCCGTTCTCTATCTATGTGTCGAGGGCGTCTTGATCGGTGAAACGGCCCTGGGCGCGACGTTCAGGGGGGAGCATCCACCGCAACTCGGGTACCACCCAGCTACGACTAGCAACCCTTAGCACATATATTCTCAAAAGTTATAATATGGGCGGTTGCACATCAAAACCGGTAATCGTGGAAGGCGGAGGCGTCCAGCAACATGCAGAGAACGTTCAAGGGGACTCTGCGACAAGCATCAACGTGAAGGAGCACACGGAGACAAAAGATGAACAGCATGCGCCTCTTTCGGCTGCTCCTTCAGTGTCCGGAGGTTCCCAACTGCGCGCAAAGCCTGCATGGCAGAACAGCCTCAGAAAGAGCTTGTCCAAGCGTGTCCGCTCAATGGTCCGGGGCGAATCGAGTCTCTACCGAGTGGACAGCAGCGACGAAGAGCACGGTGGCGACGTTCGCAAGTCCAAGAGCCGGCTCTTTGGCGGAAGCAAGCGCGGAGGCCGCTCGAGGCGCGCTCGAGCGGCGCATGATGGAGGCCCGGGCGCCTCCCGCGTTTGGTTTGCGTCCGCCACGGCAGCTGCCGGCCAACACGCCGACTCGGATGACGACGAGCTGCCGGTGCTGTCGCCACAGCATGGCCGCGGCGCCGAGGGCGAGGGGCAATCAACTCACGGCGGGGCCCCTCCCTTGGCGACCATCACCGGCGTTCAATCCTTCCACCACGTCCAAAGCTTCAAATCCACCGCAAAGGACGACGACGAGGACGCAACGCCACGTCGCGGCGCGCGTGACGGGAGCGACGACGCCTACAGCAACGGCGACGTCCCGCCATCATCGTCTCGCCAACGCCCCAGCGGCCTCGTCCTGGACAAGGCCGGTCTCCCCGACAACCACTGGCTGGACGGCCCGGTGGCCACCCGCGTGGGCAGCCGGCAGGGCAGCAGCAGCCTGGCCGCCACGCCCCGTGCTCAGGGCGCCGAGCGCGCCAGCCAGCGCCCGCAGCAGGGCTGGCGCGCGCCGGACGAGGCATGGGACAGCGCCCGCATGAACGCCCTGCGCACAGAAGAGGGGGCCTCCCCTGCATCACGAGAGCGAGCACGCACGGCGGCCAACGGCTCCCCGGGTGGTGCTCCGCCCAGCCCCCTGGGCTCACCAAACGGCGTCGCAGGGCAGCCCCCGCAGGCGGCCGTCCCGCCCGGCTCCCCAGCAGCGGCCCAGACCCACAAGCAGCAGCCGCAAGTGCCGCTGCCTCCATCGCCGCCCCAGCAGCAGCAGCAGCCGTCCCCGCACCAGGCCACCCCACGCCCGCGGCAGGACGCCGTGTGCACGCAGTCGCCCAAGCAGCAGCAGGAGCAGCAGGGCTCGCCTGCGGCACAACAACAGCAGCAGCAACAGGCAGGGGCTGGCAAAGAGAAGGAGAAGGACAAAGAGAAGGACAAGGGGCAGGACGGCGGCGCCGCGGTGCAGTGGGTCATCCGGCCTGGCCCGCCTGTGGAGTCTGTGTACGAGATGGGCAATGTGCTGGGCAAGGGCAGCTTCGGAGTGGTGAGTGGGCGGGGTCCGGGGGCAAGGCGGGGGGACGGGGCTGCAGGAAGGAAGTCGCGACAATGCTCGTACTCTTGTTCTGTACGGCAAGGATGGAAGATCCTTACGCGTATGCCTCTACATGCATTCACCAGCACGCCTTGCGGTTACCAGTACTGCTGGCCAACTCATGCACCTGCCGTGCCCCCCGCGCCCCATCTCCCCACCAGGTCCGCGCCGCCACGCACCGCGGCAGCGGCAGCTCCGTTGCCGTCAAGTCCATCCGCAAGAGTCTGCTGGCCGCCTCCGACGTGGCGGGGCTGCGGCGCGAGGTGGAGATCCTGCACCACCTGGCGGGCCACCCGCACATCAGCCAGCTGCTGGGCGTGTTCGAGGACAGCAGCAGCCTGCACCTGGTGCTGGAGCTGTACCAGGTGCGTGTGGGTGTGCGTGCCTTGTGTGGTGGTGGTGGTTAATTGCAGGACGGCGGTTGGGAGTAGGATGCTGAGTTGTGTGTCTGCGGTAGGCCTTGGTGAAGCTCGCTCGCCGGGTTTGGCCGCAAGTGTATACGTAGTACGTGTTCTCTGACCTCCCCTGCCCCACTCCCCTGTCAGGGCGGCGACCTTTTTGATGCCATCATCGCCACGGGCCGCCACAGCGAGCGGGCGGCCGCGGACGTGATGCGCACCGTGCTCACAGCCATCGCCTACTGCCACGCGATGGGCGTGGCGCACAGGGTGGGTGGGCGGGGTTGAGGGGTTATAGAGGCAGGGCCAGCAAGGGAGGCACCAGCTGGTTGCTGGTTGTTGGGCGGTGGGCCGGGCTTGCGGGCCGCTTTGTTGAGTTTTCGAGGAACCTCCCAAGCTGCAGCACTGTGCTACAATGCCCCTTAGCGCCGCTTAGCACGGCCTTAACCCATTCCCCATCTGTCCCCCCTTGTGCCCCCCAGGACATCAAGCCCGAGAACTTCATGCTGACGGCGCCGCCCACCACCCACCCGGGGTACGACGAGGACGCCGACGCGCTGGCCGGCCCCCGCGGGGAGGCGGGCGCCGTGGGCAGCCGCCTCAAGCTCATAGACTTTGGGCTCAGCGTCTTCTGCACGGGTGCGCGCCGGGGTTCCTGGGGGTTCCTGCAGGGCAGGGAGCCTTGCGCGCTGGAAGGCCGCTAGTATTGTGGTTGCTTGGGGGGAAAGGAGGCCAACGTATAGTCCAGTGGTGCATGCGAGCGGTTGTGCATGCACAACCACCTCTATATGAAACCAGCCTAGCCAACAAGGCAACAACCCTCAACTGCTCCTCCGACCGCCCCCACCACCCCCAGACGACGCCCCCATGTCGGAGACGGTGGGCACCTCATACTACGTGGCACCCGAGGTGCTGGGCCGCAAGTACTCGCGGTCCGCGGACGTGTGGAGCGCCGGGGTCATCCTGCACATCCTGCTGGTGGGTGGCGGGGGTGTGGTCGTACCGAATGTGGCTTGGGAAGGGGGCGCCTGGGTTCTGGTGGTGGCGGGGCGTGCACGTGCCCAATGCAGCGCTTGGAGCACATACGGCCCCACCGGTCCCCTTGTGCCCTTCTCCTGGTTGGCCCGCTGGCGCCACACCACCTCTGACTAGCATTTTGCTTCCGCCCTGCCCTCGCCCTTGCCCGCCCAGGCCGGCTACGCCCCCTTTGACGGGCGCAACGACGGCGAGATCCTGCGCGCCGTGCAGCAGGGCCGCCTGGACCTCACCACCGACCCCATCTGGGGCGCCATCAGCAGGGACGGCCTGCAGGTGCTCAAGGCCATGCTGGAGCGCAACCCGGAGAAGCGGTGAGGGGCGGGCGGCGGGGCCAGGGGGCGGGAAAAGGGGAAGGGAAACAGCGTGGAAGGGGGCGTGAGGGCAGGTCCGTTTGACGCGGCCCCTTGTTGAACGATAGGCCTGCGGTGAAAGGAGCAGGGAGGGATCCCGCCCGCCTTCCGTCCACGCCTTGCCGCTGTGCCCCGCGCTGGCCCGTGCCCCGCTGCCTCTCGCCGGGCGCCATGCCCCTGACTTGCCACTCGTCCTACCCCTGCCCCCCTCCCACCCTTGCCCCAGCGCCACCGCCGACCAGCTGCTGGCCATGCCGTGGCTGGGCCGCTCCGCCGCCGCCTGCACCGCGCCCGCCGCGCCGCTGCCGGGCGTGGTGTCGGAGCGCATGCGCCGCTTCGCGCGCATGAACTCGTTCAAGAAGGAGGCGCGCAGGGTGGGTGCGGGTCGGGGAGATGGGTCGGATGGTATTGGGGGCCTGCGTGCTAGGGGCGGAGCAGGAGCGTGCCGGTGGGAAGAGACCGCCTTGAACTCGCCCTCGGTGCAATTCGCACGTGCCTACTTCCCCGGCCCACATGACCTGCACTCATCCCTTCCCCTTGAGCCCCGCCTCGTTAATCCTATTCCCCCATTCTCCCGCCAGGTCGTGGCCGGCCTGATGCGCGCCGAGGAGGTTGCCGGCCTGATGGCGCAGTTCCAGGCGCTGGACGCCGACCGCGACGGCAAGCTGAGCGTGCAGGAGCTGGCGGCGGGGCTGGGCCGCCAGGAGCTGCGCGGGCCGTCCGTCAGCGGGCCGGCCGCCAAGCCCATGCTGGACGAGCGGGAGCTGCGGCGCCTGGTGGAGCGGTGAGGGGGCGGGCGGGAGGTTGGGGTGGGGTGCGACAATCCCACAGGCAGCGTTACGGGGCTCGACCTCTCGCTCTACACCAACCTTTTGACCGCACGCGCCTGCACCCCTTCGGCACCCACAACGGGACCCTTCTCCGGCGCTACCTACTCTTGATTCACGATAATGTAGCCAGTCCACACGTAGTCGTACTACGCTTGTCTTGTCAAGATCGTGTTGCCTTACCTGCTCCCCTTGCTTCTCCCCTTGCTCCCCCGCAGCACCGACCTTGACGGCGACGGCATGCTGGACGCCTCCGAGTTCCTGGGCGCCGCGCTGCCCACCGCCACCCTGGCCCGTCAGGCGCAGGCCGCGCTGCAGGCCATGGCAGCGATGCAGGCCGCGGGCGGGTCGCAGGGACACGGGGCCGGACATGGGGCTGGACACGGTCACGGCCACGCCGGCAGCCGCCCCACCTCCGCGGCGGCGGCGGCGGCGGTGGCTGCGTCCGGCGGCAGCGCGCTGGCCCTGGCGTTCCAGCACTTTGACGCCGACGGCAGCGGCTACATCACGGTGGACGAGCTGCGGGGCGCGCTGGCGACGCACCACCCAGACGGCGACGGGCCGGACGTGCGGGTGGGTGGCAGGGCAAGGGGGGAGGGGAGGGAGGGATGTGGGGCTGTGGGGGCGTGGGACGGGCAGCTGGGCTCCGGGTTCAGGGTGTGGGGTATGCGGGCATTAGACGTCGCGCACAGGGTGCAAGGAGGTGGTTGTTGCCCAGACTGGACTTGTACTCTGGCCCGCTGCACTCTGTATCTCAATCCGGTCTTTGCTTTGCCGGTTTTCCCCAGGCTCTGCTGCGTGACCTGGACACTGACGGCGACGGGCGGCTGTCGTACGCCGAGTTCCTGTCCATGCTGGCCGCGGCGGACGAGGAGGAGCGGGAGGGCCAGGAGGGCGAGGAGGAGGAGGACGAGGCGCCGCGGCGGCCGCGCAAGGTCGACCGCCAGGTGGGGCTGCGGGCAGGGGCAGTGCAGAGCGCTAACAGGCCCATGAGGGCATGGGTGGTGCACGGTTCATTTATGTTGTCTGCCGCTGGTTGCGGGGGGGGGGGTGTTTTTGGTCGCGCTGGTGCTGTGGATGGCAGGTTCGCGGACCGCTCTACATTGAACTACTTCCCCATCCTCCCCGACCTCGGTCCCGGGCCTGACTTCTTTGCTAACGCTGCCCCGGGTCGTTGGGCACCTGGGCCATACTGATCGACTTCCTCTCGCATGCCTGGACCGTACATGTCCCCCCTCGCTGCTGCGCCTCCTGTTGGGACGTATTCCGCGCTATAGTCGAGAGATATGTGATGCTCGTGCTGACGCCAACTGTGTTGTCCTTCCTTACCTGCAGGTGTCCCGCGCCTTCGTCACGGCGCTGGCCCGCTCCATGTGCAAGTCGCGCAACGCCACGCGCCTGCGCGGCTCCAAGGGGGAGGCGGCGCTGGCGTCAGCGGCGGCGGCGGCCGTGGCGGCGGCGGACGCCGAGGCGGAGGCGGAGGCGGCGGAGGCGCGGGGAGAGCCCATGCGGGAGGAGAGCGTGGACGAGGAGGGCGGCCTGCGGACGGAGAGCAGCTCGGGGGCCAAGGGGCAGGAGAGGGAGCGCAAGTCGCCGCTGGGAGCGGCGAAGGCGGCAGCGGCGGGAGGGAGCACGCCCGCCGGCGGCAAGAAGCAGTCGCCGAGGGGCGTGCGGATTGCGGGGGTGGCGGAGGCAGGGACGGGCGCGGGGGCGCGGGCGGCGGGCGCGCGGGCGCCGGTGCCTCCTACACACTCGAGCCTGGCGGCGTGGAGCACGTCGGGGGCGGGGCAGGGGCAGGGGCAAGGGCAGGGACAGGGCCGGACGCATGGGCGGCATGCCAGCGTGGACTCCACGGCTGCCGTACACTCGTACAGCGGCCGCGCGTCGCCCAACCTGTGGCGGGACGAGGAACAGCAAGGCGCTGCAGCCAGCGGCGCCGCCGCTCGCATGCAGACCAGCACGTCCGTTGTCGGCGGCGGCGGCGGTGCCAGCCACGTGCCGTCGCGGCTAGCGGCCGGCGGCGGTGGTAGCATGGCGGCGGCTGGCGGCGCTGCGGCCCGGCAGGGGCAGGCCCAGGCCAACGGCAGCGGCTCCCCGGCGGCGGCGGCAGCGGCGGCGGTTGTGGACAAGCGGCTGTACGAGGCGGCGGAGGCGGCGGCGCTGAGCCTGATGGCCTCCGCGGGGGAGAGCGAGCTGCTGGAGCAGCTGTCCATGCCCAGCAGCAGCCTGGAGGCACACTCCTCCGCGCCCCTGCAGCAGCAGCAGACGCAGCAGGCCGGCAGCCCCGCCGGCCGCCAGCGGGAGCAGTACCAGCAGTACCAGTCTCAGTCGCAGGCCCTCTACACGCCGCAACGCACGCCGCCGCAGCCGGCGATCCCCGCCAGCCGCGCGCGCCGCCACTCCGCCGCCGCAGCCATGGACCTGAACGTGCGGGTAGACGGCGGCGGCAGCGGCGGCAGCAGCCGGCACGCCAGCCCCATGGCCGCCAGCCCGCAGCACCACCACCAGCACCACCGCAGCAGCCAGCAGCATCCGCACCATGCCGCTGGGCCCTCGCCGCAGCTCCTGCACTCCCCCCGCTCCCGGGTCACGCCCCTGGTCCCCTCCTCGCCCCACGCCAGCCGCCTGGGCCCTGCCCAGCCCCACACCGGTACCCAGTCCCAGCAGCAGGAGCGCCAGGCCTCCGGCTGGTTCTACTCGCCCGGCGCCGGCTCGCCCAGCAGCGGCGGCGGTGGCGGCGCAAAGCGCGGCGTCAACCCCCGCGGCGTGGAGCTCAGCGCCGCGTCGGCGTCGTACAGCGGCACGCGGCCGAGCGTGGACCTGTCCGCCGCCTCCGCCACCACCGCCGCGCAGTTCTACGCCGCCAACCCCCGCGCGTCGCGCCTCAGCCCGCACGAGCTGCTGGTGGCGGCACCCGCCGGCGGCAGCGGCAGCGCCTCGCCGGCTCGGGCGCAGCGCCAGGGCGGCGGCGGCGCCGCCGCCGCCGGCGCCTGGTCCCAGCCCTACCAGCGCATCGACCAGGAGCCGTACAGCCCCGGCTGCAAGGCGGGCCGCGGCACTGGTGGCGGCGCGTACGAGGACGCCGGGCCGCCAGGATCGGCGGCGATGGCGGAGATGCTGCCGGGGGCGTTTTCGGAGCCGCTGGCGTCGATGCCGGGGCCGATGGCGGCGGGCCGGGCCAGCGGACCGTCACGGTTGGGCGGCGGAGGGCAGCGGGCTGGAGCGGGAGACTGGGGCGGCGCCGGCGCGCCGCCCCCGTGGGAGGCTGCCGCTGCAGGTGTGCGGCTGAGCGACCCTTGAGGGGTGGCGGAGGGAGAGGGAGGCGGCGGCGGCCTGGCTTGCACACAGTGAGCCCCGCCTGGGGGGCAACGGGGTTGTTGGAGGGCACAGGGCAGGACAGCGCATGCGATGCTGTCAGTCACTGGGTGTTTGCTGGCTCGCTGGCCGCTGCTGCACCATGTACCACTGCCATAACGTACTGGCGTCCGGTGCGGAGGCATCCTGGCACAGCAAGAACCGTGCAGACGGGCGTCGGGTGTTGCGGTTGGGGGTGAGTGTTCGCAGCATGTCGTCAAGGCTGTGCGGATCTGCTGGCACCGTACGGCGCTGACGCGTTTCCCGTTCCTGCTGTGCGGTGCTGTGCCTGCCGCAGGCGTGTAGCGCTGAGGCCGGAGCGGTGATGTTCGCTGGCCCTCTGCGGAGTCGTGCGTGTTGCCGGTAGTCACGCCAGGCGGTGTGCACCGCACCAGGGGCGCCGCCCTGGTCATCGGAACAAGTCCTCGCAGTACTTGTGGTGATGAGTATGCTATGACGCGTTGACATGTTGAAGCGAAGGTGGTTGGCTTGAGGTTGCTTCAGACACCCAGCGTGGGCATTCGCCAGTCCCCGCCTGCATATACGGAGTCTGTAAATTTCCTGGAAATCCATCCGGGTAAGCTACGTGCGCAGGAACGTGATGGGCTGTGATGAGAGCGGTGGCGCGGCATGCCTGCATGTGCAGGTGTTGGGGGGTGGAGGTGCTGGGGGGTGGAGGAGCCGGCCAGTGCCGGTGCGGTGGTTTGCTTGGCGCGCATTTGGATGTGCCGTATGCTGACGTGTTCCTCGGCGGGACCGGCATTGCAACGATTATATGTACCACCACGGATGGGGTATTCATGACTAGGGAACTCGGAGGGTGGGCGCTCGGACGGATGCGGGGCCAACCGCGTAGGCTGTGCCCTGCAGGGAGGCTGCGGTGTGGCCTTGTGGAGGGCTTGGCGCAGATCGAGGGTCCTCCACTAGTTTGCTGCTGAGCGGAGCGGGCGGGGGCTGCATGAGGGGCGGAGGGCTGTGCGCGGGGCGCAAAGGGGGTTCCCCGGGGCGGCAGGCCCATGCCGTACCGGTACTGTGCAGTGGGGTGAGGCCGGGCATCCAGCCACATGGGGCGGTGTGCGGGGCGTTAGCGCTCGTGCGTGTGTGTGCTGTGACCCGTAACAGGCTGTGCTGATTGCTGGTGCGTGTCTGGAGGACGCACAAAGAACAGCAAAGTATATGGTCGTTGCATGGTTGCCACGTTATGTAACGTTATGGGGCACACAAGCGGGGAATCCCCTGCACCGCATTCTGCAACATGTGAGCTTGCGTGACGCGGTTGGGAATGGATGGGGGATCGGGGTGTTCGCTTGGCGTGGACGAGGGCGTGTGCTAGTGCGATCTGGACGCGCGAGGGGGGCTCACTAAGTTAAGTGTGGAGCGTGGGGAATATGTATGGTACGGTACAGCAAATATTCATCCGCGGTGGCTCTGCACCGTGGCCGGCGTGTTTCTGCCCGCATGGGCCATTGAGGTTGGTGCGTTAGCTCGCAGCGGCTTGCGTGCTCGGCAAGCCAGGCGCGTGGTGCTGTGTAGCGGCGTGGGCGTCTCGCTGCACAACATGCATTCTTTAAGAGTTTTATCCCTGTGCAGTGGGATGCCTGCTGGGCCGCGGCTGGCTTGTGCGAGTTATTGGCGTTGCGCGTCCGGGGCAAAGCCCGGAGATGACAATTGAGATGATTGCGCAGGAGGGGGGCCCCTGTGGCCGCTGGGCGTGGGCGTGGCTACGGCGTGCATGGTGCTGCGGCAAGGTGGAGACTTAACAGCATGAATAAAGCGAATTGGGGTTGCGCTGCGATACGCGCGGCCTTGCAGGAAGCCCCAGAAGAGCATGGGCTATTGGGCATATAGCATGATGGGTAAACGGTTGCCTTTCCTCGGGGTGTGGAGACGTGGCAAGGAGCACCCCTGCCAGTCGTGGTGATCCGAGGCCCTCCGTTACAACCGAACTGTATGACCATATGGCATTCATTGTTGCGGCATAGGGGTGGCCCTGCGCGCCGCCGTCTTTTCTTGACCTGTGCTCGCTATGTTCTGTCTTATCTGGATGCGGAGGAGGCGATGCACTCGCCTGATGACATACTGTTTCATGCGTGAGCTCACACAAGTAAGAAGTGGTGCGGGGGCAGCTGTGGTGGCTTGAGCCCACGTGCTGGGGTGCTACATGCTGCAACCTTGTGTAGTACATACGCGCCCAAAGCGACGAGATGCGCCTTTGTAATTGACCAGCATTGACCTACCATACCCCCGTTTATGGCTTCGGTACTGCTGTGGCATCGCCCATCACCTGCCTTTCTACCGTGTACCATAAGAAGCAGAGATGCATCCAGTGCAGCAATGGGTACGGCAGTGCGTCAACAGTTCACGACACTCCCATACGGCCCCTGCCTGCCGGCCAGAAGCAGGGCTATCCAGCGCACTGAAAAGCACACGGGGTGCACCGGTGCACTGTAAACAAGCAGCGCACGGCGGCCATACCATGCTGCGTATGCGGTGGTGTTAGAACCTCAAGCTGATGCGTTCGATTGGAATTTCCTAACTTCTAAATGGAACCGGGGCACGCATGGAACCGCAGTTAGGTTGTCCTTGTGGCCCTGCAAAGCAGAACGGAGCCGTTCTTGCTGGAGCAGCAGAACAGCCTGCTGGAGGAGGCAGGCCTTCCTCCCGTGCCTGCCTTTTCCCACCTGTTTCGGGTACCGGCCATGCGTGCCAGGCACCTTCCGCGGCAGCAGTGCATGGCGGTGCAGTACGTTGCCAGGCACTTGTGCCAAATGTGTGGTGATTGTGGGTGTTGGGTGGTCGGTTTACTCTGGTTCACCGGTCCCTGGGTTCTGGGTACGCCTTCACCAGTTAGAAGTGCCGTGTGCCGTATGCGTCCGCGGTGACGGCGGTTGCTTGCATGTTTGACGGGGATCCGCGGTACGACACCTAGGAAATTGGGTTTTCTTCCGTCCCCGCAACTGATACAGCTGTCCCTGTTCCGTCCCACAATATGAAGCGCGGCCAACTCACGACCACAACCAACGCAAAGCGCCCACAACACAGCAAACCACCACGCCTGATGACGCCTGACAGACCAAAGGCGCAGTCAACACCAGGCCGCGAACCGAACCGCTCCGTCCGAAGGCAAGCACCGCCAAGTGCGCTCGCCCACCACGCAAGCACGACTTTCCTCCCGTGCAGAATGCTGCCTTTGGCCCAGCCAGGGGAGCTATTGACTAGACTCCCCTCCAGCCAGTAGGCAGCAAGGACCCCTGATGCCCCCCTGCCGGCACGTGACCCTACTAGCTAGGCAAGCCGGCGGCGTACTACGTACGGTACCTCGAGAGCAGGAAAAGACACATTCTGCTCCATCCCCGGACACCGCAAGCACGTTGCACACCCCCTTCTCCCATTTGTTCACCAAGACTCCAAGTCGAGGACAAAGCCGCAACCTTCGTGGCGGAAAAAAAAAACCTTCGTGGCGGAGGGCGAAAGTCAACCCATTGCAGCAACCAGTTGCATCAGTGGACGGTGCCACGTCAAACCGATATTGCTATCTACTGCTTGGGGGCGTGCAGCCAGATACGGGTACGGGGGCCAAGTGGGCCAAGGGCGCGGGCACACGTGGCTACTGGCACGCGCCCACACCGTACGGTGTACGCCCGAGGACATCCCGCGGCCTTCACCAGCTTCAGACTCACTCCGCGGGCGGTCCCACCTCGGCGCTCACCCGAACACAGCAACACACAGCACCTGCAATGACAGCAGCCATTGCCTTCCGTCCCGGACAGAACCTGTCTTACGCGCTGCACGAGTGTCACCCACCCACCCAGCGCAGGGCTTTGCGTGACAGCTGGACCTGAAGCCCCCGCCCGGCCTCCCATTCGAAGAGCCACGCACCACCTCGCAACATCATTCTGGTACACTATTTGCTGTACTTGTAGTGGGGAATGAATGTTTAGCGTCAGGACGTGTCACAGCTGTATTGCGGCAGCGGCACAACGTTGCCCAACCGCCAGAGTACAAAACGACAAGTCGTCGTCAAGGTTACGGGTACCGTATGCTTGCTGCTTGACCCAACCGCCACAGTACAAAACCACAGGCCATCGTCGAGGTTACGGGTATGCTTGCTGCATGACCAACATGACCAACCGAAACGCCCTTTAGAACCTTCCCACCGCGCAACCCCATCCTGCACTTGTCAGCATGAAGGACCCTTGCGCCTTGCCTCGGGGAATCGCATACCCTACAGCCACACACAGCCCATTGCTCTGTTGCCATAGTTTCTGGGAGTCCTGTAAGCTGTAACCGGATAGTCAGCGGCTCCCATGTGGCCGCCGTACGCCATCCGGTCCCGGAGCGTGCAGGGCAAGGGCACGTAATGGCCAGCCCACTTTCCTCCTTGCATGGTCGCAATATACATAGTGCACACACTGTACTAATACACGTCACTGTCTGTCTCAAAGCCTCTCGTGTAAAGCGCGCAGCGCAGTCCAAATCAAGTCGAGAGTCAAGCCGGCAGCATTGCGTGGTGGGTGCTCTTTGTCTTCTCCAATAGGTCCAACTGCAGTTTAGAAGCACAATGACCACCGAAGCAGGTGTTTGCGCGCTCTCCGGAAATTCCTTCCGGACGCGCACGAAACAAGCCCTGCGGAAGCCCGATCACCACATCTTGACAGCGCCATTACCGACTCAATTGACTTGACTCGCGTAGTGTCGCGCGGGCATTTCCCGGTGCTCACGACACCGTGGCTGGGGCCTGCCGCCTGCTGAACTATGCGCCCTTGCACCGCCCCTCCTTGCTGACCCCCAGGGCCACGAGCGCTATCCAAGGCTGTTGGCCAACTTCTTTCTGCCCCTGCACTCCTCGCAAGAGAACCAGCCAGCATGGACCTGGGCGGGGCCAGCAACTGCGCCACGCAGCAGCAGCTGCCCACAGCCCTCCAGCTGCACATCCTGTCCTTCCTCTGCCCCAACGACCGCGCCCTCAGCGGCCGACTGGTGTCCCCTGACACAGCAGATGCCCTCAGCGGGCCCCAGAACTGCACCGCCTTCCTGTCCCAGCCGCTGCCGGCCCATGCGGTGCCTTGGTTCATGGAGGCGGGGCAGCAGCACATGCGGCAGCTGGCCTCCCGGCACAAGCTGCACCTGTTGTGCACGGCCGCCGCTAGCGGCAGCGAGGGGAATCTGGAGGCAGCGTTGGCGCTGCTGCAACCCAGCATCTTTCCAGAGCTGCTGCAGCACTGGATTTCATTTCGTGGTCCTTACCTCGCCACGGACCTTGGTGTGACAGCGGTCAAGGCCGGCCACCCGCAGCTGCTGGGCTGGCTGCTGCGCCGCTGCCCGGGGCGGCTGCGGCCAGGCTGCGTGCTGCAGGCTGCTGCGCAGCACTGCGACCTGGCTGGGCTAAGGTCTGTTTACGAGGCACTGAAGGACCATGACAAGCGCAGCGACGGAGGCAGTGGCAGTCTTGTGGACCGCCTTGGGTGCCCCCAGTTAATATTGGATGCTGCCGCAAAATCAGCCACCCCTGACAGCCCAGAGAAAATGCAGTGGCTAATGTCGACCCTCGATGGGAGCTGCCGAGTGCAAGAGAGTACAGCAGTGGCTGCGGCCCGCTGTGGGGACCTGGGCCGGCTGCGGTGGCTGCATAGCGTTGGTTGCCCTATGGACGATTTGCGGGTTCTGGAAACGGCCCTGGAGCACGCCGACCTGGCCGTGGCGCAGTGGCTGGTGGACGAGGCGGGGTGCAGCCTTGCGGCGGATGGGACTGGAGGGACGGGATGGACTGCAGACTGGGCCTGGGAAGATCTGCTGGCGGCGGCGGTGAAGAGCGCAGATGGGGTGGGGAAGCTGGCGTGGCTGCGTGAGCGGGGCGGGCCGTCGCCAACAGCGGACCTGATTGACGACGCAGTCAAGGCAGGGCAGGTTGGGGTGGCCAGCTTCCTGCTTCAAGGCCCTGGGGCCGCTTCCGTGCTGCAAGCGCGCGGCCACGTGCTGGCGCCAGTAGCGGTCCTCTCAGGCAGCATCCCAACTGTGGAGCTCTTGTGGAAGGCCGGCGTGGTCTTCACGCACGATGCTTACCGGTACGGACGCGTTGCTGGCAGTTTGCCTATGGTCCGGTGGCTGACGTGCCACACAGAGGTGCCCGCCGTTGGGCTCGGCCTGTATGGGCTCATCATTTCCTGGCCAGGGGCCACACCTGCCCACAGCCGGGACCTGCTGGAGGCGGTGCAGCTGATGGCGGATAGGGCGGGGCACTGTGTGCCGCCTACAGATTACAGAAGAGCGCTCAAGACCGCTGCAGAACGGGGCGACCTGGCCCTGGTGCAGTGCCTGCTGCAGCACCGTCGGCTGCTTGCACGATCCGGTTTCCGGCCAGATGAGGAGATCCTGACGGCGGCAGCGCAGGGCGGTTGTGAGCCGCTGCTGGAGTGGCTGGCGGAGCAGCACCCGGGCTGCCTCGCGCTCTCAGGAAACCTGCAGACGCCCTACGACTTTACGGCCAGGAGCGGGGACCGGGACACGCTGGAGGCCCTGCGGCGGCTGGGCGTGCCGTGGGGCACGGACCGCGCGGTAGCGCAAGCGCTGTCGGTTGAGTGCCAGTTCTCAGCCGCGCGGTGGCTGGTGGAGCAGGGGGCTCCGGTGGGCGGTGCAGGCCACATGGACATTTCAGTGGCGCTGGGGTTGAGGGAGAAACGTCTCAGCGCCGAGGAGGCGGCATGGCTGCGGGGCCTGGCGCCGGCGCGTGCAGCCCAAAGTGGGGGTATTGGGGAGCGGCGAAAGGGGAAGAAGAAGAAGAAGTAGAGGGTGAGAGGGAGCTTCTGAGGCACGTACTGTGCTGCAGATGTGGAAGGCAGGCCATGCAAGATGATAATGCGGGTGTGGCCAGTGGGGTATAGTTGTGTGGGGCAGGTGAGAAGGAGGCGGGGGCGTTGCAGTTCCGGCAACCCGTGCTTGTACTGCAACCCTCAGGATGGCTGTGAGGCGCCGTCGGGTTGGCGGCATCACCTGTCGTTGTTAGTGCATGAGGGCGCGTTTGCTTGCAATGCCAGCATAATCTAAGCAGCATTGGCACCATGGATCAAATGCAGTTGCTGGCAGCGCGTAGCACGGCAGTGGCGCGTTTCCGGGGCTGTACGGCCGGTCCTTGGCTGAGGCCACGCAGCGGTGACCCAGGTCGCCTACGGGAGGCGATGACGGTGCTGGGTGACGTGGCGGGTTGCAGGTGCTGGGCCGTGCGGGTGTCGTGTGTGAGGGTGCTGCCCGGCCTGGGGATGGACGCGGCCTAGCTGGGGCAGCTGCAAGGTCGGTGCCGGGCTGGCGGATGGGCGATTTAGCATTTTGTGTTACATACAGTGCAGGTGGTGTGGCTGATCGGCCCTGACTGGTCCCGACCACACCTATCAGGAAAGGCGGACAAACAGCGTCGTACAATGTGAATTGCGGTTCAAGGTGTCAATGGCACGTTGATGTATCCAGTGCATTGCAGCACGCAGGGTAGCGTAAATCCTCGTGTTAGTGTACCATGACCCCCCAGAGTCATGTATGGGAGGTTTGCGAGCACGCACGTGACGTGCGTGTCCCCTGCATGCTGCGAGACCCTGTGCGACGACACGTGGCAGCGCAGGCCACGATACGGTGGCGAGTACGGCACGCAGCAGTACGGCAACCAAAGTTGCAGAACCGGTACCTGTTCCCCTGCTGCTGCTGTCTTGCCTGATGCGGCACGGGTTGGCAGGCCAGGGTGTAGTCGCATGATAGATGTCAATTGCCGCACAGCAGCCTGCGGGTGACATGGAGGTTGCTGGCGGCGTGGAGCGCTGCCTGCTGTACGCGAGGGGCCTGCTGGTACACCTGAACGCCTCGCACTACCGGTACTTGGGTATCGGCATGCCTCACCAGTCCATTGCCTTACATACACGCACCTTCGTCGTGTTGCACGCCTGCATCAGGTTGGCCTGGGATGGCTCATACCAAGACCACGGGCTAACGAAAGCGACCGCCCTTCGCTTACTGTTCGTGGCCTCCGCATTCTGGATAGTAAGCTAGGCCTCGGGGCTGTCCCGCATTCTCGCAGGGGAGCTCCCCGGAGAGGCCGAGACCCTGGGTGCCTCCCAAAGGCTTCTCTACGGGGTGCTGTGGCCTGCCCCGCTCGCACGCCACATGCAGTAGGGGCGTGATGGTACTTGAGACCCGAAGTGCAACGTGCAGCAGGCAAGGCGCGTACGGCGTACCATCCAGTAACGTGCGATCGCTACCAACACCAACCCAGCAACAGTGCACACCCGGTAGGACATGGCATTCATGACGCAGACACCCTCCTGCTTCCTTTCCGTTGCCATGTCACACGTGCCTTTGTGTACGCACCGCTTCTTGCTTCATGCGCACAGCACGTGCCAGGAAGAGGCGGTAGAGGGAACGAATTGAGGGACGGCCGAACTTGACCTGACTTGACCATAACCCAGTGTGGGCTTGAGATGGTTTGTGACTACCCACCCAGGTGTGGCAAAGGGGGCTCGGGCAGAGGGCCAGCAACCTGGCCCTGTAGGTCTCGGCTGTGCCCACGATGGTAAGTGGGGACTTGTTAGGGACTTGCTTCGCTCAACCCTGCGCCTTTCCTATCCATCCTACAGAGAGACTAGTACAGTACAAACTTGACCAAAGGCATCAAGTTGCGCCATTCTTCCTACGATATCGGAAAGGCACTCGGCATTGTTTCGGCCACCGCTACCTTGGCGCCAAGGTATGCCTGTCAGGTACACTCCAGCACCGCTGCTAGCCCCTATCGGCGTCCGCTAGGGCCGCCTTTTCTGCAGCGGGTGTACCGGACAGCAGGCAAACTGTATGCAGCAAACCCTCCCCGACCAATAAGCGGCCGTCAAACTGGTTTCGTCAAGCAACACAAGCATACTTCAACAACATGTTTGACATTATTCGTCTGACGCTGGGCTCTGTTTCTGGTTCATTTTTCACCGTGGTCCTGCTCGCACTGGCCCTGCCTGCAGAACACAAGGCCAGGAGGCCCGTCCAAGGCTGTTGGCCCACGTCTTTCTGCTTCGCAGCACCCCGCCAGCATGGACCTGGGCGGGGCCAGTAAAAGCGCCTTGCTGCAGCAGCAGCTGCCCACTGCCCTCCAGCTGCACATCCTGTCCTTCCTCTCCCCCAACGACCGCGCCCTCAGCGGCCGCCTGGTGTCCCCGCATATAGCAGACGCGCTCCGGGACCCCCAGCACAGCACCGCCTTCCTGTCCCAGCCGCTGCCGCCCCACGCCGTGCCTTGGGCCGTGCAGGCGGGGCAGCAGCACGTCCGGCAGATGCGCTTCTGGCACAAGCCGCATGTGCTATGCACGGCCACCGCCAGCGGCAGCGAGGCGAACCTGGAAGCGGCGCTGGCGCTGCTGCAGCCGAGCGTGTTTCCGGAGCTGCTGCAGCACTGGTACCCCTACCTCGGCCCTGACGTCGGCGTGGCGGCGGTCAGGGCGGGCCACCCGCAGCTGCTGGGCTGGCTGCTGCGCCGCTGCCCGGGGCTGTTGCAGCCGGACAGCGTGCTGCGGGCTGCTGCGCAACACTGCGACCTGGCCGGGCTGCGGGTTGTTTGCAATACTCTGTTAGAGCATGACCAGCGCAGCAACGGCGGGCTCATGGAACGCCTTGGGTGGCACCAGGTGGTGTTGAACAGTGCTGCGGAATCAGCCAGCCCTGACGCCTCAGAGAAAATGCAGCTGCTGGTGGCCACCTTCAGAAGCTGCGAGGTGCAGCGGGGCACTGCTGTGGCGGCGGCCCGCTGTGGGGACCTGGACCGGCTGCGGTGGCTGCATAGCCGGGGTTGCCCCATGGACAACTTGCAAGTCCTGGAATCGGCCCTGGAGCACGCGGACCTGGCCGTAGCAGCATGGCTGGTGGACGAGGCGGGGTGCAGTCTTCCGGCGGGTGGGCCTGCTGACGTGGGCTGGAAAGCATTGCTGGAGGCGGCAGTCAGGGACCCAGGCGGGCTGGAGAAGCTGGCGTGGCTGCGGGAGCGGGGAGCCCCTTCGCCCACGGCGGACTTGGTGTACAGTGCAGTCAGTGCAGGGCAGGCTGAGGTGGCCAGCTTCCTGCTCCAACTGCCTGGGGCCGATGCAGTGCTGCAAGAGCGCGGTCACGAGCTGGGGCTGGCAGCGGTGCAGTCACGCAGCATACCAACCGTGGAGCTCTTGTGGAGGGCCGGCGTGCGGTTCACGGAGGACGCTTACCGGTACGTTGCTGGTAGTTTGGCCATGGTCCGGTGGCTGACGTGTCATGTGGAGGTGCCTGCGGCTGGGTTCGCCCACGCCGATCTTATTTACTGCTGGCCAGGGGACACACCTGCCCACAGCCAGGACCTGCTGGAGGCGGTGCAGCTGCTTGTGGATGTGGCGGGGGACGGTGTGTTTCCTATAGTTTCCTTTGCTGCGCTGACAACCGCCGCGGAGCGGGGCGACCTGGCCCTGGTGCAGTACCTGCTGCAGCAGCAGCGGCTGACATGGCAAGGAGGTTACCAGCCAAATGGGAAGTGGTTGGCAGCTGCAGCGAAAGGCGGCTGCGAGGCGCTGCTTGAGTGGCTGGCCGAGCAGCACCCAGGCTGCCTTGCGGTTGCAGGGATCCGGGAATCGCCTTACGAAGTTGCGGCCTGGAGTGGAGACCGGGGCACGCTGGAGGCCCTGCGGCGGCTGGGCGTGCCGTGGGGTGCAGATAGCGTCGTGTTGCGGGTGCTGTGGGCAGAGTACCCGTTCCCAGTCCTGCGCTGGCTGGTCGAGCAGGGGGCTCCAATGGGCAGTGCAGGTGACATGCGCAGCGCAGTGGAGCGGGGGCTGGCGCGGCAAGGTCTCAGCGCCGAGGAGGCAGCATGGCTGCGGAACTTGGCACCTTCAGGTGCAGCCTGAACTGGGGCATTGGGGAGCGGCGGGCTTGGAGCAAGCGGTGTGAGTGTGTAGCGTATG
>VFQN01004416.1_pt1 | contig 18591 bp, 22 predicted proteins | sample 3512371 | NCBI WGS metagenome assembly VFQN01 (sample SAMN10412370, study PRJNA504923) | tailings metagenome | isolation source: Replicate 2 from Balatoc abandoned mine | place: Philippines: Itogon, Benguet | collected 2017-08-28 | reverse complement strand
CCCACCCGCACCTGCTGCGCGGCGCCAACACGCTGTGGATCCGCTTCTTCCTGCTGGCGGTGTACGCGACGATGTACGTGCGCGACCACACGCGGCCCGAGCTGAAGCAGGCGATGGGGCTGGAGCCCACCGAATACGACTACACGGTGTTCCGCATCACCAGCGAGATCTCGAAGCAGGTGTTCCCGCTCAGCCTGGACATCGACAACCCGGCCTTCCGCGCCGGCATGGACCGCCTGTTCCGCCTGTCGCAGCGCATGGACGCAGCCAAGGCCCGCGGCGGGTTGATCGGCCGGCTGCAGCAGGGCGCGCTGGCGGTGGCCGCGGCCGCCACCTTCGCGCGGCTGTACCTGCTGCCGGTGCACCGCCACGAGCTGCCGCGCGACGTGCGCGTGGCACCGGCCTGGTAGGCGCAGGAAGCGCGAAAGCCCGCACGTGCAAGCCACCCTGCTCGGCCTGGCCCTCCCGGTGCTGTTCGCCATCTTCGTGTGGTGGTTCTCCACCGGCATCGTGATGCTGCTCGACGGCCTGCCGCGCACCACCTTCCGCTGGAGCCACCTGATCTCCACGCTGCTGGCACTCGGCGCCTTCGTCGGCCTGGCGCACACCGCGCAGCAGACCACGGTGGCCGGCGCCTACTGCGCCTTCACCTGCGCGCTGCTGGTGTGGGGCTGGCACGAGCTGAGCTTCCTGACCGGCTGGGTCACCGGGCCGCGCCAGCGCGCCGCCGACCGCGGTGCGCGCGGCTGGACGCGCTTCGTGCAGGCCGTCGGCGCGATCCTGTGGCACGAACTCGGCATCCTCGCCTCGGGCGTGCTGATCGCCGCGATCACCTGGGACGCGCCCAACCGGGTCGGCCTGGCCACCTTCGCGGTGCTCGGCGTGATGCGCATCAGCGTCAAGCTCAACGTGTTCCTCGGCGTGCGCAACCTCAGCACCGAGCTGCTGCCGCCGCACCTGGCCTACCTGGCGAGCTACTTCCGCCGGCGGGCGATGAACCTGCTGTTCCCGCTGTCGATCACCGCCTCCACGGTGGTGGCGGCCTGGATGGTCAACGACGCGCTCGACGCCCGACCCGGCGGCGCCTATGCCACCGGGCAGCTGCTGGCGGCCACGCTGCTGGTGCTGGCCATCGTCGAGCACTGGCTGCTGGTGCTGCCGCTGCAGGCCACCGCGCTGTGGCGCTGGGCCATGCGCCGGCGCGACGCCGCCGCCACCGAGAGCGAGCCAACGCGGGCCATCGTCCCGCTGGAATCCGATGAAAAGCTACTTCACGCCCGCTAGCGGCAACCTGCCGCCCGCCAGCACCGGCGAGGCCCGCGCGCCGCGCGGTGCACCCAAGGCCATCGTCATCGGCAGCGGCTTCGGCGGGCTGGCCGCGGCCATCCGCCTGAGCGCCCGAGGCTGGCACGTCGAGGTGCTGGAGAAGCTCGACGGCCCCGGCGGCCGCGCCTACGTGTGGAAGCAGGACGGCTTCAGCTTCGATGCCGGCCCGACCATCATCACCGTGCCGCACCTGCTCGAGGAGCTGTGGGCGCTGTGCGGCCGCAAGCTGTCCGACGACGTCGAGCTGCGGCCGATGGAGCCCTTCTACCGGATCCGCTTCGACGACGGCAGCTGGTTCGACTACAGCGGCGACCCCGAGCACATGCGTGCCGAGGTGGCGCGCTTCGACCCCGACGACGTGGCCGGCTACGAACGATTTCTCGAGGAGGCCGCGCTGTGCTACCGGCTCGGCTTCGAGAAACTCGGCGCACGCGCCTTCGACAACATCGGCGATCTCGTCGCCGCCGCGCCCGACCTGGCCCGCATGCGCGGCTGGCGCAGCATCTTCGACATGGTCTGCAGCCACCTGCGCAATCAGAAGCTGCGGGTGGCGATGAGCTTCCACCCGCTGCTGATCGGCGGCAACCCGCTGTCGGTGACCTGCGTCTACTCGCTGATCAACACGCTGGAGCGGCGCTTCGGCGTGCACTGGGCGATGGGCGGCACCGGCGCGCTGATCCGCGGCATGGTCAAGCTGCTGGCCGAACGCGGCGTGGCGGTGCGCTGCAACGCCGAGGTGAAGCGCATCGTCGTCGAGGCCGGCCGCGCCACCGGCGTCGAGCTGGCCGACGGCAGCGTGCAGCGCGCCGACATCGTGGTCAGCAACGCCGACACGGCCTGGACCTACAAGCACCTGATCGCCCCCGAGCACCGCCGCCACTGGAGCGACCGCCGCATCGAGCGCGGCCGCTACTCGATGAGCCTGTTCGTCTGGTACTTCGGCACGAAGCGCCGCTACGACGACGTGCCGCACCACATGATGCTGCTCGGGCCGCGCTACGAAGGGCTGCTGACCGACATCTTCAAGCGCCACCACCTGGCCGAGGACTTCAGCCTCTACCTGCACCGGCCGAGCGCCACCGACCCGTCCGTCGCGCCGGAAGGCCACGACGCCTTCTACGTGCTCGCCCCCGTGCCGCACCTGGACAGCGGCACCGACTGGGCCACGCAGGCCGAACCCTACCGCCGCGCCATCGAGGCGCGGCTGGAAGCCACCGTGCTGCCGGGGCTGCGCGAGCAGATCGTCACCTCGCGAATCACCACCCCGCAGGACTTTCACGACCGGCTGCTCTCCTACAAGGGCGCCGCCTTCGGCCTGGAGCCGCTGCTGCTGCAGAGCGCCTGGTTCCGCCCGCACAACCGCAGCGAAGACGTGGCCGGCCTGTTCATGGTCGGCGCGAGCACCCACCCCGGCGCCGGCGTGCCCGGCGTGCTGATGTCGGCCAAGGCCCTGGAGAAAGTGATCCCGCATGTCGAGCAGTTCGCCTGAACTCCAGCCCGCCCGCCCCGTCCTGCCGGCCTACGACCTGCAGGCCTGCCGCGCGCTGATGCGCGGCGGCTCGAAGACCTTCTTCGCCGCCTCGCTGCTGCTGCCGGCGCGGGTGCGCGCGCCGGCCAGCGCGCTGTACGCCTTCTGCCGGCTGGCCGACGACGAGATCGACCTCGGCGACGATGCGGCGCGCGCGATGCGCGGCCTGGTGGAGCGGCTCGACCACATCTACGACGGCCGCCCGCAGCCCATCGACGCCGACCGTGCGCTGGCCGCCGTGGTGCATCGCTTCGCCATCCCGCGCGCGCTGCTGGATGCGCTGCTCGATGGCTTCCTGTGGGATTCGCAGGGCCGCCGCTACGAGACGCTGGAAGACGTGCAGGATTACGGCGCCCGAGTGGCGGGCACGGTGGGCGCGATGATGGCGCTGCTGATGGGCGCGCGCGACGCCGCCGCGCTGGCGCGGGCCTGCGAACTGGGCGTGGCGATGCAGCTCACCAACATCGCCCGCGACGTCGGCGAGGACGCGCGCAACGGCCGGCTCTACCTGCCGCGCCGCTGGCTGCGCGAGGCCGGCATCGACCCCGACGCCTGGCTGGCGGCGCCGCGGTTCGACGACCGCATCGCCGGCATCGTGCAGCGGTTGCTGGAGGTCGCCGACGACCTCTACCGCCGCAGCGAGGCCGGCATCTGCGCGCTGCCGCGCGACTGCCGTCCTGCGATCTGCGCCGCTCGCCTGGTCTACGCCGAGATCGGACGCCAGATCGAACGACAAGGCCTCGATTCGATCGGCCAGCGTGCGGTGGTGTCACGCCAGCGCAAGCTGGCGCTGATCGCGCGGGCCACCGCGGCGGCCTGGGGGCCCGGCGGTGGCAAGCGAGCGCAGCCCTCGGCGCTGCCGGCGGTGCAGTACCTCGTCGACGCCTGCCATGCGGCACCGCCGGCGCTGCCGGCCTTCGACGAGCCGATCGGCCGCGTCGGCCGGGTGATCGAGATCTTCGAGCGCCAGATGGTGGCGCAGCGGTCGGTGCGATGAACGAGACCATGGACCGCTCGAACTGGCCGCTGCTGCTGATCGAGGGCGTGCTCGTCTTCGGCGGTGCGCTGCTGTTCGGCTGGTGGCAGCTGCGCGAGATCGAGCGCGACAGGCGCGAGCTGCAGAAGAAGCGCGAGGCCGAGGTCGCAGCGACAAAGGACGACGATGGACCGGCTGCCTGACGCCGCGGCCGCGCCGCTGGCCGAGCCGGCGCACCGCCGCCTGTGCACCGACTGCGGTATCTCGCGCTCGTCGGACCCGCACCGCTGCGGACGCGCCTGCCAGTTCATCGAGCCCGACTACGCCGCGCTCGAGCGCCGCGTGCATGGCCGCACCCGCGACCCGGCACGCGCCGACGAAACCCACTTCGGCCCCCTGCGCCGCATGCTGCAGGCCTCGCTGCGCCGGCCGCTGGAGGGCGCGCAGTGGAGCGGCATTACCACCCGCATCGCCGAGCGGCTGCTCGAGAGCGGCGCCGTCGACGCGGTGCTGACCATGGGCAGCGACCCGGCCGACCGCTGGCGCCCGGTGCCGGTGCTGGTGACGAAAGCCGAGGACATGGCCGCCTGCCGCGGCATGCGCATGGGCTACGCGCCGCTGCTGTCGCTGCTCGAGCCGGCCCGTGCTGCCGGCCACAAGCGCCTGGCGGTGATCGGCATTCCCTGCCAGGTGTACGCACTGCGTTCGCTCGAGGCCGAACTCGGCTTCGAGAAGCTGTACGTGATCGGCACGCCCTGCTCCGACAACACCACCACCGAGCGCTTCCACGAGTTCCTCGCCCTGCTGACCGAGCAGCCCGAGACCATCACCTACCTCGAGTTCCGCGCCGACTACCACGTCGAGATCCGCTTCGCCGACGGCTCGCAGCGCACCGTGCCCTTCCTGCAGCTGCCGCTGTCGCAGCTGCCCGCCGACTTCTTCCCGCTGACCTGCCGCACCTGCGTGGACTACACCAACGTGCTGGCCGACCTCACCGTGGGCTACATGGGCGGGCGCGGGCAGCAGTGGCTGCTGGTGCGCAACGAGCGCGGCGAGGAGCTGCTGTCGCTGCTCGGCGACGAGCTGGTGGCCGCCACCCCGGGCAACGCGGGAAAGCGCGCCGGGCCGGTGCGCGGCTTCCTGGCCAACGTCGAGCGCGCCGCCGGCGGCCTGCCGCTGCGCCGCATGCCCGACTGGCTGCGCCCCATCGTCGGCTGGCTGATGCCCAGGGTGGGCCCGCGCGGGCTGGAGTTCGCCCGCGCCCGCGTCGAGATGAAGGCGGTGGAGACAGTGATCCACCTGCGCCGCGAAGCGCCGCGTCGCATGCGGCACATGGTGCCGGAACACGTGTGGCCGCTGGTGGCGCCCTATGGCCTGGCTCCGCAGGCGCACGAAACACGAGCTGGCTCAAGGTCGGAGCACGTGCATGGCGTCAATCAGAGTTGACAGTTTTATGTGTCATTTGATAATGCCATCCTAGAGAGGCAGTACCCTCGTGCGGGTTGAGCACGGAACCTGAAGTCGAAAAGGAGAGACCACCATGGCAGACCCGAACAAGGTTTGGCCCACGGGGCTGACCGAGGCTGAATCCGAAGAAGTGCATCGCCACATCATCCAAGGCACGCAGATCTTCGGCATGATCGCCGCGCTCGCGCACCTGCTGGCGTACATCTACTCACCCTGGCTCAAGTAGCCGAAGGAGACCACGATGATCTACGGAAAGATCTGGTGCGTCGTCAAGCCGTCGGTCGGCATCCCGCTCATGCTGGGTACCGTTGCCGTCAGCTCGTTCGCGGTGCACTACGCGCTGCTGTCGCACACCACCTGGCTGCCCAAGTACTACGAGGGCGGCGCCAAGGTGGCCAAGGCGGCAGCCGTGACGACCGAACAGTCCACGACGGTGGCGCTGGTGGAGCGATCCACCGCCAAGCCCTAGCGGACCTCGCCGTGGACAGCACGGCGGGCCGGGCCTCGCGGCCCGACCCGCATGTCGCTGCGCCATGGCCCCCATACCCCCGACCGAGACGTCCCGCCCCGCCATGAAGAGCCCTTCGCGGATGCTCCTGGCCGCCTGGACCAGCCTCGGCCCCCGTTTCCTGCCCTTCGCCGACGTCGCCACGCCGGATCTTCCGCTGTCGCGCCTGCTGCGGCTGTCGCTGTTCCAGGCCTCCGTCGGCATGGCGCTGGTGCTGCTGGTCGGCACGCTGAACCGGGTGATGATCGTCGAGCTGGGCGTGCCCGCCTCGCTGGTGGCGATCATGGTGGCGCTGCCGGTGGTCTACGCACCGCTGCGCGCACTGATCGGCTACCGCTCCGACACCCACCATTCGGCGCTCGGCTGGCGCCGCGTGCCGTTCATCTGGATGGGCACGATGCTGCAGTTCGGCGGCCTCGCGATCATGCCCTTCGCCCTGCTGGTGCTCGGCGGCGGCGGCAACGCCAGCGCCTGGCCGGCGTGGATCGGCCAGCTCGGCGCGGGCATCGCCTTCCTGCTCGTTGGTGCCGGCATCCACACCGTGCAGACCGCCGGCCTGGCGCTGGCCACCGACCTCACGGCCGAGGAATCGCAGCCCAAGGTGGTGGGCCTGATGTACGTGATGCTGCTGGCCGGCACCATGGTCAGCGCGGTGGTCTTCGGCCAGCTGCTGGCCGACTTCAGCCCGGGCCGGCTCGTCAAGGTGATCCAGGGCGCGGCACTGACGACCATGGTGCTCAACGTGATCGCGCTGTGGAAGCAGGAGACGCGGCGCCCCCCACGCGGCGCGGCGCCCAAGCAGCACCGCAGCTTCCGCGACTCGTGGAGCGAGTTCATCGAGCACGGCCATGCCGTTCGGCGCCTGGTGGCCATCGGCCTGGGCACCATGGCCTTCGGCATGCAGGACGTGCTGCTCGAGCCCTACGGCGGCGAGGTGCTGGGCATGTCGGTGGGCTCCACCACCTCGTTGACCGCCACCCTGGCCTTCGGCGGCCTGCTCGGGTTCGGCTGGGCCTCGGGCGTGCTCAGCCGCGGCGCCGATCCCTTCCGCATGGCCGCCGGCGGCGCGCTGGTGGGCATTCCGGCCTTCCTGGCCGTGATCACTGCAGCGCCGCTGGGCTCGGTGACACTGTTCGCCGCCGGGGTGCTGGGCATCGGCCTGGGCGGTGGCATCTTCAGCCATGGCACCCTCACCGCGACGATGAACAGCGCGCCGAAGGAGCAGGCCGGCCTCTCGCTGGGCGCCTGGGGCGCCGTGCAGGCCACCGCGGCCGGCGTGGCCGTCGCGCTCGGCGGCGTGATGCGCGACGTGATTTCCGCCCTGGCCGGCCAGGGCATTTTCGGCCCGGCGCTGTCGCGCCCGGCCACCGGCTATGCTTTTGTGTACGGCGTCGAGCTCGTGCTGCTCGTCGCCACCGTGGTGGCGATGTCGGCGCTGATCGGCAGCGCCCGCCGCGAGACCGATCCCCGATTCAACCAAGAATTCAAGAGGAGTTCGCCATGAAGGTCCACTATCTGCTGTTCATCCTCTGGGTGCTCTGGGTCGCGTTCTGGCTGTGGGGCCAGTTCAGCCGCTGGAACCGCGAGGAGCAGAACCAGAAGAAGTAGGCAGCGAGCGCCGGATCAGGTCGGCCACGAAGCCGACCATGATGCTGCCGAAGAAGGCGCCGTTGGCCGCCAGAAGCACGGCCAGCGGCACGCCGCTGATCTGCAGGCCGAAGTCGTAGCTCGCCCAGGCGGCGGGAATCGCCACCGCGCCTTGCAGCAGAAGCACCGCCAGGCGCGGCAGGTTCGAGGGTTTGCGCATCGGAATCTCCTTGTCGCTTCAGCGCACGCGCGGCATGCGGAACGGCAGCATCAGCCGCGTGCTGGGGGCCACCAGCCGCGGGATCGACAGCGTCTCGTGCACCGAGTGCACGCGCTGGCCGAACAGGCCCGACTCGAGCAGCGAGCGGGTGTAGAACGGCGTGTCTTCCAGGGTCTGCAGCACGCGCGTGGGCGCTCCGGGCTCGCTGCGCATGTGGCGCGCGATGCGCCACACCCGCGTGCTCGGCAGGCGCTGTCGCACCGGCACCTCGAAGGGCTCGGCGCGGCCGTCGGCGGCGAAGCGCTCGGCGATGACGCGGTCGTCGCCCTGCTTCATGCGCACGTCGTAGATGACCGCCGTGCCGCCGTCGGCCAGCGCAGCGCGCGACCAGTCCCACAGCGCGAACGGGCGGTCGATCGGCTCGTCGCCCTCGTTCGAATCCAGATAGGCCTCGCCCTGCCAGCGCGTGGCGGGCTTGTCGAGTTCGACCTCGATGCGCGAGGCCGGCGCGATCGGCCCCCAGCGGTGCAGCCCCTGCGCATCGAGCGGCGCCTGGAAGCTCGCCAGGCCGCGTGGCCACACGCGCACACGGCCGCGCACGCGCTGCGGCAGCGGCATGCCGATCTCGTCGATGTCGATCACCAGCGAGGCGCCGTCCCAGTGCAGCCGGCTCGGGCCGACGACGAACTCGTGGCGGTCGCGGCTCACGCTGGCGGCGCTGCGCTCGGTCATGGTCCAGCGCCTTCCGGCATCGCCGTACAGGGCCACGTTGATCGCGCAATGGTCGGCCGCAGGCGTGGACGGATCGCGCTCGCGCGCCCAGGCGTAGTACGGCGAGAAGACGCTGCCGACGAAGGCGATGAGGGTCAGGGCATGGCGGCCGTCGTCGCTGACCGCGTCGACGTACCACCAGAGATAGCCACCCGGCGCGACCGGCTGATCGAATCGAGGTGCGCCATCGTCGTCGCGGCCGCCAGTTGCCCGGACAGCGCCGCCATCGGCACGCCCGGCCCCGGATGCACCCCCCCGCCCGCCAGGAACAGCCCCGGCAGCGCCGTGGCCGAGCCCGGCCGGCGGAAGGACGACATCCACCCGTGCGTCGCCTGACCGTACAGCGCCCCGCCCGTGGCCGGAAAGAGCGCGTGAAAGTCGCGTGGCGTGGTGCGCAGCACCTGCGCTGTCCCCATCTCGATCTGCAGGCCGCAGGCGCTCAGCAGGTCCAGGCTCCGTTGTTCGCATGGGCCCACCTCCCGGGCATCGAATTCGCGCCGGTCGCCCTCGGCCGGCGCGTTGACCAGACACAGCAGCCGCTCGGCGCCGTCGTGCGCGCCCGCGTCGCCGCGGTCCTGCGCGCAGACGTAGACGGTGCCGCGCTCGGGCAGTTGCCGCGCGCGAAAGATGTCGTCGAACTCGCTGGCGTAGTCGTCGTCGAAGAAGACGTTGTGGCGCACCAGCGGAAAGCCTGCGGTGCGGCCGTGGATCGCCCAGGTGACGGCCGAGAGCGAGCGCTGCTCGCGCCGCAGCGGCGGCACGGCGCGCGCGAGCGCCTCGCCGAGCAGCCTCTGCACCAGGGCCTGCGGGTCGCCGTTGAAGACCACGGCATCGGCGGCGATCTCCTCGCCGCCGGCCAGGCGCACGCCGCTGGCGCGGCCGCCTTGCACGAGGATGCGCTCGCAGCGGCTCGCATAGCGCAGCGTGGCGCCCCGGCGTGCCGCGAGTTCGGCGAAGCGCTGCGCCACCGCGTGCATGCCGCCTTGCACCGACCAGACGCCGTCGAGCTCCACCTGCGCCACCAGCATCAGCGTGGCCGGCGCCTGCCAGGGCGAGGCGCCGCAGTAGGTGGCATAGCGGCCGAACAGCTGCCGCAGCCGCGGGTCGTGAAAGTGGCGGCCGAGCGCGCTCCACAGCGAGGAGAACGGGCCCAGGCCCATCAGCGTGGCCAGGCCGCGAGGGCCGAGATCGCGCCCCATCGACCACAGCGAGGGCCGGCCGGCGCGGATGTACGGGCCTTCGAGCCGGTGATAGACCTCGCGCGCCTGGGCGCAGAAGGCCTCGAAGCGGCGCGCCTCGTCGGCGCCGGCGAACGCCGCAATCGCCTCGGTGGAGCGGCGGTGGTCGGCGTACAGGTCGAGCCGCCGGTCGTGGCCGCGCCAGGCATGGCGGGCGAGCACGTCCAGCGGCGAGAGCTTCGGCAGGTCGGCCACCGAGAAGCCGGCCTGCTCGAGGATCTGCTCGAACACCCAGCGCATCGTGAACACAGTCGGCCCTCCGTCGATGCCTTCGCCCAGCGGCAGGCGGCGCATCTTGCCGCCAGGCGCTTCGGCCGCCTCGACCAGCGTGACATGCACGCCCTGGCTGGCCAGCAGCAGCGCGCTCACCAGCCCGCCGATGCCGGCGCCGACGACGACGACGCGGTCGGCGTGCTCAGCCGCCATGCGTCCGGCCCTTCCACGTGCCGCGAAGCTCGAGCAGCTCGAAGCGCACGAACATCGATTCGGTGAAGAAGTCGCCGGCATAGGCACTGCGGATGGCCTGCAGGTGGGCGCCGCTGCGCGCGTAGGCGTCCATTGCCGCCACGCTCTCCCACAGGCTGAAGGTGCACTGGCGCAGCAGCGGCGCCTCGCCCAGACCGACGGCCAGCGTGCAGCCGGGGGACGCGGCCAGCGCCGCCTCGCTCGGAGGCGAGTGGCGCCAGAAGGCTGCCAGCTTGCCCGGCTTGATCGAGGCGCGTGTCAGCGCCGCCACCGGCCCGCCGCGTTGCGGCACCGCCTCGGGCGTCATCGCCACGCCGGACCACGAGCCCTTGCACGAGATCGCCCGCAGGATGGCCACGCAGCATTCGCGTGCATGCACGCGGTAGCGCGCCACCACCGGCGAGCGCTCGACGAACTCGCGTGCGGCGGCCTCGTCGTCGAACACCAGGAACAGGCCCTGGCGAGAGCCGCTCGGCCGCAGGCCGAAGCCGCCCTCGTGCCCGCTGCCCAGCACCTTGGAGAAGCGCAGCCCGCGCTCGTGGCGCAGCGGCCAGCGCTGCAGCACCAGGCGCATCCAGCCCCAGGGCCGCGCCCACAGCGGATAGTCGACCAGCAGCAGCACGGCGATGCTGCCGGCGCGGCGCAGCGCGCGGGCGCCCTGCCCCTGCGGCTCGCGCGCGGGCGTCGGCATGTCGCCGCTGCCGCGCGCCATCGGCGCATGGCGCTCGCTCGGGCCGGCGAGCGTCATGCCGCCCTCCGCAGCACGGAGACGGGCAGCCGGAACACGATGCCCTCGTCGTCGCCCTCGGCCTGCCGCACCTCGCCGGCACCGAGTTCGCGCAGGCGCTGCGCGACGCGCTGCACCAGCACCTCGGGGGTGGAGGCGCCGGCGGTGATGCCGATGCGACGGGCGCCGGCCACCCAGGCCGGGTCGATGCCGGTCTCGTCCTGCACCAGGTGGGCCGGCTTGCCCTGCTGCTGCGCCACTTCGCGCAGCCGCGCCGAGTTGGAGCTGTTGCGCGCGCCGACCACCAGCACGATGTCGACCTGCGCAGCCAGCTCGCGCACCGCGTTCTGGCGGTTCTGCGTGGCGTAGCAGATGTCGTCGGTCTCGGGCCCGACGATGGCCGGGTAACGCGCCTTCAGCGCGGCGATGATGCCGCGCGTGTCGTCCAGGCTCAGCGTGGTCTGGGTGACGTAGGCCACCGGCGCGTCGGCGGGCATGGGCAGCGCCGCCACCTGGGCGACGTCGCTGACCAGGTGCACCTCGCTCTCGACGCGGCCCATCGTGCCTTCGACCTCCTCGTGCCCGGGGTGGCCGATGACCACGATGACGTGACCCTGGCGCGCGTAGCGCTGCGCCTGCAGGTGCACCTTGGCCACCAGCGGGCAGGTGGCGTCGATCACCTGCAGCTTGCGCGACTGCGACTGCTTCACCACCGACAGCGACACGCCATGGGCGCTGAACACCGTCACCGCGCCCTTGGGCACCTGGTCGAGCGAGTCGACGAACACCGCGCCCTTGGTGCGCAGGTCGGCCACCACGTGGCCGTTGTGCACGATCTCGTGGAAGACGTAGACCGGCGCGCCGTGGAGGTCGAGCGCACGCTCGACGATCTCGATCGCGCGCACGACCCCGGCGCAGAAGCCCCTCGGCCGTGCCAGCAGCACCTGCGCCGCCGGGGCGACGATGGGCGCGGGCACGATCGGAGACATGGCACTCGCGCCGCGTGGTTCCGCTACTGCACCGTCACCTCGACGCGCCGCGAGGACGGATCCTCGCCGGACACGTTGCCCGCCGTCTGCTGCGGCTTGGCGAGGATGACGCGCGACTCGGCGATGCCGGCGGACAGCAATGCATCGCGCACGGTGAATGCGCGCTGCTTGGCCAGTTCCTGGTTCTGCGCCAGGGTGCCGGAGGCGCTGTGGTAGCCGGAGATCGTCGCCTTCAGGCTGCCGGTCTTGAGCATCGTCGCGGTCAGCTCGGCCAGGCCCTTGGCCTGCGCGTCCTGCAGCACGGCCGAGCCGACGTCGTAGTACAGCACCGAGCGGCGCGCCTCGGCCACCGGCGGCGGCAGCGGCGCGGCGCCGGTCTTCGCCACGGCCGCGACGGTCAGCAGTTCCGGGAAGTCCTTGGCCATCTGCGCCCCGTACACCGGCTTGTAGGCGCCCTGGTGGCAGGTGGCACAGTAGATCTTCGCGACGTCACCGGTCGGGCCCTTGCGCGAGGCCGGGAAGGTGTCGGTCAGCGGCACGAGGTACTCGTTGTTGAGCTGCCGGACCATGCGGATGCCGTGCCACGCGGTGGCCCGCTGCGGCGTGCTCTCGTTCCACTCCTTGAAGTTGCGCGAGTTGTGGCAGTAGGTGCAGTTGACGCCCAGTGCCTTCGAGAAGTGCATCATCAGGCCGTAGGTCTGCTCGGTGTCCTGCAGCGAGGCCTTGTGACCGGTGGGCAGCGCCGTGCCCGACCCGACGCCGATCATCACCGCCTTCTGCAGGTAGGGCGTGAACGGGTCGTAGGGCAGCGAGGCCAGGCCCACGCTCGGTGAGGCCAGGTTCTGGCCGTTGAGGTTGCCGATGAAGTCGGCGCGCTTGTTCTGCGGTTCGGCCTGGAACCAGACCTGCCCCGGCACCGCCTGGCCGCGGTGGCAGGTCCAGCAGGTCACACCGGTGGCGGCCACGTGCGGCTTCCAGTCGGCATTGACCTTCTGCGTCATCTGGATCATGCGCCGCGCCACGACCTTCTGGTACTTCGAGTCGTCGGCCAGGTTCTCGACGTTGTGGCAGTAGGCGCAGCCCTCGTTGGGCGCCACCCACTGGGTGATCGACAGCATGTGGCGCGTGAAGGCCCCCACGCTCAGGTCGCCGAGCACCTGCACGTTCTTGTAGATGTCCTTGGCCTTCGGGCCATCGTCCGGCGCGGCGGGGATCGCCTCCGGCGGCTGGTTGGCCGGCACCTGCAGTTCCAGCGTGCGCGGGTTGTAGACGTTGAGCATGCCGGTGCCGCGGTAGCCGTGCTGCACCGAGTCGACCGGCGGCCGCTCGCAGCCGGCCAGCAGCAGCACGGCGGCCGCGCCGGCGAGGAGGGAGGTGACTCGCGCGACGATGCTCATGGCTTGACTCCCTGGATCACCGTGGCCGGGTCGATCACGGTGCCGAACACGTGCGGATAGGGCGGCACGACGCCATGCTTCATCGACCACAGGTACCAGTTGTCGACCACCGTGCCCGACAGCAGGATGCCGATGCCGCCGGTCAGCGGGCACAGCACCGCGAACCACCACGCCCAGCGGTGGATGGATTCGGTGGTGGCGTTGAAGCCCATGGTCCAGCGCCAGAACAGCGCAGCGCGTTCCGAGGCGGTGCCGCGGTCGACGATCTGCTCGATCTCGCGCTCGCCGCCGAAGCGCGTGACGGCCAGGATGGTGGCGCCGTGCATCGCGAAGAGCAGCGCCGATCCGTACAGGAAGGCGATCGACAGCGCGTGGAACGGGTTGTAGAAGAGGTTCCCGTAGCGCAGCGAGAAGGCCGCCGTCCAGTCGAGATGGGAGAAGACGCCGAAGGGCACCCCCTCGCTCCAGCTGCCCATCAGCAGCGGGCGGATGAAGCCGAGCACGAGGAACAGCCAGATTGCCGCGAGGAAGGCCCAGGCCACGTGCGTGCCCAGGCCGAGCGCACGGGCCCGGGTGTAGACCCGCGCCCACCACAGCAGGATCGAGATGGTCAGGAACAGGCCGGACATCAACCACCAGCCGCCGTCGTTCAGCGGCGGCAGCGACAGGCCATAGGCCGGCGACGGCGGGTCGAGCGAGAGCCAGAACAGCTGGCGCACGAACTGGATCGGATCCCAGTTCACCTGCGCGAGCATGTTGAAGCCCATGATGTTGATGGCCAGCGTGCCGAAGATGATCGACGCCAGGCCGAGCGGCCCGAGGTAGATCGGACCGAGCTGGGCATTGCCGAAGCGGCCGAGCAGGTGCCACGCGACGCCCTTGCCGGTGCGCGGGCTGTTGCCCGGAGGCAGCGGCACGCCCACTTCCGCGGGGCCCACCACCTGCACGCTGCTGAAGATGTTCTGGTATTCGATCATCATGATGAGGCTCCTGGGTTCAGCGCAGCGGCCATTGGCTCCAGATGGGCAGGTTCAGCCACCAGCCCCACCATTCGGGCCAGCCGCGGGTCCAGAACGGACCGCTGATGACGATGCACACCGCACTGAAGAACACCGCCGCGAGCGCGAGGAACAGGCCGAGGCGGTGGATGCCGAGCGAGCCGACCGAGTAGCCGACCAGGTCGCGGAAGTAGGTGTCTTCGTGGGCCGGCGTCTTGACCTGCTGGCCCTTCTTCGGATTCGTCGCCGAGAGGATCAGGCCCCCGTGCATCGACAGCGCCAGCGTCGTCGTGAAGAAGAAGCTGATGGCGATCATGTGCGCCGGGTTGTAGTGGAAGTGCAGGTACTGGTAGCCGACGTTGCTGACCCAGTCGAGGTGGCTGTAGATCCCGTAGGGGAAGCCGTGCCCCCAGGCGCCCATCAGCACCGGCCGGATCACCACCAGCGTGAAGTACGCGAAGATCGCGAAGCCGAAGGCGATCGGCACGTGCAGGCCCATGCCGAGCTTGCGGCAGATCTCCACCTCGCGCAGCGCCCACGACACGAAGGCGCCGAGCGCGCAGACGGTGATCAGCTGCCACAGCCCGCCTTCGAGCAGCGGCGCCATGCGCAGGCCGTACGACAGGTCGGGCGGGGCGATCGAGATCTGCCAGAGGTTCCAGGTCGGGCCCATGGCCGCGCCCCACAGGATCAGCGCCACGCCGACGAAGGTGAAGAACGCCGTCGTCACCCCGAAGAAGCCGACGTAGAACGGGCCCATCCAGAAATCGAAGAGGTCACCGCCGATCAGCGTGCCTCCGCGGACCCGGTACTTCCTCTCGAAACTCAACATCGCCATGGCTTGGTCCTCCGACCCTTACATGTTCTCGGACGGCGCCAGGGAGGCGCCGGCCAGGCAGTCAGGGGGAGCCGGTGCTTGCGATACCGGCCCCACCCGCTGCGCTGGACTGCGTGCTACTTCGCCGTCGTGATGCCGGCAGAGGCAACCGCAGTGGGCATCGGGGCGTTCGCGGACGCCACCGTGGCCTTTTTCGGGCCGTCGAGCCAGTTGAACTTGTTCGTGCTCAACAGGACGAGGTGAATCATCACTGCCAGCCCGGCCAAGAAGACTCCCTGGACGACCATCGCCCGGAGAGGATCGAACAAACGCCAGATTCTCCACATGATTCCAAGCTCCTACGTGAGATGCGACATGAAGGTGTAGACAGCTGCCTTGACGCCGCCATACAGGGACTTGACGCCTTCCGCGCCCGGCAGCCAGGACCGCCAGTGCCAACCGAGTACCTGCCCCATCAGGGCGATGGCGAGGAACACGACGAAGCTCAGTGCGAAGATCAGGGCGAAACTGCTCGTCCTGCCTGCGGTGCCGTGCTTGTGCGGTGCGCTTTCGGAATGGACCATGGCAACTCCCCTCGTGCTGGGTGGGTGTGCGTCAAACGTTCAGTTCAGAGCCAGGGGCGCCAGGCCCAGACGAGCACGTGCGCGACGACGGCAACCGCCGTGAAGCCCACGAACCCCTGCACCCAGAACCGATGGAACTCCTGAGCCTCTTCGTCGGTCAGGCCCGAGATCGAGCCCTTTCTTTCAGCCATAGGAATACTCCTTCAGCATGGTCTTGCGACCAGCCGCGCACCATGCCTGCGCGACGGAGGCAGCCGCGGCCCCTTGCCGCGACGTTCGGGTGCTGCGCTGCAGGCTGCGGCTCATGCCGGCACCCCCTGCAGCGAAGCGTTGTTGGACTGCGCCATGCGCTGCGCGCTGACGCGGGTTTCGCCATGGCGGCGCGCATCGGCCTCGGCGCGGTCGCGCAGCCGCTTGGCGGCGGAGATGCGCACCAGCACCGGCTGCGTCTCGACGAGGTCGTCGAGCAGCGCCTTGGCGTCGTCGTCCCAGGGCAGTTCGTCGTGGTGGCGCGCCGGCGTGGCCTCGACCTGGTCGAGCTCGGTGCCCAGCGGCAGGATGTGGAACAGCGCGTCGAACAGCGCGTTGCACACCTCCTGCACCACGTAGGTGGCGCCGGCATAGCCCATGAACGGCGTGCCGGTGGCGCGGCGGATGATCGCGCCGGGGAACGAGGCCGGGATGTAGGCCGGCTTCATCGGCCCCTTGGCGCCGACCTCGGCGAGGTACATGCGCTCGTTGAAGCTGCCGAACATCACCAGCGGCGTCTTCTCGTGCACGAGGCGGCGCACCTCGGCGTTGTCGGTCTTGGTGCCCGCCGTGCGAGACACCGCGAACTGGCACGGCAGGCCCAGTTCGTCTTCCAGGAAATGGCGCAGTCCGCGGGCGTAGGTCTCGCCTGCCACCACCGCGAAGCTGGCCGTGCCGAAGAAATCCTGCGTGACCGACCGCCACAAGTCCCAGACGGGCTTGATGGTGGTGTGCTTCTCACGCTCGATGAAGGGCTCGGGGTCGAGTCCGAGAAGCTTTCCGAGTTCACGCAGGAAAGACGTGGTGCTGTGCAGGCCGATCGGCGCCTGCAGGTACGGGCGCTCCAGCGCCTCGCACAGCATGCGGCCGAACTCCCTGTACATGCAGATGTTGACATCGGCCTCGACGAGGCGCGACATGTCGGCGAGGTGGCTGCCCAGCGGGAACACCATGTTCACCTCGGCGCCGATGCCCTGCACCAGGCGGCGGATCTCGGCCAGGTCGCTGGGCGAGTTGAAGGTGCCGTAGCACGGGCCGATGATGTTGACGCGCGGGCGTTCGCCCTCCTTGCGCACGCGCTCGGGCACCTTGCGCAGGCCGTATTCGGTCCACAGCCAGTACATCGCGCGGTTGGCGCATTGCCACTGGTCCTCGTCGATGGTGCGCGGCAGGAAGCGCTGGATCGTCGTGCCCTCGGGCGTGACGCCGCCGCCGATCATCTCGGCGATCGAGCCGGTGACCACCACGCTCGGCAGGTCGGGGTCGAGCGCGGCATGGGCGCGCTTCATCGAGCCCTCGGTGCCTTCGCGGCCGAGTTGCTCTTCGGCCAGGCCCGTCACCACGATGGGCAGTTCGTGCGGCGGCAGCGCGTCGGTGTAGTGCAGCACCGAGGTGACCGGCAGGTTCTCGCAGCCCACCGGGCCGTCGATCACCACCTGCAGACCCTTGATGGCCGTGAAGACATAGACGGCACCCCAGTAGCCGCCGGCGCGATCGTGGTCGAGCACGAAGTTGAGCTGAGGCTTGTTGGCCATCAGATCATCTCCTCGGCCTTGCGGCGCTTCTGGATCTTGATGACCTGGCGGCGCGTTTCGGCGCGGAACTCGGGGCGCAGCACCGGCTGCGATTCCCAGACACCGGCGCGGTCGCCACCGCCGACGTCGCCGAAGAACTCGCGCATCGCCTCGAAGCGGCCCTTGTTGGCGATCGCCGCATTGACCACCTGCGCCAGCGAGCCGGCACCGGCCGGGCCCATCAGCGGGCGGGCCGAGATGAGGTTGGTGAAGTAAAGCGCCGGGATGGTCGCTTCCTTGGCCGCCTGGACCACCGGCGTGGTGCCGATCGCCAGATCGGGCTTGAACTCGCGCACCGCGGCGATGTCCTGCTCGAGCGAGGCGCGGTATTGCACGTGCACGCCGCGGGCTTCCAGCCATTCCCGGTCGGGTGCGCTCCACGGCGTGGCCGGGCAGGCGCTGCCGACGTAGGGCACCTCGGCGCCGCTTTCGATCAGCAGGCGCGCCACGAGCAACTCCGAGCCTTCGTAGCCGCTGACGGTGATGCGGCCCTTGACCGGCATGCGCGCCAGCGCGCCGCGGATGGCCGGCAGCCACTTGTTCTTGGCGGCGTCGATCTTGGCCTGCTCGACGTTGGCGGCATTGCCGACGGCCTGCAGCCAGGACTCGGTGCCTTCCAGCCCCACCGGCGCCGAGGCCAGCACCGAGCGGCCGGCCGCCTGGAACTCGCGCACGCTGGCGGTGTAGAAGGGGTGGATGGCCGCCACCGCCGCGCAGTCGAGCGCGGCATACAGCTCGCGCCACTCGCGCGTGGGCACCACCGGGCCGGCGGCCAGGCCCATCGGCTCGAGCATCATGCCGATGCCCACCGGGTCGGCCGGGAACATCTCGCCGAGCAGGGTGATCGTCGGCCGCGACGACACGCCGCCGCGCGGCGCCGCCACCGGGCCGGCCTCGGCCTCGCTGCGCGCGTACTTCAGCATCGCGCCGGCCAGCACGTCCTTGGCTTCGGCATGCGTCGGCACGCCGAATCCCGGCACGTCGATGCCGATGATGCGCACGCCGTTGATGTCCTTGGGCAGCAGCTGCAGCGGCACACCGCTGGCGGTGGGCACGCACAGGTTGATGATGACCACGGCATCCACCTTGGCCGGATCGGCCTCGCGGTAGACGGCGTCGCGGATGTCCTCGAACAGCTTGCCGGTGACCAGCGTCTCGCTGTTGAAGGGC
>VFQN01004415.1_pt1 | contig 18604 bp, 18 predicted proteins | sample 3512371 | NCBI WGS metagenome assembly VFQN01 (sample SAMN10412370, study PRJNA504923) | tailings metagenome | isolation source: Replicate 2 from Balatoc abandoned mine | place: Philippines: Itogon, Benguet | collected 2017-08-28 | reverse complement strand
ATTTGATCAGGTTCGGTGATATCTCACGCTCAAAGCAAGAGTCGCATAAATGATGTAGGCGTGAGCCTTGCTATTTTTTGAAAGTCTTCTACCATCGCCATCAACAGCTGCTACAGCCTTTGGAATCTTTGTTGGAGAATTAGCTGTCGTTGGAGGACTAGACGCTACAGTTGAAACAAGAGCTGCAGGTTTAGAAGCTGCGGCTTTTCCTGGAGTGTGACTAGGCTTTTGGCTGGTCAAGTTATTTGGAAACTCAAAAGTTTGACCTCGAGACTGCAGCAGTTCCTCCAATACCAATCCATAACTAGCTGTGCGGCCGGAACGTTTATTGACCAACTGTTTGGCTCTTCGACTCATATTTTTTGTCTAAAGAAAATTGTTAGAGAAATCAATATCGTAAAGGTCGTCATTCTCTGACCTCGACTTTATCCAATCCTTCGTTTAGGAATCTCTGCACTTCATTGCTCGCTTTGACATCTCGAGAAAAGAAGTTTTGGCCTTCTACTGCCTCGGCATGCTTATCTCGCTCAGAAATCAGCTTGCTAACCTTCGAGTCATAGGTTTTATCAATTTTGCCGGCAGGGGTAATCTAAAGAAAGCGAAATAAAATCATCAAAATAAACATCAATACTGAGTGGCTTACCATTACTCCACGTGGTGAAGATATGTAGGCATTATTGTCAATCGCATTTATTAATCCTTTGCTCATTGCCCCTTGCTGCTTTCTTTGACCCTAAGATAAAATTAGCTTGATTCATCTGAAACAAATTAGTGACGAACCTTTAAGGAATTATTCAGACGCGCTCTTCGTTTATCTGCAGTCATATTGTAGATTAATGAAGCGAGCTCGGTCTGTCTTTGAGCAATCGGCTTATTTTCTTCCGCTGCGTTAGCAGCAGGGCGATTAGCATCCATCGTCAGAGCTTCATTTAACGCAATGACGCGGTCCTCACACCAAGACAAACATGATGCCATGTCAGCGTCTGTGTTGAGTTCGGGTGGGTTGGATCGAGGTAGATTTGAGAGAAGCTTGCTATTGATGACAAGAACACGCATGAGGTGAGCCACAGCTGTTCTCGCCTCACTAATTGTGTGAATAGAATTTTCACATAGCCTCTGATAGTGATGCATGCGCACCTCTTTGGCGAAAAGTTGATTGTCCAGATAGCGGTCAGTATTATCCGGAGTTGTTGTACCAGTATTATTGTTCGCGATCGATGAGATATTTGTGCTGTTATTCTCTTCCGCCAGAAAAGAAATGTCACTCCAGACTGCATACAGTTCGGCGTGCTCGGCTCGAAGTTGAGCAAGTCGCGAATCGACTAAGACCTGTTGTGATTTCAATGATTCGAGGAGCACTTGGTCTTGCATGTAGCGTTCGATAAACTCCTCGTATGTATTGGATTCGGTCTTCTGGAAAAGTAAATGCACTGCCTTCTGTATTTGCGATCGAAGGTTCTCCTTTGGCCCAACAGATTCGCCATTCGCACCGGTATTATTGTTTCCTGCAAATAGAAGTTTCACCACATTACGGAGTTTAGTGACTTGCTCCGCTGTTAATCGTTTTCTTGTTGCATTATTAACCACATTCGGATTGCCTTGAGCTACGCCTGTTATAGAAGGATTGTTATTCGGGTTCTTCGATCCTGAGTTATTTACGTTGGTGTTGCCGTTGCTACCGATAAATCGGGTGATTGAAGTGTTTGAAGTGACAGATTCTGAGTCATAGCCACCAATATTGTTATTACTGTTATTGGAGATGGTATTGCTGCTCGCGTTGAAACGTCCGTCAGAATTAAAATGTTGAACAGATGCTTTCCGCGAACCAATACGTCGTTTGCCACTGCTCGACGGCGGAGCGCTACCGATGAAATCATTTGGCTGATTTCCGCCTAATTCATCAGTTTCCTCAAGATCATCATCGTCTTTGTCTTCATAGTTGGTATTAATGACAATCGCTGCACGCTTCTTCACATCTTGAAAAGTAAGATCGGTTTCTTTTATAATCGGCTCATTATAAGTGACTTTACGCACAATTGCGTTCAGGAAGTGACGGACGGGCTTGGTAAGCTGAAGTTCACCCCCAGATCTGCTATCACTCGAATCTGAGTCAGATGAATCTATTATGTCGTTCTCGTTATCCGAACCGTTTGGTGAATTTCTTCCTCCACGATTATTTGTACCTTTGGTGCGGTGATGATGATGCTTTGAAAAATGAGTCTTTCGATGATGCCTATTAGTGTTGCTGCCATCTCGGTTGCCTGTTAAAAGATTAATGGCAGCGGCGCTCGCAACTCCACCGAGACTCTTTCCCAGAGTATCTTTCAAATGTTTCAACTCTTTTGCCACACTTTTCTTCTTGACTTGGATCTCTTGTCGAGCGGTTTTAAAATATTGAATTCTCTCGATGAGAGCTTTTTTCTTCACCTCCTCTAATTTGTGACTTTCTTGATAGAGTTTGGCTCTGTGAACACAGAGATCGTTAAATTGTTTTTCAGCCAAGGAGACTTCCACTTCCAATGATTGTACATGTGATTCGAGATAGGGAGGATTTAGTTTCAAGCATTTAATCAACTCTTTGTATCCTTCTTCTAAGATTAATGCTTCCCGCAAATTCTTCTCCATTATAACATTGCGCTCGTTAAGAGTTTTTATTAAAGCCTCGCCACTTTGCACTTCATTTATCAACACAGTGTCGGATTCTTGACGTAAGATTATCTTATTGAGAAACAAGGTAAAATGATACGAAATAGAGGAAAGTGGATGTCCTTACCGCGTTTTCTAACTCTGTAATAATTCGCTCCTTCTCGCGTTGAATGATTAATAGTTTATTCCAGATTGTTTTCATACGAGATATGCGGTCAAGGTAGGTTTCGTGTTCCAGGTCAAGTTCATCCTTAATTAAGCCGCCTCTATCCACACGGTGCGATTGTAAATACTCCTCTGACGTAATGCGGCGAATCTCATCATCTAATTCTGTAAGGAAAAATGTATTCCCATTTTCACCGCCACCTGTACCATCATTTGCGCTATTCCCTAACGCAGATGTGAGCCTCTTCAGTGCAACATCAAGGTCAAATTTTTCTAGTTTCTTTTTCTTAGCGGGCTCCTTTAAACTGCGAAGAGCGGGTGACGGATTACCGACAGGCAGATCGTCGTTGTCGTTGAGCAATAGGTCTCGCTCAACTTGCTGACGATTCTTTTCGCGTATAAACGAGTGATAAGATGGGAAAAGAGAACCCATTTTCGTTGCTCTGACGCCATGATAGGAGAAAGGAATATTCTTCGTTGACTCAACTTCCTCTTGAAAAGTGCGACGAAATTTATCTCGCGAGACACCAATACCTAACCGTAGTTGAGCAATATGTGATGGGCGCGTTAGTTCTTCGCAAAGATTTTTATAAGTCACAGCTACATTTCTCTCCAATGAGGAAGATAATGAGGTGCGAGGTTTGATGGCTGCTAGCTTACGATTCAAGGAATTGGAGAAAACTTGGACGGAAGGGTCAGCCTTTTTCACGTTCCAAACTCGGAGAAGATGTTTAGCGGGATCGTGTATCCCTTGAGCTGCCAGATTATCCTCACTTTGATTTTCATCTGCGTGACTGCCTGTCTTAAGGTAGTCCATCTCGCCGCTGTAGTGGAACATATCAGAGTGACCCCCATTTCTTGTGGGAGAGTTAACAGTCGCGGCAAGATGAAGAGCTAACCAGGGAAACTGGATCCAAATCCAACGAAGATAAAGGTAAAAATTAGAGTTAATCATTGTTGAAGTTGGGAATTTGACCGCTTCTTTCTTGTTTAGTCCGTCAAAATACTTTTTGCCACTCGGTCCTCCTTGGTTATGATTCGGACTTTGCTTGTGTGGCGATGTTATTTCTTCATGATTCTCACTATTGATAGCTAGGGCATTAATCGGATCTTCGGAGTGGCCATGATGTTGGGAAGAAGATGAACTCGATAACGCCATGGCTGCTTTAAGTTCATCAAGGTTGATGCCAAACTGCTCCAAGACTATCAAATCGATCCCTAACCGACGGAATTGAGGACAAAACTTTGTCTGCTTTGCAAACTCCAGGAGAAAGGAAGCAATTTGTCCGATAGTTCGATGGATTAAATAAGGTGATGGACGTTCCGTCGTCACCCAATTTTCTACAGATCTATTAAGCTCTTCGATTACGTCGAAAGGTTGCATTTGAAACTGAAACATTCTCTTACGAATTTCTTTCAACGGAAGTTTCGATTGGATCGACTCGTCAATTTCCCTCAAAAGGTGTGAAAAAGTCGAGCGAACATCATCATTGTCATCTTCAAGGTTGGATTTGTTTCTACCACCGTTTGCCGCAGGAACAGCGGAAGATCGTTGACTATAATGATGATTGGCATTGTGGTTATGTGAATTAGCGGGTGGTGGCTGATCTATAACATAGAGCGGTCCTTCGGTTAGTAGAAGCCAGTATTCCATCAGTTCGTCTCGCAAATCGTTATTGAACATCAGATCAAAGGTTTTCAGGTCAACAAGACTGTCTTTCAATGAAGTCCACTTCCTGCAGATTTTAAGATGCCACGGCATTTCTTCACACTTTCTCAGTGAGTTTGGTTGAGTTCGGAAGTATTGGATAATAAGGTTATGCCAGTATTGAATGTTGCCACCTCCCCGAGGTAGGATATACCGATCAAAAATTGTCTGTCGAAAGAGGTCAGAGTCACAAGGCAGGATCAGCACCTTGTTTTCAGGCGAATAAAGCACACCTAAAGCACAAAGCTCCGTTAACAACATTTCTTCAACCACAGGTCCTAATGAAGTGATTTTCTGCTGTTCCAAACCTCCTCCACCAGCGAAAAGGTCTGACATTTCACCTCCAAGATTATGCAATGATGTGGAATGGTCCATTGTGATTTCTGCGCCACTACTAGTTGGATGTTGATGAGTACTATTATTAGACTGACTGTGATGATGATTATTGGAATCTTTGACATGGAAATTATCAAAATCATCATCAAATTGCTCTTTCCAACCCTCCTCCTCTTCTTGTAAGGCAATATTCTTGTCGCTGAACTTGCTGTTAGTAGAATGTGAGTGAAACTTGCGATCAACTCGCGTTAAAAAGACGAAAAACTTATTGTAGTGAATGTATTCGCCATCAACAAGAAATTCATTCCCTTCTTCTTCAAGTAGATGAGAAGGAATATTTGCACAGATCAGATCAATCATCGTCAACATATCACTTTTATCTAAAGTAACAAATTTCCTCACACTGTTATATAGTTGTTCCTTCATCACATATCCTGTTCGCCCAGTATCTTCTGCTCTGAGGACGACTTCAATCAGCGCTTGCTCCGATAGTATGAGTTCAGAATGTTTCCTCATCATTGATTTTTTGTCTTTTAACATCTTCCTCTTTTCCTTCGCTGACTCATTTTGATACTTTGCCTTCACCTGAAGATAATCAAGAATTTTCCACAATTCCTGTTCCTTCAAGCCTTGTCGCGCGACGTACAAAAGGGACAATGCATTTCCCAGTATATCCCCGAATCCTGAAGTAGTTGAACCACCGCGCATGTAAAGCGGGAGAGAAAAAAAACCCTCTGATGGATCCGCAACACCAGAAGCAGTTCCAGGTTTTGACGAATGGTAACTTGGAGGGCCCTTATCCCCAGCAGAGAACGACTGGGACAGATCGTTTGGGGCATTAGCTGAAGTTTTCATTATTGCCTGGTGATGATTGTGAAGGTTGGAAGGTTTTGGTGTCAAAGCCCCTGCTCCTCCAATACCATCACTGTTTGCTTTGTTATTGGGATTGTTGTTACTTGTCAGTGACTGATCTTCTTCCCAAGACTCTTCCTCGTCAGAGGCGGCAGTTGTGTCATTGTGGCTCTCATTATCGAAAAGAATATTGTTATTGGGCGAGTTCGTACTTATACTATCATTGGAAAGAGCTCGCATTCGGGCTTCCAGATTAGCATATTCTTCCTCTGACAGGACTCCTTGACTTCCACTGAGGAGTTGTTGATGTTGACTGATTTTTGATACGGCATTGTCGATTAATTTCGACTTATGGTTTGAATCCTTGAAGTTCCACGTCTCATCTACTACTTTTCTCACTTCAATTACTGCTTTCTGGAGTTGACGATGTGCTAATCTCTCAACTGCCACACTTTCTTGGTCTCCAAGGTTGTGCATTACCTGACTAGAGAGAGTTTTGCCCTCTCTTCCAGTAATATCGTCAGAGTCGAGTTTAGAGCCGCTCGCGGGTTGTTGTGAATCCAATGTACCCGATGGAGCCTTTTGGGTCCCATTATTCTCCATCGAAGCTGTATTGTTGGGCTCCATCACACTATTACCTGCTGATAAGATTTCTTCCGTCCCGGAATTTCTTTCTTTGAAGGCTGGGTGCCAAGGGTATAGAGTTTTCAAGGAAGCAGCTCCTCCTGCTGCGATTGTTAAATCGCAGTCTCTTTGCGATGATTCACGACTTCTCTTAAACCCTTGCTCACAGCAGCGTAAGATGCGCGTAAGAAGTTCAGCAACGCTATCTGCTTGAATCCAATCGTCGAAGACAGTCCATAAAGAATAGCCACGTCGACAAACAAAATGCAAAGATTTGAGGAATAATCGCAAAAATTGAGGATTACCTCCCAGAGAATGATCGATGAGCCGATTGATTTGGGATTCAAAGAGTAAGAAGCCATAGGTGTTCTCTGCAGAAGGATGCATCGATCTGCCCATAGTTGGATCGAAGAAAGCACCGAGATAAGGGCCTGTTGCAACTGCAGCAGCATCTGAGCTAATGGTACTTTCGATGTAAGTGTAGATGAGCGTTCTGCTGACGGTCTTGTCAAGTGGTTTCACTGTAATGAAAGGGATCTTTCTCCTCTCTAATTCCGCAAGAATCCGATTCTTTCGGGGTTGATTTTTTGACAAATCCGGGAATATTTCATTGTTTGTTGGATCAATCTTCGCAAGCTTAAAAGTTGTGCAATTTGGCACTCCAATATCAGCCTTTGCATTGTCGTCGCTCGATGTTTTTATGTCCTCATTTGTCGAGGCAGTCACAGACAGTATCATTCGAACATTAGCTGGAAGTTCTAAAGGAAGCCATGCAAGATTATCTTCTGAACCGTCATTCGTTTTCAGTTGATGAATACCGTCAATCACGATGACAATTTTTCCTTTCTTAGAAGCTAAATCTAAGAATCGCGGTAACTCCCAACTCAACCGCTCCTGCGCACGGGGAATGTTTCTCGCTAATTCAAAACGAACTTTGAGACCTAAAATTAATCGTCTTAACAGATGATTCACATTTAACGAGGGCCGAGAGCACCCAACAGCATGCCAAAAGAGAAACTCGTCACCGAGGCTTCGGTTGTGTTCTCGTCGTTGTAGCCAATTCGCCAGCAACGCTGATTTTCCTGTTCCTTCTTTACCTTTAATCAAAAGAGGAGGTCTTACTTCAGAAAGGCTTAATTCGTCACAATAATCATCTAATTTGTTGAAGAGTTCACTCGATGGACAGTACACAAAATCCTCCCCACTCGCTCGAACTGAAGAAAAGACGCCATGTACGTGGTTTTCTAAATTACTAATGCAATCATTTATATCCTGCTTTAATAGTTTCCCTTCCATTGCAGGACTAACCACAGTCGTTTTGAAATTGCGAAACAAGAACCGTTTCATTAAGTCAGTTCTATAAAAAAGCGCTTTTTAGCTATTTCCGTTTCTTTTGTTATTTTTTCTTGTTATTTTACCCCTTTGTTCGAACTTTCCAAACAACTCAAACTGAACCAATTGTAGCGACATTGGATACTATCTATTACTGGTGAGAGGACGGAAAGAACATGTCTGCACTTGAAGTTCTCAGACAAATCAAACAGTTGCGTCGTGCCAATCAAGTGCAGGCGAAAATTGTGGAATGGGGAAATGCAGATTACATCAATAATGTAGGCTTGGAGAATTTAACAAGAAAGGAATTACGAAATCATCTCGAGGCTCGCGATTTGGAAACTCATGGAACACGGTTAGAGCTTATGGAAAGATTGAGAACTTCTTTAGCTGATGAACAGCTTCATAAATTTGCATACAACGAGACTTTAGATACCGCTGAATTAATTCAAGCTGACATCGAGGAAAGAGGCTCAGTATACGTCACTGGTTTAAATGATAAAGGTCAGTTAGGCCTTGGAGATCTTGAGTCTCGTCGATTCTTTACTGTAGTTCCCACACTCCGAGGTGTTGGAGTTATCTTTGTGAGATCTGGTCATGATATGTCTTATGCCGTCACTCAAGATCACGATGTTTATGTTTGGGGTGGAGGAGGAGTGGGAAGGACTGGCATCAATCCTCATACGAGAAAGCGTGGTGTTGCTGCGAAGGAAAAGAATTGGCTTGAACCTGTCATAGTTCCTGAGATGGCAGGAGAAGAATGCACTTCTGTTATGCTTGGTTCCTCGCATTGTTTAGCTTTGGGGAGAGGTGGTGATTGCTTTGTCTGGGGTGACAATGAATCGGGACAACTTGGTTTGGGTCATTTCATTAATCAAGTGACCGTGTCTATAAATAACAGCTTTCCATCGGTCAAGCAGATCAGTTGCGGGTCGAATCACTCCGTTGTGGTCACTCATGGTGGTCAAGTATATTGCTGGGGTCATGGTGCGAATGGTCGTTTAGGTACAGGGGAGTTGGAGCGCATTGGAGTCCCGGATAAAGAGAAATCTTTCTTTCCTGTACCTCAACAGATCAAGACTCTAGAAACTATCAGCCAAGTTTCGTGTGGAAGTGATTACACCATGGCTTTAGGTGAAAGTGGTGTGTGGTCTTGGGGAAATGGCTCTGGGGGTAAGTTAGGGCATGGTGATATAAATGATCGATCAGAACCCACACTTATACCCAAATTGCAGTCTAAATCTGTACTACAAATCGAGGCTGGAACATGGCATAGTATGGCAATAATTCAATATCCGCCTATTCTTGATGGTGGATACCTGTACACTTGGGGGTCTGGGTATTACGGACAACTTGCACAAGGAGCTAGCAACGTCATCTTAGAGCCAAAGGTAGTCGAATTTTTCGTTCAAACTCATCTAATGATCAAGGAGGTGGCGTCTGGTCCAAACCATTGCCTCGCCGTTACCAAGGAAGGGGAGGTATTCAGTTGGGGAAATAATATTCACGGAGCTTTAGGACGGAAAATTGATGAAAAGGATGTTCATTATACTCCTTTACCCGGACATGTTGCAGGCTTTGGGGCATTAGTCAATAGAATTGGAAGAGGTTTCCCTCGAAGTGTTGCTTGTGGTCGAGACTTCTCCGTTATTTGCACTTTTCCGTATGAAGGTCCTGACTTCATGGTTGCGACTAAATTAATGGAAGAAGCAAGAATACGTGAGCAAGAAGCACTTCTTGCCCAACAGCGCACAGAAACTTCGAACTCTGGTATTGACCGTTGAAGAAATTTATTTTAAAAAGAACCCAATACAACGACAGTCGAGTGAAGATTACTTTTCTTTTTGAGGAATTTTATTAGGTTTATGGAGATATGATGCATTGAAAGATTCAATATTGATTTCATTATCGAATTCGTCCAATTAGAGAAACCTTGCCGCTTAGATCTTGCAACGCCTCCGAGTGAGCCTTAGAGACCAATCCAGCCTATAAAAATCATATCACACATATCACGTGACTGAACCGATCAACTCACCTCAGTTGTATCTGTCACATTAGCAATATCATTAGCGCCAAGATATCGACTAAAGACAGTGCTTAATGCGAGATCCACGAGACTATCCAGTTCAGATGTCTCACGAATTAAGTACGCGGCGGCCTACATCATAGATTTGAAAAATAATAATATAAAATTGAGATAGCAAACATACTGATTTTACTAATGTAACTTCAGCGCGGATTTGAACGTAAGCTTCGTAAACTAACGTGGCATTGCGCATTTCTTCTTGCACAGCTTTAATAGCCGCCTAGAGTTTGGGTTAGTACAAATAAGCGCATCTGATGATCTGACCTTGATAATTGTATTGACGATGACTTCATTTCCTGTAATGGTATTAATTGGAGAGAAAATCTTCACACGTTGACTAAACAAGCGTTCTATGTCCATTTGCAAAGCAAGGTTATTGCCCACAACAACACTTTGTCGACCCCCTCCTCGTCGTGCTAGATCGCGATCTAATCCACTATTTCCTCGGACTTGAGGAGAAGCCTCAAGAAAGAACAAATATCCATTATGAGCAAGGCCATCAAGATAGAGAAGGAAATCTTTGGCTTGATCGGAAATTGTCAAAGACTTCAAACTGGTAGAAATTTCTCCTTGGCTGACTTTTGATGAGAACCGTTGGAAGTGTCTGAAGCAACAAGATGCGAAAGACTCTGATGCGAAGCGAGCATTCACTTCGGTAAAATATGTGATTAAATCTCTTATGGTTTCTTCCATCTTCCGTTGAGACAAAGCCTTTTTCGCCGAAAACTTAAATACAAGTCAAGTTATGAAAAGTGTTTCACGTACCTGTTCCAGTGAAATGTCTTCGATAGGCGGAAACTCATGGCTGGACAGCTCTTCGTGTACAATTGTAGGAAGACTTCGTAAAAGAGACCTCAAAACACCTGCAAAATACAGGAGAATATTCCCTTGTACCTTACTCTGGCTGTGACGATCATACATTAATCCTACGAACATTTAAAAAAGCAAAGAGAGGAAGGGAGCACAAACCTCTCGCTTTCTGAAAATCAAGCTCTGACATCTCGGCTATCTCATGATCTTCCTCCTCCAAGGTCATTTTCTTATCTTTCAAGACGGTGCGATATCGTATAATCCCACATGAGGTCTCGATCTCTTGCACAAGAAAGGTACTGAACTCAATGATGAGCTTCTTACAGAGGATGGAGGGATCGAGAGATGCAACTTCATATATATCAACCAACGGCTTAATATATCTTGCACACTCTGAGAAGGCCTCTGACGCATGTAACGAAACCAGTTTCATTAAAATATGAATACTTTGCCACTTTTTCTGAAATAAATTGCTGGCTCTTTCTCCTGCCGCGGTTGGAGGAGAAAAAACAGAAGCAGAAGTAGGATGCGTGGGCGAGGCAGTCGCAGCTGAAGAAGAAGATATAACAGCGCTTCCCTCAACCTCTAACGATGTGACATCAAGAATCGAGATATGGCGAGGATACCAGTTTAATAACTCATTCACATAGGACTTGAGGAAGTGTTTGCGCATGAAGGTAATGTGAAAATCAAGCTCAATCAAAAGACCATCAGCAAAGTTTGATGAGAACAGTTCTCCGAGAATCCCTCTCTTCTTCCCAGAAATTTGTTGAAACATACTACGTGTTTCACTGAAGGTACTGTCCAGATATTTTACGTCAAGAATGGACTGTCTGGCTAAGAGCAGCCATGATCCACGTTCATCCTGATAATGAAATTGAACCGAAGATGATTTATAATCCTCAGTTTCTTCAGTCTTTCGCACAGTTTGAGTCACAGAAATGAGATCTAAATTGAGTTCTTGCTTAATTGTTTGAAGGTCTTCTTCATTCAAAGGAGATAGCTCTAAATTGAAATCTTGATATATCTCGTGAAATTGCAGGAAAAAAGCGTGAAACCCTTTTACCATAGCCTTGCTGTAATCGTAAACTGTCTTCTGAATGCTGTTGTAGAAATCGACTTCGATCTGCGACAAAGACAAGGAAATAGTGGAAGAAGAGGAAGAGGTGGCAACGTCGGGAACATCATTTGTTCCTTGGTATAATTCGGTGATGCCTTTACAAGCCTCAATCAATCCAACCAATATGCTTTGATGATATTGTCTCGCTGATGCAACCGAAAAGCTTCCATTTTCGACACTTTCATGGAATTGCGACGTCATAGTTGTTGATCTACGTTGATGAGCAGAAAGGAACTTTTTGAAGACTTTATCTCTTGGAGCATTCATAAGGCGAAGAATGCTAATGAATTGAGTCAACTAAAAGATAGCAAACTTTAGAGAAAGAGGACAGATCTAAACGCGAACGTACTTTGACCGCCTCTAAAGTGGAATCATCTAACATATCAATGACTTTTTCTGTGAGATCAGCCATCATTAACTCGGTGCGCTCCTGGTAGATTTAGATATGAAGGTAACTACAGAATAAGTTCGATTTATCACCTTAATTTTTTTAAATGAGAGGACATGGGAGTGGCGCGTTAATACCGAAATTGTCTTATTATACAGCTTAACTGCTTCAATGTACTGTTTGTTATCAATCATCGCAGCTAATAGCTCGGGCAATTCTGATAAAAACTCTAATCGATATAACAACCGACGAACACGCACAATTTTATCCACTTTCACTCGCTTTTCGTCAAGCAGATTATCAAGATCTTTTGCGGCATCGGAGATTTTATTCATCTTGACTCTAATTCAAATATCAGCAGTAGCGATTACAAGGGCAAAACGACATACCTGACTGAGTTCATATCATCATCCATACTATACACATCTTTCTTCATCTCTTTGATAGTCTCAGTAGCCGTGATGAATTTATTATAATTATCATAGACAAGCTTCTGCATCTCTCCATCCAATGTCTAAGAACCAGATAAAATTCAAGTGCAGGTTTAAGTTTACCATTCTTACTCGAATCTCATGAACCATCTCCGCATCTTTAACTGTTAACCCTTCAACTGATTCATGAGCAAGAAGCTCCTGCAGTCGTGTAAAAATGCCAACTCAAATAAAAATTTCAAACTTTACCTTTACGTAATCATCTGCAGCAAAGTTAGCATCATCAATAGTTCCTCTCCCACCATTTATTTCAGTATTTTTTGTTGGATCCTCAATCCCGTAGAAAGAGGCAAAAAGCGACATTATCGGTGGCGCGGCGTTATTCACCCCAGAGGTGCTATCATCATCGTCATCAGCTTCTGAGACATCAGAGTCATCTCTGTATTTCTCGTCCATTATTACTTCTTAACTAGGAAGCAAAATTTTTCGAGCAATTTTATTTAGATCGTCTTTTTTTAGTGCGCTGCCATCCTGAACATTTTTTCACAAAAATAACTGTAACCGTAATTCGTTCTTCTGTTTCAAGAAAATTATTGATTGTCTCCGTGCTTGAAATATTGCAATTCTTATTCTTTTCTTTCCTCTGACTAACCTGAGTGATAAAGTTGATAAGCTTTAGTGTTCTCTGGTTTTTTGTGCTGCCTTTTAGTTCCTTCCTTGATTCCTTAATTCCCAAATTTAGGATATGTCATCCAAAAAGAATCAAAAATGTCGAACTACTACAATAATAATACAAACAACAATAATTTTCGCGGGCAGCAGCAAGCACAAATGTATCCAGGACAACAAAATTCATCAAATTTCAATTCGGTAGGCGAATTTCTTTTCCTTTCATAAATCTTTTTGACGCAATTTCAGCCTCGAGGGTTTGCAAACCAGCAACAAGGTTTTCAACAAGGCACTCCTCAAAATAATTACACACAAAATCAAGGGATGGTTCCGATACAAAACGGTCCAAATCAAGGATTTCAGCAATCATATCAGAACAAGCCAATTAACCAGCAACCTCAACAGTATCAACAGCAACCGAGAACTCAACACTATCAACAACAAGCACAGCCTCGTCCTCAACAAAATCAGATGATGGGTGGAGGGTTCCAACAACAACAGCTCCCTCGTGCCCAAACTGCTCAGCAAGCCCCTAGAGGGTTTCAGAATGCAAACACAGCGGGCAATGGATCTGGTGAATGGGAACAATTTTTTTCGCAAAACAACTCCAATAACAATTCCATGGGAGTCCCAAGAGGTGGAAATTCTAATATTTCCTCCCAATTCGGAATGCATCATCAACCTCAAGGTATGAATCAGTCAGTTGAAAATTCCTACCGTGGAGGAATGAACAATCAAGGACAAATGGATTCACTTTTGCAATCACAGTCATCAGTTCCTGCAGCTGGTTCCTTTGGACCAAGAGGTCCTCGAGGTATGGGAGCAGGGCCACGTGGGAGGGGTGCGCCGAGAGGAGGGTTTGACAATAGTGCTGGTGGAAGGGGTTTTGGAGGACGTGCTCCTCGAGGATTCTCTAATCCGAATCAAGACAATGCAAAATTTATTAATTATGGTATTGTTTTTCGCTTTTCATGAAAACTTATCAACTTTCGGTATTGTAGGGAGTAATAACCATGATGAATACGATCCTTATCAAAGCAACGACATCCGTCAAGGGAGTGGGAGCGGGAGCTTTCAACAAAGTTTTCCGAATCAATTCCAAACTTCCCAGCCAGTTAATCAACAACCAAATCATCAGAATTGGCAAAATCAGCAAAAGCAAGGTACTTGTAGTTTAACACGATTTTGAAGTTGCTGCCGCTAATTTCTTTTTACAGACAACTACACTGTGAATAATCAGGTTAATTCCAATCTATCTAATAATTTCTCACGGAATAATTCTCAATACGATCAAAGTTTTGTAAATCAAACTCCATCTTCCCAACAACAACAGCAGTCTTCCTACACTGGAGGATCGGGTGGTAAATGGTCATCGCAGTATGACAATTCTCTTGGATTCGATGGGAACGTCGGAAATAATTCCTCCAACAATATGATGATAAACGGCTCGAATTATTCTTCGAATCCCACCTTGATGCGGCAGCATCTTGGTTCTTCTCAACCAACCCAACAACAACAGGGAGACTTGATGCTGCAACAAGCCCCAATGTCGACGGCGATGAAAATTATGCAAACTGTAATTCCTAGACATGCTCGTCCTAGTTTGATGACCAATACGAGTAATGCCTTGGCACCATCATCATCCTCGTTTGAAACATCTTCATATCCTCGACCCTTTAGAAAATCTTTCCCACGAAGTGGCGATAGTACAGTTATCGGACGAAAGAGGGAAAGGAGCCGCAGTAAATCACCTCACATTCGCTCTCGATCTCCTTCAACGGATCGTCATCCTCGGGGCAGAGGACGAGGAGGCCGTGGATTCCCCTTTCCTCGTGATTCTTCGCCTGGAAGCACGACGAGACCAGTAAAAAAGATTCATGCGAGTCGATCTCCTCCTCGTTCAACCGGCCTTAGATCCAACTCTCCCCCCTCGGTCCCTGTCAGTGTCTCATCGACAGCAGGAGGCTCTACAAAACTTGAAATTGCCAATCTGACTTCTAAGGATTTGGTGGAGGATTTGCATTTACCAGCTGTTTCAAAGAATTTGCTATCTTTGTCGATGCTAGATATATCTTCCAAATTCCCAAAGTTATATATTCCCGCTGATTTTACTGATCTGAAGATCGACTGGTCTTCCATAACATGCGCGACAGTGTATGATTTCTTCTTCAATTTGTCGGCCAGCGCGCCTATAATGTTCGAAAATACTCCTTCTACTCTGAAAGCAGAGGAGTGTGAAGCTAAAGGCGAGGACGCTCTACCCAGCCCGAGTGGAAAGTTCTTTTCAGATATTTTAGAGCCGTCAAAATTTTCTTATGTCTCATCAAACACTTTTAATAACGTGTTGTCAGAGACACAGATGTTCAACGATCGTTTCATTAATACAGAGAAGCCAATCAAGTTTAATGCGAAGGTTCTTGTTTGTTGTGGCCTCAAAGATCCAGAGACGGAAAGGATTGACCATAATTATTCTCGAAAACTCAGGTTTGTCTCCCTTAACAGGCGTTGATCTTGAACTGATTGTTGGGTGCCCCCCATTATGAGTAGAATGTTGTGTGGTCGACGTAAAGGGAGCATATTATTGTTAGGAACTTGCTGGAATGCTGAACTGGATGGTGGAGACCCTCTCACAGATCGCACGTGCTTGTTGAATACTGCACGACGCGCACTTCTCGCTCAATCACTCCTCGATATCGCTCGAGGCGATCCAACTTCCAATCTTGTTAAACTTTGTGAAGTAAGCTATCACCGCCCACGAGAAGAAATAAAAGGACGAATTTACCCCGAACAGGTGTGTTCCACCTCTCTCAAAAGGATTACCTATAATCTTTCTTTCGATTCGTATCACAATTTTTATCTTACAGGAAGAAATTACAGCTTTGTTCGTATTTTCGATTCAGAAAAATTTGATTGAACAGTTATCGCAGGAGGACTTCGACGATGACTGGGCGATATTTGCATCTCGAGTTAAAGGCGAATATGTGGGACCTATGCTCAGTAGGACAGTTCATGAGTACTATGAGAACTGGGGCGAACATAAGGAGAAACTGCGACACGCGAGTGCCATCCCTCAAACACTAGATAGTCCCAAAAAGGAACCAGAGCTCGCGGGAAGTGAATTTAAGGAAGAGACAGATGAGCATAAATCACTTACAGGGGAGGTCGCGAAAGATCACGGAGATACGTCAAAGGTGGAGGAGAAGTTCTTAGAGAAGCCTGACTCTCCCTCTGTTTTGCTTTGTCCCATGGTAAGAATGTTTGAAGATTGCACAGCAAGCAACTCTGATATTTTCATTAGCCACTCCCTGCACAAATCGCGAACGATCCTTCGAAGAAGCAGGAAGCGTTATCATTGCGCATGATGCCTTTGAGTACGATTCTTAGTTACACTCCTGATGATTGTAGTGAGCGAATTTTTGAGGCTTCAATTACAGCGGAAATTCTGAAATCCTGTATTTCGTTGAACAACGCGAATGTTATAGTTGACTTCATCATCGCGATGAATGGAAATCTCGTCTCCTTGGCAGATCAAAGGTGAATAAGTATTCCACTCAAATGCGCATTGATTCAAATTTGTATTTCAAGGGTCGTCGCGTCTGTTAAAAGACTAAAAGAGTTAAATGTTGCGACCAGGGCAAAAGGAGTAAAGGCATCAGAGGAGAGCAATCAACCAGACGAAGAACCATCTACAACTGTGACAGCAATCGCCAATTCGATTAAAAAAGATGAAATGGAGAATGAAGCCCTTCAGAAAGATTTCAATCAAAAAGAACAGGAGAATGAATCTGAAGAGTTGTCCATGGTTCAAGAAGTTAACGAAAGTGCTGAATTGGTTGATGGGAACAATGAACAATCTAATATTAATAGCAAATCCATGATAGATGTGACTAATGTGAAAGATGAACTTTATGATCAGTCCGTGGGTTTCGTTGTTACCGACGATGAAGCTCGGGTTTGGAGAAGGAGATTTGTGGCTGCTTGTCGGTGAGATTATTTTTTATTATTTGAAAGTGCAACTTGATTAAATGTATTCAGGTGGTTCGATGTAAAACAAGAGAGATTTCTTCGTTTAGAGCAATTACAGCTAATTTTTTATGTTTCTCAAAGGTAGTTCTAATCCTTCTCTTTCTAAAATCGCGAATGTAATGAATTTGTAGAAACGTAAGTCGCGCCGATGCTGTAAGCTCTATTGAAGATGTGTTCGGAGATAGCGGTGACAAGCTTAGATACGAAACTTGCATTTAACTCGAAAATATGAGAATTAGCTTCTGAATTCATGTAACAGCTGGTCAAAGACCGAATAAAGTTCTAAAATTACCTCGAATTGTAGTTCTGACATCATTTGGATCCATATTCTTCAATCGAGCAATGGTTTCAATGCTATCTATCACTGTTTTTGGGGTATTATCCTCCCCTTTTACCGGTCCCATATACGGCGAGTCCGTTTCGGTTAGGATTTTATCCATGGGTAAGGCTGATACCAATTTCTTAAACGAAGAGTTTTGATCACTGTTTGCGACGGCGGATGGGATTGATAAATAATATCCTGCTGCCGCAATTTGCATACCAAGCTTCAACTAAGAAAGATGAGAAAAGGGAGACAAACAAAGAACCCCTCACCTTCCCACAAAAACAATGAAAATCAGCCTTCTTCACTTTCTCTTCTAGGAGCATGTCAAACACTCGCTTTTCAGCCTTTCTTGAGTGCAAAATAAGTGGAATATCGTATTTTACACCAATTTGCATTAACCTCCGAAGTACTCTTTCTTGTTCAGCGAATGAGGTCTCATCAGTGAGGTAATGTTTATCCAGCCCACATTCACCGATAGCAATAATCGCTTTCTTAGACGCCATCTCTTCAATAAAATTGATCTCCCCGTCAACGTCAAACTTTTCGGGAGGTGGAAACTCATTCCTCCAATTCACTACCGTAAGATAATCACCTTTCCCTTCACCACCCAGTCGTTGTAGATCTTCTTCCGTAAAAATGAAACGATTCGCAGCGTCTAAAGGATAAATTCCTATCGCCGCTTGCATGTAAGGGCTAAATTTATCGCAATATTCCAAGATTTTTCGATTCGAACGAGGCTCAATTCCATTAACTATAACATGATCCAAGCCATGTTCAATACATTCTATCGCAATCTCGTCCTCTTTGTTTTCAAACCGTTCATGAATCAAGTGGGCATGAACATCAACATATCCAAGTCTCTGACCATTCGCTTTGATCTGGTTTAAGTTCCCATCACATTTCAACAATTCTGACATTTTGCTTGATAAACCTCTTCGGAGAATGTGATGAAGTGACTTCTGAACAATCAATGTCGGAGCCAGATTGTAGGAAGTGGAGAAGGAGATGATGATGATGATGATGATGATGAGAAGGGAGAGAAGGATAACTTTCATTTGTGTATCTGGGCAATTGCGAAAGTAGGGA
>VFQN01004414.1_pt1 | contig 18605 bp, 14 predicted proteins | sample 3512371 | NCBI WGS metagenome assembly VFQN01 (sample SAMN10412370, study PRJNA504923) | tailings metagenome | isolation source: Replicate 2 from Balatoc abandoned mine | place: Philippines: Itogon, Benguet | collected 2017-08-28 | reverse complement strand
AACACGGTATAGTACCGAAGGAGGCAGTGTCAAATTATGCAAAGCCATGTGTCGTGAATTGTTTTCACATGAAAGTTATTCGAAGAATGATCATTGCTCTCATCATAGTAATCTTACTATCTTCATCGATAGTAAATGCTTTTCGTTCACATTCAGTTACGTTGTATTCTGTGAAGCAGCGGAAGCAAAGGCCTGAATATCAGAGATTGAATAACACAAGTACGAATGGGAATGAGTTTAAGAGATCGAAAGGCAAAAAGAAACAAATCAATCGTGTCTCAACACAAACCACTGAGTATTCTTCTACTTTAATCGGACATGAGATGGTTTATAAGGATTATCACCTGAATAATACTGATGATCTTCGTGCACTGAAGGACTTCTCAAAAGAAATCACTGAAATATCTTCCAATTCTGCTGCAATTGATCATGTTTGTCACTTAAAAAAAGTTGAAAATGAAGGATCCAACCCACATCGTATCTGTTCTTACCAATATAGTACTCGAAATGATGGTGGGAATGAAAGAGGCAGGAAATGTTATTTCCTTTCCTTTGGTCTTTCTGATTTAGATTTTACCTTTGAAAAAGAATTATCTAATCCACCTTATTCATGTAGAGGATATACATTCGATCCTAAGATGGATCATTCTTTGAAAGTTAATAATAATCTAATGTTCTTACCAAAAGCTGCTCATTCTGCTCATGTTGACAATCATGGTTGGGATAATATTTCTATACCAGAATTTAGAAATTTTTTAAATCAAGATTTATTCTTATTAAAAATGAATTGTAATGGTTGTGAATATTCTCTTGCCTATGATATTATTTATCATGATTTAAACTTTTTACAACATGTCACTCAATTGAATCTTCAATTTCATTTCTCTGATAAGATCATGCAATCAGAGAATGATATTTATTCATTAGGAAGATTATATCGATTACTAAAGTTATCTAAATTTACATTAGTTCATCATGATCATGTTCCATGTTTACAAGAAGAAGAAGAGAGAAGAAGAAGTGCTTGTCATCCTTTACTCATTAAGGCGGGTTTCGACTGTCAATCGAGATGTCAACGCTTTCATTTTGCCAAGTTAACACTATCAGCTATTCTTCAAGGTAGTTAGATAGATAATATAGATAGATAGATAGATAATCTATGTTCTTTGTTTTTTGTAGTAGTTAAGATCTTGTTTGAAGTTGTTAGGATCTATCTAGTGTATGTATTGTTGTACTTCGTAGTATTTATTTCTTGATAGGTTTTAAGATTTCTTTTTTTTCTTTTTTTGATGATGGAATCATATGTTTTTTAGACTATTGTAGATGTCGATGTAGTGTATTTAGTGTATTTTTTTGTCTGATGAAACAAATAACAAAAAGTTCAAAAAATAAATAATATATTTTCTTTTTTCTTTTTTCTTTCGAATCATATTTCATAAGATCAAAAAACACTATTATTAGAAAAATAAGAAAAGAAAAGGTAAAGAGAAGGAAGATATATATCTACATATCAAAAGTGAGCGAGTATCATCCTTATTAATGAAATCACAAAAAACATCATCACTATAATCATCATCGTTTAAGAACTAAACTGCTGTCACAATGCCACTACTTCCTCCACTAATTAATACAATTCGATTTCAATGTTATTCATATCTATGTTTACATGTTAACTTTCTATTTCATCCTTATTATTACTATGACTATTATCATGTAATAATGTTTGTACTTCTTCTAATTTTCTTAATTCTTGTAATTTTTCTTTCTTTCGATTACTAGTAAATTTCAAATATAATGGTATCGTTACAGCGGTTGCAGGTAATAAGGATGATGCAATAAATGGTAAAGCACCAATTGGAAATATTTGATGCTCTTGACTTTTTTTACTATATTCATATAATAAACCTGCAACAATTGGACTAATCACTCTCGCGACAGCTTGTGCTGCTTGATTTAATGCTAAATCACTACCTTGATTGGATATCATTGAATAACGTGTGATTAATGAGGTTAATGATGTATCAGCAATCGAATAACCAATAATATGAATCGCAAATAATATGAAATGTATTTGTCGATGACGTATTAATGCAACACCAATGATACCTAATGATAAGATTAAATTCCCGATAGCTAATGTGGTATGTTGTCCAAGTAAAGTAATTAATGGTTTAATAAAGAAGATTTGGAAAATACCAATTAATGAACCATTAATAGCAAATAATCTTGATAATGTTTCTTCACCATAACCAAATGCATCTTTAATAAACATTGCATAGATAGTTTCGGTAGCAAAGGTATACATTAATGCAAATCCATTTAATACAAGTAATGTTATCTCCCAAGGAACAACAGATGATGTCGAAGACGATGAAGATGCTGAGGATGTTAGTGAAGGTGCAAGGTAATGATCTTTACTATGATGAAGGCTATTGTTAAGGTTGTTATTAGTATTCTCTCCTGTCATATCACTCGTAGAACCTCTTTTCTTATTAACGATATGAAATCGCTTTGTTTCTTTCCCAAGGAAGATTACAATTAACAAACCTAAAAAAGGGAAAATTGAAGCAACTAAGATTTTTCTTCTTGTTGATAATGATGTTAATGCAGCACTGATTGCTGGACCAATGACAAAACCAAGTCCAAAGGTTGCCATAATTCTTCCTAAATACTTTGGACGATCATTCAATGATGATACATCAGCTACCGCACTTTGCATGATTGGTAATAACCCACCAAATGAACCTGATACAATTCTAGCGACTGCCATTCCCATTAATGAATTAGCATGTGCAAGGAAAATATATGACAACATTGAAGCAAATAAACAAATAACAGTAACAGGTTTCCTACCATATATATCAGACACTCTACCCATGATTATACAACCTATACTTTGTGCTACATAATTAGAGGAGATGACTAAACTAAGTTGAAATGCGTTAGCTCCTAATTCCATGACAGAAAATGGTAATAAAGGCATTACCAGTCCTATTGTGATTGCATCTAATAGAAAGGCGTAATAATAAGGGAATAATCGTCTTGGGACTCCAAATAACTCTTCTTGAGAGTTAGAGGGTAAATCATTGCTGTGTGATAAGGATGCTTCGATGTTTAGTTCTTTAGGGTTCGGTGTTGAACTGCCTATAGTAGTCATAGCGCTAGCGGCGTTAAGACTGTTACTTCGATTGAATGTGAAGATTTCTTTGATTTTATAATATGATTTATTCAAATAAATGGAGAGAGTTGGTATCATTCCTCTGTTTCTTCGATTGATGGATGTAGTAGGAAGGTTCACAATCTCTTTTGATAAGGAATATATGGGAATGGTAAGACAAAATTGATAATTTAACTGAAATATGTAATAAAGATGTAATAATAGAATATAAAATGGTATAAATCTTGTAAACATTCAATGATTTGAAGTATATTCAAATGTCAAATAGGATGAAACAATTGAATCTATTTCACCTTAACTTTTCATTCAAATCACTAAATTTCACCAACAAAACGAGTTGAATCTACCACTTTAAGAAAAATCCTTCCTTTTTACCAAAGATCACTAAGTCAGAAAATAGAATAAAGCAACAATCTCACAATATTTAAATAGAGTAACGATCACAAATGATTTCTTTCATTCAAAAGAGACTTTCTTTCTTTCAAGGCATTAGTAGCGCCTTATTGAGCAGAAGGTGTTCTAGAATTGGTTGTGAGGATTTGTAAGATCTTTTGTGTGGTTTCGTCCTTTCTTAGCAATCCATCGGTTTCTAGGAGAAATGTCAGCTGCCATTATTGTTCTTGCTGTTGTTGTGATCTTTTCTGCTATTACTGGAATTCTTTATTACCAGGGACTTCAACCCTCGGGTGAATTACAACCACAAAGTCAACAGTCTTCGAAACAGATTTTAGTTGATGATACTCTTGCAAAATCAGTTGCTTCTTCTGAGTTAAAGGAGAAAGGGAAAGAGAAAACTAAATCATCTCATTCGAAACCAACTACCCCTAAGCCAGTGGGTACTAAGCCTGTTTCCTCTGCTGTTAGCACACTCGCATCACAGATCTTTACTGCGAACAGTGAGTTCTATGCATTATTAACCAGTGCATCATCTTCTTCATCATCATCAAATGAAGGATTAAAACCTTTAGTTCCTGCCTCTGCTGTATTTAGTGATATTTTCTATTCTTTAATTAACTCTAATCGTGTTTTTTCACCTGTTTCCATTCTTAACATCCTTTCCGTCCTTCGTCAGGCAAGTACTGGTGAAACACGTGATCAGATTGATAAAGCACTTCATAATTATTCATATTGTTTAGATAAATTAAATATTCTAAGTAAAGAATATAACAGAGATATCAAATCACCTGGTTTATTAACCACTTATATTGCAGTAAATCAACAAATCTCATTAAACCAAACCTATGCGAATGATTTATCACCTTATTGTAAGATTAAATCAGAGAATTTTAATGATTCTATTAATACAAATCTTGAAATTAATCGTTATTTCACTGAACGAACTGAAGGATCATTAACTAATGCAGCAAAATTAATTAAATATGATTCAAAGGTATTAATCTATAATACATTACATTTAAAATTAGAATGGGAATATCCATTTAATCCAAAATTTTCTATACCAATTAATTTTACACAAAATGTTGGTACGAAACGAGTCTTTCGATCGGTTTATAATGTATTATATAAAATACCTTATTATTCTGATAATCAGCTACAATTAATTGAATTAAATTTTAAAGGTAATGAATATTCAATGGGTTTCTTATTACCATCAAAAGATCTTCAAACAAGTCGTAATATACCAGCAATGTTGAATACATCATATCTTTATTCAACAATTAATAAATTAAAACCAATTGATAGTATTCGAGTGATATTACCAAAATTTAGATTAAAACGTGTATTACGTTTAATGGGATGGTTTAAACAATTAGGGATTACAAATATGTTTGATTTCCGTCGTTCATCATTCCCTTTACTTGCTCCTAATGGTGGTTTCACATTAACAGAGATTATTCATGATGGTATGGTGAGTATTGATGAATTAGGTGCAAATTCATTAAAAACATGGTGGAAACATTATTCTCAACAACAACAAGCATTAATTGCAAGTCTGCAGAAAGGAAAAGGAGTCAAGAAGAATGAAACGTTACCATCCACATTAAAGGCGAATAAAGAATTTATTGCTGATCGTAATTTCTTATTCTATATTCGTCATAAAGAATCCAATTTATTATTATTTGTTGGTGATTTTGATGGATAAAATGGAAAGAGTTCATCAAATATGAGGGAGGTATAAAATAAGGGCATTCAGTGATCTAACAAGAAAACCAACAAAGAAGAACTAAGAATGTAAATTAACTAAACATTTTTGTTGATGTAATTTTCTTATATTATAAATTTCACTCGTCCTCCCAAAAACCTTCCCATTCATCTCGTGGTTTGTCCCAACCTCGCTGCCTTGTGTTATTCTGATTCCTTACCAACTGACAAAATCAATTCCTTGACACTCTCTTCCAACCGTTCAATTGTCTTCACATCATTACAACCTATCAACTCCAAATGCCTCACATCACATAACATTCTAACATCATTTAAACTACCACACTCTCCAAACACTAGATAATTCGCTTTAACAAAGCAACTGGCATTCGTAAGATGCTGACATCCCCATATCACCACTTTCCTTGACTCCCTCACAGGGGAGAAGTCTCTCACTTCATTCAAATTAACGAATTGAACGAACTGATTTCCTCGTCCTAATCCTTCTAAAGAACTTAACCCTGACGAATTACTAATCTTGATATTAGGAATGGACCCTAATCCCTCCAACGAAAAGCTTCGTGAGCAATTATGAATGACGGAAAGCCTTCGGAATATCAAGTTGGAATACTTCTGATAAACTCACTTCTTTCAGTTGAGGTGGGATTTCCTCTGAACAATGAACAGAGTGAACCCCATCAAGCCTCAACACTTCAACATTCTTATATAAACTAATGTTAATAATCGCGTCTCCCTCCTCCTGGCAAAAGCCAAGTTCAATCTTCTTTGCTTTCGAGAAAGCATTACTGCATTGTATTCCTATATCATCCGTCGTAACACTGCTTATTAGTAATTTCACTTCTTCTACATCTTGTAATGAGGAATAGTTCCTAATGTTATCACAATGAATAAGAGAAATTTTCTTTATACCATTCAAAACACTTATATCCATCAGATCACAATCAATAGAAATTCTAATTTCATTTAAAAAAAGAGAAATCAGATAAATTTTTAATCGAACATCTTTCTAAAGAAAGCTTCTTTAATCCTGGAATAACAGATAAAGGAAGAGAAAAATCACAATAACTAATAGATAATTCTTTTAAACTTGAAGGAAATTGTAAATTCTCTGTATTATTATTATTCTCATCATCTGTGTCGCCGTTATCATATGTGATCATTCCTTGCACAATTGCAAGACTTTGAACTTCTTTTCTTTCCAAATATTTTTATTTATTGTTCCATAATCTATTTTCACATGATTTACTTTAACAATAAATTCTCTCATATTCACAAGTGTTATGAATAGACTATCATTTAATACTATATATTTATAAGAATTACGCAATGAACATCTATGAAAATAATCCTCTACCACTAAAGGAAGGGATAAACAATATAATTGTTTATGAGGATTTTCTATCATTGATAATAAGAATTTAATAATAGTTACATGTTAATAATAAAGCGATTGATAAATAATGTTCAGTATCTACATCATTATTTGTATCCTCTGAGTGAAGATAAGAGAGAATATATAAATGAAGAGTGTCCGGTAAGCTTGTGAATCGATCCTGGATGAAACGAGTATCAAGATGAAGTGGATTTGTAAGAGAAGTTAATAGATTAAAGGGATCGTGAATGGATCAGGATTAGATGCAAAATAAGACAACATTTAAACTTTTGAAAAAACGATTGGAAAACGATAGAAAAACGGTTCAGTAAGTCGTAAAATTTTACGACTTAATCTTGACACTATTTTTTTTTTTTACGAGTACAAGAGCGAGATAAGATAACTGTCTTTCATTTCACACAATAATAAATGCTTCACAACAGTGAGAGGCAAGGCTCAAGTTAAGTAACAATAAATTTTCATCAAGTTAGAGCTAAACATGGCTAGCTTCTTGAGAGTATGCGCATACTTGCTCGGAACCTGCCAGTGGTTGATACGGGAATTCTGAATTCAAAAGAAAGTATTTTTTCTTTCACCTTATTTCGAATACAAAAGAAAACACATGGACTACAAACAATCTATTACTTCTCTCTACTCTACTCATCCGCCTATTTCAATACCTTCAATCTCTTCATTGTCGGCTATCATGGCAACTTGCACCTCTTCATGACTCTTTCCCATGATAGATTGATCATAGGATTCAAATTTATTCGCTCTTTGTATTCGATAAGCTTTGTCCGTTGCCCAACGAGCATAATCCTTTGCTAAAGACTTCACAAAAGCATTCTCAATCTGTCTTAAAGCAATACTCATCGCTAAGTTTCCTGTAGCTTCTAATACTCTTTTACCAAAGAATTTAAAAGGTACAGGCGGATCAACTTCAACATCAATGTTCGAATTCGAAAGAATCATCCGACGATTATCATAATCTTGCCAACGAAATTTTGTTTTCACTAAAATATTAAAACAACCATTTAATGATTCAATATATTTTGAACCAGTTAATAAACATTTTTTACTTATAATTTCTACTGTATCCATGGTTTGTCGTACTTCACAGTACAGTGTAGGTGAAACATCTAAATGAAAGAATCTTACAGGAGGGACAATTAAACGAAAAAGATTGCCTTGTATCCGTTCTAATGTTGCATTTAATGGCATTTGTATACAGACATATTGTTCTACTGGTAATTGCATGTATTGAGTTAGGCTTATACCAGGATCTGCTTGTAAGGTACAAGGTGCTTCGTAACTTGAACTTACCTTTACGAATGTATCAAATGCCATCATCCATTGCTTCGTCCTTCTTTGTTGGAAGGAAGTTGTGAGAGTATTGGATGAAAATGAATGGATAAGCGGAATATACAAGAGAGCAATGAGGAAAGATAGAGGGATCAACCAAGTTCCATAATGAAAGCTGATCATTTCTTCTTGCTAATAAAGACTCTCCTTGACTTCTCCCCAATAGATGGCAGCGACAAGTTCAACACTGATAATGGAATAACTGTAGACTATAGAGAGTAAATGTATGATAAAGTAATAAGGATAAAAGATCAATAATGCAATTGATGAAAATCAATCGTCACCACCGTATTCGATCTTGCCTTCAACCGTTTATACGATATCGTATGTTTGAAAGAATTTCCCGGCTTTTTCCGATCTGTGCTAACAAAAGTCCGCATTGCACCATTCATCAACTTTGAATTGATCATGTTCATTCCAACGCTTAAAATAGCACAAAGAAGCTTGACTTCTTTGAATAAATCATGTTTTCTCATTATACCAAATCGTACCTATAAGGAATGGAGTAAAAAACGTCCAATCAAAAAGACAAATGTTCGTGTAGATCCACAAACTCGTATCATTAATCAAGTGAGTTCAGTATTAGATGATTCATTTGTACGTGAAGATCGATCAAAACCAATACGTGAAAGAGGGAAATTATCACAACCATTAATTAAATTACCTGAATATGAACAAAGAGTAGCAAATAAAGAGAGTCTTATCTTGGAATTAGAAGACATTCTTACTGAAACCATTGAAGGTTCAGCCTTTTCAAAGATTATACCAGGTGTAAATGATCTTTCTAGTGTGATAGAATTTAGTAAAATTTCAATTAATCAAGATAATTCACATGTTCATGTTGAGTGGACATCAGCATCATTGTTTGAGTTCTATAGTAAGTTATTTGACTCTGCATCAGGTACACCAGAGGGAGGGAAAGCACCATATACGATTCATGATTGTGATCAATTTGAAAGTAGAATTCAACGATTAACAAATGATTTACAACATAGAGAAGGTTTTTTCCGGACTGCTATTATTCATAAGATTAACTTTCGTCGAGTACCACGTGTTTATTTTCAAGTTGAACCTGATTTAAAAGAATTATTAAAAGATCTTAGAAAACTTTTAACTAGTGGTGAAATTCGTTTCGCGCCGGAGGATGATAGTTTTTAGAGTGAACACTGTTTTGCTTTTTATGTAAATATAAGTAAAGAATCATCATATTACTACTACTACTACTACTACTACTACTACTACTACTACTACTACTACTACTACTAACACTGATATTGGGTGGAGAATATCTCTTTTCTTATCTTACTTTCAAATGATTTCAAAAGAGAAAGGAAGAAACAAATAAATATTTCTTATGAAGCAAGAAAGATAAGGCATCATCATCAACACAAGAGAAAGAAAGACATAAATTATATTATATGCAAAAAAGAAATCTCTCATGTTCATGAATGTATGTCCTCCAATCCCATCCACTCTACTGATGTTTAGATGAGTAATAAATAGGAATTTTTCTTCTTTTCATGCATTAGTTGTAGCGAATCTCTTTGCTCGCTTTGCTAATTTCTCAGATAGCTCTGATGATACAGGAACAGCCTTCTCTACTGTTGTGCTTGTCTCTTCGCTACCTTTTGTTATGTCTCCAAATCTCTCCTTTCTCTTTCGCATTCTAACATAAGAAGTGAAGGAAGCATTAAAAACGAAAACAAAAGAGCAATAGAATATGTTTCTTACTTCTCTTGTTCAGCTTCTAGTTCTTCTGGTTTGAGACCTAATTCAAATCTCTTTTGTCGAAGTTTCTTCTTCTCCTCCTACATTCAATAAAATTGTACAATGACGAATAAAAGGGATTCATATTCGTAAGACTTTACCTCTTCCTCCTTTGCCTTCTGTGCAGCAAGCTGTTTGTCTTCTTCACTTACTATTCCAAATCGTTGCTTTCGCTTTTGTAATTTCTCATTAGTACTATTATCAGCTGCCTTCTCCTCACTTTTTAATGGTAAACCGAATCGCTCTGCTCTTTGTTTCTTCTTTTCCTCTTCAATAAGCTGTAGAGCTTTCTCTGATGGAGGAAGGCCGAATCTAGCTGCACGAGCTAATAGTTTATCCTTCAAATTCTCTCCTTTGTGTTCCTCTGAGCGATTTCCTTCAGAAGAATTGGTCGTAGTCGATTCAGTGTGAGTGGTTGAGGGAGTTGGTTGCACTACAGGTGTTGGATTAGTAGCAACTGGTTTCGACTCGATCACTGCTGGTTTATGTTCGACAACATAGGCAACTTCTTCCTCGTGATCCTCCGCAACTTCGTCGACTTGCTCTTCAACTTGCTCCTCTTGCTGCTCTTCATCATCATCAAGGCCAAACTCTTCGTCGTCTAAAGCGGACTGCAGAAGTTTAACGAGGAAAGCACACCACTGATTCAATAACCCAATACTTACTTGAAGTCTAGTCTGTAAATCAGCCTTCAACCCGTTGGTATCGAGGTTTCTCTTTGCTAATTCATCTTTCAATTCTTGCACTAATATTGCAATGAAGAGTGAGAACAATGGACAGAAATCATCAATAAAATTATTACCCTTGAGCTTCTTAGGATCGATCTTTTCTGACATGATAAAAATGGTTTTATAAACGATAAAGTTAGTACCAAAAGAATTTTGATTGCAAACTGCGCAGAAAGAAGAACAAAACTCTTTTTTGAAACCTTTTACTGCATAAGAAACTCGAATTTTCATAAACTCAAGAATTGTTGAAAACATTACTTTCTCCTTATTTTACGCTTTATCTCTCCATATTTCGGGCACCAAAGATGTTTCGAGTTTCAAGACTTTCAGGACTAAATACAACGAAAGAGTATATTCAATTTATACGTGGTGGGACGACATCACATGGGATGACATTTGAAGAAATTATGAATTATACTGATCGAGACCTTGAAGATGATCACGCTTATATTCAATGGATTTTCCCACTTGCTGCTCCTTCACAATTTAACCCTGATGCTCCCGTTATAAACATAGCTGAACTTCAAAATTATCCGGAGGCAAAAGAAGCTATGTTGAGATCGTACGAGAAGATAACTAAATTTTGGGGTTTGTATTCCGATCCTATCGATAGAAAGAGACTAATTCTCCTGAATGGTCATAATGGATTGCGGTTTAGTCGATTTTTACAATCTATGGTCTATCATGGTCATGAAAACCTCGCTGAAGAGACGTTGGAGAAAGTGAAAGCAAATCTTCATATTTTATCTCCTAGGAAAGGAAGATTAGGAAAAACTCTGTGGGAGGAATTATTTATAGAGGCGAAAGAACAAATAGCAAAAGTCAATTCTGAACAGAGTAAATAGTGACTCATTAGTGACAGAATTGACGTTCCTGCGAATATGTTAGATGCTATAACCGCAAAAAACTCATTTGGCGGCTATGTGTCATCGAATGGGCATTTACGAATCCTGACTAGCGGGATATTTGAAAATCAATGTTGATGCCTTTCGAGTGGATAAATCAGTCAAATCCATGCTGTAAAAGTACTTTGTAACACAATAATTGCAGATAATTAGCCCAAAGAAAAAACGGTCTTAACATAACGCTGTCAGATATCAATCAAATTGTCTTTCATTGAAGAGTTTAAGTCTTCAGTTCTAACTGAAACTATAGAGAGTTATTACTTGAAAATCGACCAGAAAAAGTAAGTGATAAAAATTCACAGCGCAAACGTTATTTTAAATTGACGTCATATATTGAAGCAGTTGAAAACCTTTGATACTCTGAAACCCTGTAAAATCTGAAAATTACCACGTACTAAAAACCAAGAATTCCATGAAGAACCTTGGTTTTAAATGGAATTTCTTCCAAATCGATTTTTTTCCTTTGAAATTCCATCTCTTTTCTAAGAATTTCTGATGACTCCTCTGCCCACTTACGCACTTCTCGAGTTGTATCCTTTCCTATGCAACGTGAAGTTAGCGTCAGTTCGAACTTCTCTAATCCAAACTATCTCCTTGCTCAGCACCCACTTGTTCAACAAGCATCATTCTCAGCTCATTCCTTCTTCCTTGCTGACTTTGTGTATCATCAGACATCAACCTGAAGACGGAAGTCTGGAAAATCTGTCATCTTTTCAGGGGTGCATTTTTAAAACGAGTGACGAACGTAGATTGGGATCTTTTGTATATTGCTTCAATTTCAGTCAAAGGTGAGTTGTTAACCTTTCTTCTGTGATGTTTCCTGAATCAGGTTGATAACTTCGTTTTAGTCAGTGGTTTTGATCGATTGCAAAAGACCTTTGACACAAAAACAACTGAAATACATCACTCTCCTTCCTTCGAGAAAAACTGATGTTCGTGAACTTCTAAGAATACAAGTGGTGTCATTTGTTATTGCAACTTCATCTAGAAAACTTAACAAAGAAATAGAAATTAGAAAACGATGTCTTTGCCATTGATCGCAATTCTATTGCCTTTAGTTGGAGCATTGAAACTAACTCCAGTCCAGCAGTTGACTCAACGAGTGGACTTGGCGAGTGAGTCTCGTTCCACTTCCATCGCTTTAAACAACGCTATCTACAAGTTTGAACAATATGAAGCCTCTGGGAGCTCTGATTTGAAAGAGTTTCTCGAGAGTCCAGAGATCCAGAAACTATATGCTGTGATCAGACGGTGGAGCTACATTGAGGAGAGACTGAAAATTTCTATGGCTAATGGAGCCTCCCAACAGGTAATATTTGATGTTCCTAACTAAAACATTCCTAACTCAAATGTTTTTCATAGACACAGTTATTTGAAGATGTTCAGCACAATATTGCCTCTATTAAGGGTCTGATAGGACACGCCTTATACAGGGATAATGACGAACGAGTCTCTCTAAACGAACTTGAATACTCTTGTCCAACGTTGTGGCGATTAAAATCGTCATGGAGATCGATAGTACATGATGTAAGTTCCTACTCGCTTTGATCCAAATGAAGCCTGATTGCTTGCTTAGGGATGGCTGGACTGCTATTCAACACTTGGTGAAATATACTTAAATCGACAAAAGTTAGAGGATGCGAAGATTATTGCAGATAAGCTTATTCGAAGTTTACCTTGGATAAGATCAGTTTTGAAAATGCCAGAAACAGAAGAACCAATCGAAGTATTGAAGGCTTTTATTGCCTTAACACCAGAAGATAGAAAGCATATTGCTCTAGAAGTCAAAGGAGCTTGGGCATTTACAGAAGGAATCCGTGCATCCTTCAAGCTATTAATCGAAGACTTCATGGCGAGTGAATCCGCTAGAAAACGTCAAACAATCCTTGGAAGGTAAGAAACATCTCATTCATACTCTTATCAGAGATATTTAACTTGTGGTTTTAGAGCAAAGAGAGTTACTGAAGAGATTCTTCAACAATATTCAACTGAAGAATTTATTGTACCATCAGAGATTGTTGCAAGTTTATCATCGATAAATGTTGAAATATTACGTGTGAAATTATTTGATGAAATAAAAAGAGAGACAGAAATCTTTTTATCTGGTTTACATGGTTTTATTAAATCAGGTGATGATTATTTAAAAGAAATGAAACAATATGATTTATCATCAACTTTAAAGACTTCCTTTGAGACCTTGACAGCAGTATTAGAGTCAGGGAATGAATTATCTTGGGCTCAATTACATGCTAGTGAATTACTTGAAGATACTTCAGGTTTTCACGGCTTAAGAGAAGCTATTAATATCTTTGAAAATGCGATTGAAAAAGCAAAGATATCAAAACTTGAAGAGCTTGAGAAACTGAAAAGACAGACAAGATCTCAACAAAACAAAGAGAGCTCAAAGTCTTCTTCCTCTTCGAGTAGATCTCAAAGATCAGAGAAGGCGAAGCGCTCTAAAGCTAGTGCGAACGCTCGCGGTAATAGCTACAACGAGACCTTTGATAAACCCAATTCTGAGAAGCCTTTAGAAGACATGACTTGGGCAAGTTTCCTTTTTGACTGCTTGTGGAATTTGATCCTCAGCGGGAGTGTTCTCTCAGTTGTCTCTGTTGCTGGTGGTCATTATATTCGAGCCTCTAACGTCACTAATAAACAGCCAAACCGACCAAGCAAGATCTTTTCCAAACCTCCTAACGCCTTAGCCGCTCGACGTCGACTTAACAGTCATTCTAACAACAGCCTTACCTCCTCTATTCTAATTCCACCACCAAAGTTCGATCAATTTGATGAGAATGACGGTTTGACTGCCTCAAATTGGTGGAATAACATGTTCGAAGATTCCAAAATTTTCTGGGTTGAGTGCTATGCATTCACTTTTTCTCTATTGACATACTTTGGAACAGCTGTTTTATCAGTTGCAGGAATGATTCAAGCAATTTTTCTTACAACCAACAAGAAATCTACTTCATCCCTTTCTGAGTTCGAATTTGCCGACGATTCTTCTACTGCTCGCAAGAAAAACTCAAATCATAATAATTCATTGAATAAAAGAAAGTCGCACTCTGAATCCACTTTACACCAAGATTTAATTCATGAAGCAGAAGTGCATACATCCGCTAATATTCTTCGGGGTGACGATTTCGCTTCTGAGTTTGTTCAGTTCGATTTAACTTCTGAATCCAAACCAACGAAATCCAAGAATTCTGCCCATCCCAAGAAAAAGAAGAGTCATAACTCGTCATCGTCTAAAGCCTCGTCCAGCAAAAGCACAGTTAAGCAAGAAAAGGCAATAATCGAGCGATCAGAGTCGACAAATAGTAATGAGGCGGATAAACAAGAGCAACCTAAGGAAGAGATTCCTTCTGATAGTTATAAAGAAGCCGAAGCATTAGTGGAAGAAAAAGAATCTGAATCAGAGGATGACTCTGTTTCTGAGAAAGAGAAGGCTCCTGCTTCTGTACAGTCTACGATCACTGATTTGAAAATCGACACATTTTATTATGATGAGGATTTCCCACAAGAGGATGAGGGTGAATGGATCGAAGCCAGTGGGAGAAAAGGACATCACCATCAGCAAACGGCCAAAAAGTCTCCAGCTCCCCCAACTCCTTCATCCTCTGATCGCCATTACTTTCAAGTCAGAGAGCAGAGACTTCAGAAAGAACTTCAAAGAAGAAAAGCTTACGAGACAGCATTCTTAAAAGGAAAGATAGATCATGCTCCAAAAGGTTTAAAGAAAGTCTCCCCTGCTAACAATTCCAATGCAAAACCTGTTGTGGGATTATCGGCCACGCCTGCCAATCCTCGTGCACCAATGAGTAAGAATCAAATTTTAAAGGAAATGTTACACTCCTTCCCTTCATTGGTGTCATCAAAAGCAGCTGGAGACCAGATGTCTGACAAGAAAGAAGTACCAGTGAAGAACATGACTCCAGAAGAACATGAGAAAAATCGCCAACAGTTCATGAATATGATGTATACTCTCCTGGATCGTCACAATCAAACCATGAACAAGAATCAATCCCAACAATCATCGAACATCCCTTTAAATGGTCATGACGATGCGGATACTGAACATCTCTCCATTACTGACACAGAGAACTCCGATGATCATTACCATGTGGAAGGAGATATGATGTATTCCTCTGATGTTAGTCACTTAACTGCTTCAGAAGAGGAGCTAAACAAGTTTTATTCGATTATGAATGCTTATTATTACTATCAAGCAACAGAAAGCTTGATTCCTTGGAATAACCAGCAAAGCGTTTCTCCCGATCTCGCTGAAAGTCCGACTCAGATTGATCAATTTGCGGATGACACTGGAATTATTCCCGCGGCTCCAGCCTTCGAGCAAGTTTCCTCATTTGAAAATAATTTACCCTTGTTCATGCCTCCTCCGCTAATCCCTGTGACACCAGCTGCTGTTGCAGAAGTTAATCGTGTTGTTCATTCCTCTCCTCCGCCTCCTGCTCCACCTTTATTAATTCCGCCTCCTGCTTTGGCGGGGATGCCTCCTCTAACTCCTTCTCCAACTCATACCGGTCCTTTCCAACTTCCTCCTGAGTTTGCTGCACTACTTCCGCCAATAATCCCCCTCGGACTTCCTCCTATGGTGTTCCCTCCTCCCTTTAATCTACTGCCACCACTTCCCCTTCCTGCAACCCAATCTGTAAGAATTCAGTTCCACAAAATTCTAACTCATCTAACCTTTCTCTTGGATCAGGTTTATCGTTCCCCTACTAACTTATTCGAAGCAACACGAAGACAGATCGAATATTACTTCAGTCCCACTAATTTAGAGCGTGATGTATATCTTCGTCAGCTTATGGATGAGGAAGGATTTGTTCCACTTGAAATGATTGCAAAATTTCCTCGTATGGTTCAAATGAACGTTCCTCCTGAAACAGTAAGTTCATAGTTGTATTTCATATATCTATCGTCATCCTTTTTCTTTCATAGTTGTTAGCTGCGGTGCGGGTGTCAGAACATTTAGAAGTAAAAGAACCAAGCGAAGAAGAAAAGAGAAGTTCCTCCGAGAAAATAATCGAATGGACCTACATCCGCTGTAAAGAAAACCCAACACAATGGGTATTATACGCTGAAGAACCCTCCTCCTCTCCTCTTGCTTCCTCACCACCTATTCAACATCATTATTCTCGTCAATATCCGTTGCAATCATCGCCTACGATACAACAACATTAAACTACCACTCTTTCTACTCTCCGCCCTTTCTATCCTTTTCATTTCTTTTATTCTGCTTCACTAATACGATTATCCTCTCTATGCTTATCTTCTTCCTATTTCTTCCTACTACATGTTATTTCCTCCCGTCGGAAGCAGTGTGGACGAGGTTATTCGAATCTCTTATTATCATCTTTCAAACTTTCCTCCCCAAGTAATTTTCTCATCTTCTTCCAGCGACAAAAATCTTAAAAATGAAGAAACAATTTATTATTTCTTTACATCAATGCAGTTACTCCTGATTGATCATTGAACCTGAAGGGGGAAGAATGGAGTCTTCATCCTTTTCCTCTATTACTTTGAGAGCATTCTTCATTTATTTGTCGATATTAAGTAATTAAGTCTCAGAAATGACGCGACGATGCAATTTTATTTGAAACAGAAGAGATGAAACAATAAATGAGTTAGAAGGAAGGGAAAAGTACAAAGAAATGTCTCTGTCTCTCTGTGTTTGCTATTTTTGTTTTCCCCTGTTTTATTTGATGTTTTTGTGTGACGATGAAAGTATATTCATTGCATCACAGTTATTATTAGTTCTTAAAGAAAATTCTTTTCCCTCTTCTCTTCTGTTTCTTTCAAGTACTTCAATACTTACTTATTAATTTTCTTTTTTCATTCGTTTGGTTCATTGTTGTAGTTGTTAGTTTTCGTCTTGCTTGATCCCCTCCTTTTTGTCTTAATTGTTCAATTAATAATGTTATAGTCACTCCTAACTCTGCTCTTTGAGGGTACGAATTGAAATATAGGAATGGTTATGGTCGAAGAATAGAGAGAACATGATGGGGATAGGATGAATGCTATGATTATTTACAAAGAAATAGAGGAAGAAGAGACGAGGATGCATAGAACAAAGAAGAAAACTAATAAAAATATAAACAAAAAAATGTTGTTATTCTTATTATTTCATTTGTTCGAAGATCTTTGTGAAATATTGATTTAAATGTTGTAATTTATATCTTAATAGACCTGGATTGATTCTTCCATATGCTGCGATGAGATAAGACTTGTTAATAACAGTGATACCGTAGTAGAAGCCATCTTCAAACTTCACGATCTGCAAGGAAGGTTCATTAATTCCTATATTGAAAAAAGAGAAGATTAGAAGATGATGAAGAACTTTGGTGAAAAACTCACTTACCATTGGAATATTGACTCCAAACAGATGTAGAAATAGCAGCAAGAGAAATTTCATCAACTCTTGCATTTAATGCAAAAGAAGAACAAAGAATACTTCCTTCGACTGTTGTTAAGCTAATTCCTTCTAATCCTTCATTTAACTGAGATTGTAAAATCACTGGTAACTTCTTTGCGGCTAACATTCTCTTCAAAGTTTAGCAATCAATCAGTCAACAAAATCATACAATGGGGATTTCATGCACAAAGCATTGCATCCGCGTGCACTTTTGGTCAGTCGTTTTTTTGGAAACGATCCGTTCTGTCTAGAAATTTGATTTTAGTGAATGAATAATCGTACAAATTAAGCTTTCGCACATTTAAGGTGTGCATTCGATGAGAGGACTTAAGATTATTCAATAATCACGTATTTCATTTTTCAAGAATTATATCATCGGAAGCTTCTTACGGGAATGAGTTCAAACAGTGCTTTATATCGTCCAAAGATTGCTAATTCTATTACCGAATTAATTGGTGGTACACCGATTGTTCGTCTTGGTCGTGTCGCTAAAGAGAATGAAGTTGTGGCAAATATTTTATTAAAGTTAGAATCTTTCGAACCATGCTCTTCAGTGAAAGATCGTATTGCTAAGAGTATGATTGAAGAAGCTGAGAAGCGTGGTGATATCAAACCTGGCGAAACCATCTTAGTTGAGCCAACCAGTGGAAATACTGGAATTGGTCTTGCTATGGTTGGTGCTGCTAAAGGATATGAATTTGTTCTTTGCATGCCTGCTACAATGTCTGTTGAA
>VFQN01004413.1_pt1 | contig 18605 bp, 38 predicted proteins | sample 3512371 | NCBI WGS metagenome assembly VFQN01 (sample SAMN10412370, study PRJNA504923) | tailings metagenome | isolation source: Replicate 2 from Balatoc abandoned mine | place: Philippines: Itogon, Benguet | collected 2017-08-28 | reverse complement strand
ATCCACTGATAGCCACCAACCACCGACACGCCTTCCCCATGGGTCCGGGCAGACCGCACAGGCAGACGAGGACTGGAATCTCGCCTGAGGTAGGATTCGAACCCGGGTTGGAAATCCCGGGAAAGTCGGTCTAAGAACCAACTTTCGCGCCCCGATCCTTACCTGGTTGGCCGTTAACCGGCAGTGGTGGTAACCGACGGAGGGGCACCTGCAGCCCCAAACATTGGCAGCCCGGGACCTGTGCGGCTGCGCGCAAAGGCAACGCCTCCGCTCCGGCCACACACGCAAGTGCGGGGCATCCCATCAGAGTGGCCGGAGGCAGCAGAGGCCTTCAGGAGCAGCCAGGAGAAGGGCGGCGAGTGGGCAGCGCCGACAGAGTAGGACGCGCTGGTGCTGCTCCTTCCACGGCTGGGCTGGCAGGTAGGGATTGGGCGGGATGGGCAGGACGGGGTATAGGCACTTACAGTTCAGCTGGCGAGAGTGCGTCAGCTGATGGTTGTAGCCGCAACCGGGAGCGAGCAGCACGCTGGCTTCGTTAGGCTCACGGGCTGCTGCACAGTACCGGGTTACAATGTCCGGCCAACGGCAACGAGCGTGCACGCTGGTGCACGTCAGAAGGTAGTCGCGCGGTTTTGCACCAGATGCAATGCAGAGCGAGACTAGCTAGCAGTGCATTTATATCAGGCACCCTCTGCAGCCACCGCACGCACGAAGATACTCGCAAGGGCTCTGTGCGGTGCCAACGCACAAAGCCCATTGCCAGTACCACTGCGGCGCCTCCACACAGGAGGCATCAATGTTTGACGCTTTAAGCCTCTCCCACACACCGTATAACTGAAAGCAAACCTGCTGCTGGGGCCTTGAGCCCACACTCTCATCCGCCACAGCCAGTTGACCACCCTCCCTTCCTTATTTTTGCCAACTCCAGAACCTGGGGGCCCTGCTTGGGTGGTGCCCCAAGGGCTTACACTTCCCACAAAAGTCCCCTGCGCCCACCTGCTAGCTATGGCGATGTAAGTGGCATAAGATTCAAGGGTAACAGCTATGCAATGTGCATAGCGCCCTGCAAAACCTGCCAACCGGGAAACTGTGCGCATACGTCCTCCCAATGCCCCCCCGGCAACACTCCGTACGACCCAGGGCCTACCCCACTCACCCCGCTCCAGTGATCCTGCACGCGAACTACAACAGGCTGTACATGGCGGTGCCCCAGGCATGCAGGCACGCTCACTATGTCTGCTGACACAGGGACAGACGGGGACGTGATAATGCACCACCGGTCCTCTACTATGACGTAAGGAACACACAGTTTGCAACGCTTGCCCAGAGCCACCTCCGCAAGCTAGCCTTTGGCCTTCGCTTCACTATCAAAGCTTAGTACAAGATCCGCATTGCAAGACGGTGATAACACCTTCCAACCCAGGTGTACGGATGAAATATCCCAACCAGCTCCCTGGCAAGGGCGAGCCGCAACCATGGAACCCACTAGGGAAGTCACTCAGCGCCTTCGGGTACCCCAGTGGGCACCTCCTGGGTGCCCTCCTGGTGGGCCCGTCTACGGCACAGGGGCTGCTGCTGGCTGGGAACAGCAAGCACTGCCGAGCTGCCGCATGCTTGGTCGCCGGTAGCGGTAGCAGCCGTGGGTCCTTGCACGTGTTGTCCAGCGCCTGGCTCGTCCCCACTTAGTGTCCAGCACGGAATGATGGACAGCCAGGAGCGCCACCACTCCGCTGCAGGCGGGCAATTTGGCACATATTTGCACAACGCCGTCGTATGCAGTAGTGCGTTTCACCTCTTTCAGGACACTGGGAAGTTCTGCAGGGGTTCAGGGCTCAGGGCTCCCCCAATGCGAGATGCAGCACAAAAGTTGAGCTCACCTCTGTCTTGCCGGCGCTTCTGTGCCTCTGCAAATGGGGTCAAAAGAGCAACACGTCAGTCCAAGCGCACGTGTAATTGCAGCAACAGAGACATGGTCATAGGTCTGCGCTCCGCCTGCGCCCGACTACACCAACATGCCTCCCCCTGCTTGCCCCCAACCGTTTGCAAGGTTGAAGCCGGTCCATGAACCCTGATGCCGCCCAGGTCCCATCTCACCACGCCATGGTTCTCCTGCATAACACAAGCGTTGCAAGGAGATAGCAGTGGTTACAGGAGGGCCAGGGTGTAAGCATGCAGTCCAAGCACAGCGGTTGCCCGGGGCTGTTGGCGTCTCCAGCGTCGCAACGGCAGGTGTGGATGCACAGAGCTTTAGGAAAACTCAAGGAGCGTACCTGTAGCAAGATATCTAAGAGTTGCCCGCTCCGAAGCATCGAGGAACGGCAGCGAGTCAATGTTGATGTGGCGCAGCACCCAACCTTCGCGCTTTGAGCGCAGGTCGAAGCCAGCTGAATTCAGACTAGTCGTGATATTGAAGAGGTGCTCAATAGAATGACCACGGAGAGAGTGAATCTGTTCATATAGGCTGGCCATCTCCTGAGAACCGATGCTAGGTGCCCGCGCTATGTGCAGTTGTGGGCAGTTGTAGGCGGAGCAACCTGTGCGCACACTACCCTTCATAAGCGCCTAGTGAGCCAGCATGTCATTTCGGTGGCACACATCACCAATTAAGGGAGTTAGGCCCATGCACAGAGTGGGGCCCACACAGGGGGCCCATGCACATACAGCTCGCTGGCATTGGCACTAAGAGCAGGGGAGCTGCTTAGGATCGCTTGGGACGTCGGCAGTTGCAATGCATCCGTCATGATACAGTCTTGTTGTACACGTGCCCCCACTGTGCGCCGCCGCCCGCTGGGACATGCAGGTGCCCACTCAATGCCAGGGGAGCTGCTCAGTGCCCACTCGTCCCTGCACCTGAGGCAACGCAATGCACGGCAGCAGTTCACTGCGGCTACCTCATGCCGCGTCCAGGCTGCCCCACGCACAGTGCTACCAGCACATCTCACGATGCTGCACTGGCTGCGTGCGTCAAGGCTCCGGCCATGTATCCATTGCTGCTCGCAGCGCACCGCGTGCGCATCCTGGCACTGGAGGCGGGGGGCGGGGAGGGAGGCAGCCCGCATGAGTGGTAGACTCAATGGCTGCGGATGCCAACGGAGTCTGGTAGCGAAGGCTGCATGCATGCATGCCAACCAGGTGTACCAAGTGGACCTTGCACTGCCAAGCTTAGGCGGCTTGTCCTGCTGCACTCCCAGCCGCAAGAAAGTGGCTGCCTAGCCACCGGCAGCCCCAATGGAGCTGTGGCTGGGGGGGGGGGGAGGGGGGAGCTGGCGCCCTGCTGCAAGCAAGTCCGGCAGTGCGCAGCAGTGTACAACTGCTGCAAGAAAACCCTCAGTGGACCACTACCGGTATCTCATGTCGGGGCATGCATGATATGCAGGTATGCGCCTTCTGGGAATGCGGGTAGTTGCCATGGCACAACTGACCACTGACAGGCCAGCCCATGCCGCCATCAGGTTCTGTACAGTACGGCGCAAAATTGTATACAAGCCACGCACTGCGTACTACATGCGGTCTTTGCCTTGAGAAGTCTATATACCTCGGCTTCAGTTCCATGTGCCGGCTGCATGCATATCCGGACCGGTCCGGGCGCACCGGGCACGGTATCCGTAGTGTGAGTGTTGTGGTTGGAGGGCCAGGTGCCGCCGTCTTGACACATGCTGTGCCACCTTCAACGCAGTGGCGGTAAATGCCTTTCAAGTGCTTCCGTTCTAGTAGTCGGAACCATCATCCATATGCGCTCTTTGATGGCTCTGCCTTGCCTACGTGTTTGCATGACACAAGCCACGTGTTAGCGCTGTGCCGGTACTAGGGCAGCAGGAAGTTACACGTGGTACGCGAGGAAACCGTGGCAAGCGGGTGTCAGTCCTGACACTGTGTAGACGTCGGCAGTCTATGGTATTTTGATCCAGTCTGAACGGAAGCCGTGCTGTTGCTGGACGGAAGTTGGTCTTGGTAATGTTATTGAGCGAGAGCTTATGTGCCGCACAAGCCTGGAAACTGAGCTGACGGGAGCAAGAAACCATTGAACAGACTAAGTTCAGTACAGTACTAGTGAGCAGTATCTGATTACATGTGTCCGGCCAGCGATAACAAGCTCGCCTGTGCGCGGGGAGCGCGTTCAGTGATGCGCCAACCAGGGGAGCTCCCCTGGTGTCAACCGTGCTGCCTCGACGCTTCCCCCTCTGCACGAGACTCAACTGTCATAGTATCACACGCTCTCAGCCTCTCACGCTGCATGCCATGCGATGCCGGAAAACTACCATGATAAGAAAATGACTCCGATAAGTCACACAGGAATGGTAACATGAACGTAATGCAAAAATCTGCGAACAGCCTTGCTACCCAGGGGAGCTCCCCTGTTGCTTGCTAACCCGCCGCCCTGCAGCAGCACCCGGTGGGCCAGCCTCCACGCGCCCGTCCCGCTCGTGCCCGCAGCTTTCACGTTGCCACCTCCTATGTGCCACCCAGCCACCGTGAATGCACGTCAGTATGCCGCACGCAAAAACCTGACAGCCCCATCACCACACCGGCAGCGCTGGCACCACCATAAAACGAGGAACACAACCAGCTCCTCGTTGGACACCAACTCGCCTGGCAACATGAGTGCCAAAGAGTACACTACCTGCTCAATCTGCATAGATGTATGCAACCCAGAGCACAGGGATGCAAGCAACCGCATCACCGTTACTTGTGAGGGCTTGAGCGAGGGGTACCAAGCAGGCAAAGTCGCACCAGTACCGGTACCGGTACCAGTGTGGCAACTCCACACAGGAGGCCACCAACGCTTCACCCCCTACACCTCATCCCCCTATACACCATGGTATTGACTGAAATCACTCCTGCTGCTGGGGCTGCGCCCACGCTCACGTCCGCCCAAACCAGCCTCCCGCCTTTCGCCAACTCCAGGACCTTTGGGGCCCATCCTTCGGGTGGTGCCCCAAGGGCATACACTGCCAGCAAACGTCCCCTGCGCCCACCTGCTATCACTGGCGATATAAGCTGCAAAGGGCATGAAAAGCAGAGTGGTAAAACGGCTATGCAATGCGCATAGTAAACCCTGCCAAAACACACACGTGCGCATACGCACTCCCAACACTCCCCCTGCGCCACACCATAGGACCCAGGGCCTACCCCAATCACCCATCTCCAGAGACGCTGCACGCCGACAGGCTGTATATGGCGATGACCTAGCCATGCCTGCATGCTTACTATGTACCCTAACAGAGGGCCAGAAGACGAGGCAATAATGCATTGCCTGTCCTAACCTATGACTATGCAAGGAACACACAATTTGCAACGCTTGCCTTAAGCATTAGCCACAGCAGATACAAGATCGGCACTGCAAGACGGTGACAACAACATTGAACACCAGTGTACCGATTAAGTGTCACAATAGCAGCTTCTTGGCACAGGCGCGCAGCAACCACGGAAGCCCATCCCCAGCCCTGGGCAGCGCGCCGCCGCCGGGAAGCTCGCCCCCGTCGACTGCGCAGTCTACGTCATGGACAACAGCTGCGGCATGACAACCACCGCAACCACCACCTTGCACGCCGCCCTCGAAGCCACCTTCGCCGCCTCTCACACGGTCGTTCCTGCAACCCGCACGCATGCCGCCAACCCCACCCTGGAACCCCGACCCCCAGCATGCTGTCATCAAATCATCAAAGGCTTTTAGGTGTCCAGGCCGGGCACCTCCTGGGTGCTCTCCTGGTGAGCCCGTCTACGGCACAGGGGCTGCTGCTGGCTTGGAACCGCAAGCGCTGCCGAGCTGCCGCGTGCTTGGTCGCCTGAGGCGGTAGCAACGGCAGGCCCAGCCTCTCCTTGCACGTGCTGTGCAGAGCCAGGCTCGTCATCACTGAGTGTCAAGCAGGGTATGATGGACAACCAGGAGCGAAGCCACTCCTCATAGCGTTCCACTGCATGCAATTCGGCACATAATTGCGGGCGGTTAGGTTTACACCACCGTCCAGTCATATGCTGCGTGTATTGCCCGGGACAATGGGGAGTCCTGCAGGCGTCGGGCTCCTCCATGACAGTCAATGCGTTCAGGGCACACAGCTTCATGAGCTTAAAGATGGCCTGGCTGTCTTGCAGCCCCATCCCCTTCAATCAGTGGCGCACATGTCAGGTGCTGGGTGTATTGCAGCTTGACGCACGCCGTGCAGCCGCGCCACACGGCACACAAGTGCGCTCACCTCTGTCTTGCCAGCGCTGCTTCTCGACCTCTGCAGATGGGGTCAAAAGAACATGTGAACCCAACCGCATGTGCGATTGCAGTTACACAGACTGGCATGGTCACAGGTCCGGTTATGGACCCCCGGCTTTGCCCACAAGTGTAACACTGGACCACACAGTGCCCCAACCGTCCGCAAGGTTGCCGCCGCCCATGTCCCATCTCACCACGCCATAATTCTCCTGCATGCCACAAACGTTGCAAGGAAGCTGATTTGAGCGCAGCGTTTGATTGCTGCCGGGGTTGTTGGCGCCTCCAGCGTCGCAACGGCAGGTGTGGCTGCACAGAGCTTTAGGAAAACTCAAGGAACGTACCCGTAGCAACATCTCTAAGAGTTGCCCGCTCCGAATCGTTGAGACACGGCAGCGAGTCAACGTTGACGTGGCGCAGCACAGCACCTTCGCGCTTTGCGTGGACGTTAAAACCAGCTGATTCTAGACTCGTTAACATATTCACGATATTCTCATGCGGCACACCACGGACAGCGTAAACGCGCTCCCATATGCTCATCTGAGCTTTATTTCTGTGGGTCCGCGCTAGTTATAAGTTGGAACTCTGGTGAGGAGGCGAATTGACTTGTGCGCGCACTGCCCTTACTGATGCTACCGGTGTCGAACACAATGCGTTGCGGCATGGGTGGTTGCACCAGTCATGTCGGTCCAGTCGATCCATGGAAGGCAGCGACCTCCCGCCCTGCCCTGCAACCAGCTGAAGTACATCCACCGGTGCCCTCTGGCTCTGCAGCGCCGTAATGCATGCAGCAATCACACTGCGGCGACCCCAGGCCCATCCAGGCGGCCCCATTGCGTCACCTGGTTCACATGGAGAATGGTAACACAAAGACGTATTGATCCAATCTGCTGAAAGCCTGACCTAACCTGACAGCTACCTCTGCATCAGCACCGATGCGCCAGCCTACGGTGTGCCAGCCTACGGGGTGCCGTACCCGTGCCCGTGCATGATGGCTAGTGCTGAGCCTCAGACTGCAGCTTTCATCGGCATATTGCAACCTGACATATGCAACCCACCGTGATTACTCAACGGTATGCACGCACCGCGCAATGAATCCTTGTGGGCCCATAGCACCTATCGCCACCATGAGCGTTACAAGGAACACCGCCACCGCCTTGTTGGACACCAACTCGTCGGGCAACATGAGCGCCAAGGCGTACACCTGCCCGATGCTGAGCTGCGTAGATGCAGTCCAGAGAACAGGAGTGCCAGCAACTGCACGTTCCTATTCGTGAGGGCTTGTGCGGTGCCAGGCAGGTCAAGTCGCACCAGTGCGTGCCGGTACCGGTACCATTGTGGCAACTCCACACAGCAGGAGGCCATCAACGCTTCACCCCCTACACCTCATCCCGCCGATGGTATAAACTGATATCAATCCTACTGCTGGGGGTGATCCCACGCCCTCGTCCGACGTAACCAGCCTCCCGCCTTTTGCCAACACCAGAACCTTCAGTTTGGGGGCCCTTCTTTGGGTGGTGTCCCAAGGGCTTACACTTGCAGCAAAAGCACCCTGCTAGCGCACCTGCTAGCACATGCAAAATACGGGGCAAAGGGCAAAAATAGCAAACGGTAAAAAGCGCAATGCAGTGTGCGCAGTACCCCGCAGACCCTGTCGACACACAACTGTAGGGAACCCGTGCGCATGCGTACTCCCAATGCTTCCCCAGCGCCACTCCGTAGGACTCAGGGCCTAACCCAATCACCCGCGCCAATGCTATCGCACGTCAAGTACAATAACTGAAAACAGTCCTGCTGCTGGGGCTGAGCCCACGCTCGCACTCGCCGCAACCAGCCTCCCGCCTTTCGCAAACTCCAGAACCTTGAGGGGCAAGCCCTCCTTGGGTGGTGCCCCAGCGCCTACGGGCTTGCACTGTCCTCAAAAGTACCCTGCGAGCCCACCTGCTAGCACTTGCAGTAAAAGCGGCATAAAGAGCAAAAGGCAAACAATAACGGCTACACAATGTGCGTACGGTAGTGCCCGCAAACCCTGTTGAAACGGCAAGCGCAGCGAAACCGTGCGCATAAGTACTCCCAATACTCCCTCGATGCCACTCCCTAGGACTTAGGGCCTACCCCTATCACTCCGCGCAAGTCATCTTGCACGTGAACTACAACGTGCTGTACATGGCGGTGCCCCAGGCATGTAGGCATGCTCACCATGTACGCTAACAGAGGGCCAGAAGGGGAGGCAATAATGCATTGCCTGGTCTCACCTATGACTACCGGTATGCAAGGAACACACAATTTGCAACGCTCGCCGTAAGCATAAGCCACAGCAGGTACAAGACCGGCACTACAAGGATTACTGACATCAACTTTCACCATCAGTGTACGGGGTTAGTGTCACAAGTAGCTTCCTGGCAAATGCGAGCAGCAAGCACGGAAGCCCACGCGCATGCTGTCGCCAAGCCATCCAAGGTGCTTGACGCATGCCCTGCAGCAGCGCCACGGCAGGAAAGGTATGCTCACCTCTGTCTAGCCGGCGCTGCTTCTCGACCTCTGCAAATGGGGTCAGAAGGGCATCAGCCAACCGAACCGCATGTATTATCACAGCAACACACACTGGCATGGTCACAGGTGTGCCTCCCCCAACGGGTTTCACCCCAACCGCCTGAAAGGCCGCCGGTCCCTGCCCGCCTGTCGCCCACGTCCGATCTCACCACGCCATGGTTCCCCTGCATGACAAATACGTTGCAAGGAAGCTGATTCAAGCAAAGCGTTTGCTGCCCGCAGCTGCCCGGGTTGTGGCGTCGTCGGCGTGTGGCAGGTGTAGCTGTACAGAGGCGTAGGGACAACCCAAGGAGCTTACCTGTTGCAGCCTCTTTAAAAACTTCTCGTTCCGAAGCGTCGAGAAACGGCAGCGAGTCGACGTCAATGTAGGGCAGCACAGTAGCTTCGCGCTTAGTATGGACGTCGAAACCAATTGATTCTAGACTAAGTAAGATATTGACAATGTGTTCGTGCGGCACATCACGAACAGCACGGACGGCATAAACGTGGTCACGTATGCTTGCGTTCATCTGAACAACAGTGCTTTTGTGGGTCCGCGCTAGGTACAACTGTAAACGCGCACTGCCCTGAGTGTTGCTACCTGCGTCGTGTTCATTGCTATTTGTCATGCTCCGAGACCAGGCGCAAAGCAGATGAGAAGGGCCATGAGTTGACGAGCTGAACCCAGCCGGTGGCTAACCAAAAGGGGAATTTCTGCTGCCGCAAGGCTCAACGCGGTTGTGGTGGTACGTGTGGTGCTAAGACCTGCCTGGAGCGTCACTTCGTAAAGCGGATACTGTCGCCTTGGCGGGAACCTTGGCGCTTGGGGGAGCCTTGGCACCCCAGGTGCCAGGTCCCTGTCCTTTTGAAACAACTTGCCTGCAGAGTGTACCCTCCAGAAGTGCTTCAGTTTCCTATGTGTTTCTGGGTAATGTAAGAGTGTGAGCACGCCGCAGGCCTCTACATGGCACCGAGGATGGCTTACATCCCTTGCGCCCACCTGCAACCACGGGCGGTATAAATGGCATAAAGGCGCAGGGAAAAAACGGCTACGCAATATGCGTACGACAATGCCCCCAGCAAAACCTGTCGTCACATAAATGTACGGAAACCGTGCCCGTACACACGCCCAACAACCCCCGGCGCCACCCCGCCGCCCACCCCAATCACCCCATCTCCAGAGATGCTGCATGTCAACTACAACAGGCTGTACATGCATGGCGGTGCCCCAGGCGTGTAGTCACGCTCATCATGTACACTAACAGAGGGCCAGAAAGGGGAGGCAATAATGCACCGCCTGTTTGAGTCTAGGAACACGCAAGCCACACAGATGACAACGCTTGCCCTAAGCCACAAAGGCAAGTCAGGCCTTGGCCTTTGCAACTCATGCTTGGTACAAAATTGGCACCACAAAAGGGTGACAACATCCTCCAGCTCCAGTGTACGGGTCGAGTGTCACGATCAGCTCGCTCCCTGGCAAAGGCGAGCAGCAACCACGGAATCCCACATACCCGAATGCTATGGTAACGTCACTCAGCGCCTTTAGGTGCCCCAGCGGGCACCTCCTGGGTGCCCTCCTGGTGGGCCCGTCTACGGCACAGGGGCTGCTGCTGGCTGGGAACCGCAAGCACTGCCGAGCTGCCGCGTGCATGGTCGCCGGTAGCGGTAGCAACGGCTCGCCCAGCCTCTCCTTGCGCGTGCTGCCCAGAGCCTGGCTCGTCCTCACTAAGTGTCAAGCAGGGTATCATGGACAACCAGGAGCGAAGCCACTCCTCATAGCGTTCTGCAGGCATGCAATCCGGCACACAATTGTGGGCAAGGTGCACCACCGTCCAGTCATACGCTGCGTGTAGTGCCCCCGGACAACCGGGAGTTCTGCAGGCGTTGGGCTCTTCCATGCAAGGCATGATAGGAGATGCGTTCAGCTTACAAATCTTTATGAGACAGCTAGGCGCCCTGGGCTGGCTCCCTTGCGCTCCCCCCCTGCTTTCCCTCCCCCCCCCCCCCTTAGATCAGTGGCGCACACGTCACGTATTAAGTGTATTGCAGCTTGACGCATGCCCTGCAGCAGCGCCATATGGCATTGTGCTCACCTCTTTCTTGCCGGCGCTGCTTCTCGACCTCTGCAAATGGGGTCAGAAGGGCATCAGCCAACCGAACCGCATGTACTATCACAGCAACACACACTGGCATGGTCACAGGTGTGCCTTTCCCCCAACCGCCTGAAAGGTCGCCGGTCCCTGCCCGCCTGTCGCCCACGTCCGATCTCACCACGCCATGGCTCCCCTGCATAACACAAAGTGTACAAGGAGCTGATTCAAGCAAAGCGTTTGCTGCCCGGGGTCCTCGGCGTGCGGCAGGTGTGGCTGCACAGAGCCTTAGGGAAAACCCAAGGAGCTTACCTGTCGCAACATATTTAAGAAGCTCTCGCGCCGGAGCGTCGAGACACGGCAGCGAGTCAACGTTGATGTGGCGCAGCACAGCACCTTCGCGCTTTGCGTGGATGTTGAAACCAAGACTCGATAGAGTAAATAAGATATCGGTTATATGCTTTTGCTGCACATAACGGACTCCACGAGCCGCATAAACGCGGTCCACAATGCTTGCCATCTCCAAAAACGGTGCTGTGGGATCCGGAGAATTGTTGCTGTAGGTCCGCGTGAGGTACAGATTGGGGCTCTGGTACAAATATGATAGGCGATGTGTGCGCGCACTGCCCTTAGTGTACGCTGAAGTACGGTACATCCACCGGTGCCCTCTGCCAGAGGCTCTGGCTCCTGCTGGCTCTGAGGCACCATGATACCCTGCAGCAATCACACTGCGGTGACCCCAGGCCGCCGCCCGGGCTGCTCCACGGCGTCACCTGGTTTACACGGAGAATGGTAACACAAAGTCGTCATGCACCAATGTGCTAACACCTAACAGCCTGATCTAACCTCGCAGCTACCTGCTGAGCATCAGCACCCGGTGTGCCAGCCTCAACGTGCCCTTGCCTAGTGCTGAGCCTCGGCCTGCAGCTTTCATCCGCATGCTACCACCTCGCACATGCAACCCACCGTGATTACACGTCAATATGCACGCACCATGCAATGAATCCTTGTGTGCCCATAGCACCTATCGCCACCATGAGCATTACAAGGAACACCGCCACCGCCTTGTTGGACACCAACTCGTCGGGCAGCATGAGCGCCAAGGCGTACACCTGCCCGATGCTGAGCTGCATAGATGCAGTCCAGAAGACGGACGTGCCAGCAACTGCACGTTCCTAATCGTGAGGGCTTGTGCGGTGCCAAGCAGGCAAAGTTGCACCAGTACCGGTACCGGTACCAGTGTGGCAACTCCACACAGGAGGCCATCAACGCTTCACCCCCTACACCTCATCCCGCCGATGGTATAAACTGATATCAATCCTACTGCTGGGGGTGATCCCACGCCCTCGTCCGACGTAACCAGCCTCCCGCCTTTTGCCAACACCAGAACCTTCAGTTTGGGGGCCCTTCTTTGGGTGGTGTCCCAAGGGCTTACACTTGCAGCAAAAGCACCCTGCTAGCGCACCTGCTAGCACATGCAAAATACGGGGCAAAGGGCAAAAATAGCAAACGGTAAAAAGCGCAATGCAGTGTGCGCAGTACCCCGCAGACCCTGTCGACACACAACTGTAGGGAACCCGTGCGCATGCGTACTCCCAATGCTTCCCCAGCGCCACTCCGTATGTAGGACTCAGGGCCTACCCCAATCACCCGCGCCAATGCTATCGCACGTAAAGTACAATAACTGACATCATTCCTGCTGCTGGGGCTGAGGCCACGCTCGCATCCGCCACAACCAGCCTCCCGCCTTTCGCAAACTCCAGAACCTCTCGGGGCAAGCCCTCCTTGGGTGGTGCCCCAGCGCCAAGGGCCTTGCGCTGTCCTCAAAAGTACCCTGCGAGCCCACCAGAGCCCACCTGCTAGCACTTGCAGTAAAAGCGGCATAAGAGCAAAGAGCAAAAGAACGGCTACGCAATGTGCGTACGGTAGTGCCCGCAAACCCTATCTAAACACAAACGCAGGGAAACCGTGCGCACAAGTACTCCCAACACTCCCTCGATGCCACTCCGTCCGTAGGACCTAGGGCATACCCCAATAACCCCCCTTCAGTGATACTGCACGTGAACTACAACAGGCTGTGCATGGCGGTGCTCCTGACGTGTCGGCATGCTCACCATGTACGCTAACAGAGGGCCAGAAGGGGAGGCAATAATGCATTACCTGGTCTCACCTATGACTACCGGTATGCAAGGAACACACGATTTGCAACGCTTGCCGTAAGCATCAGCCACAGCAGGTACAGTATCGGCACTACAAATTACTGACAACAACTTTCACCACCCGCGTACGGGTCTAGTGTCACAAACAGCTTCCTGGCAAAGGCGAGCAGCAACCATGGAAGCCCACGTGCCAGCATGCTGTCGTCAAGCCATCCAAGGCCTTCAGGTGTCCAGGCCGGGCACCTCCTGGGTGCCCTCCTGGTGGGCCCGTCTACGGCACAGGGGCTGCTGCTGGCTTGGAACCGCAAGCGCTGCCGAGCTGCCGCATGCTTGGTTGCCGGTAGCGGCAGCAACGGAAGGCCCAGCCTCTCCTTTCCCGTGCTGCCCAGAGCCAGGCTCGTCCTCATTGAGTGTCAAGCAGGGTATCATGGACAGCCAGGAGCGAAGCCACTCCTCATAGCGTTCCGCTGCATGTAAGGCGGCACATATTTTGTGGGCAAGGTTACACCACCGTGTAGTCCGTGTGTGTGTATTGCCCAGGACAATGGGGAGTTCTGCAGGCGTCGGGCTCTTCCATGATAGGCGATACCTCCAGGGTACACAGCTATGTGAGCTATAGATGGCCCGGCTCCCTTGCAGCCCCCCTCCCCTTACAACAGTGGCGCACATGTCAGGTGCTGGGTGTATTGCAGCTTGACGCATGCCGTGCAGCCGCGCCACACGGCACAAAGTGAGCTCACCTCTGTCTTGCCGGCGCTGCTCCGCGGCCTCTGCAAATGGGGTCAAAAGAGCATGTCAACAGAATTGCACGTGTGTACACGTCATGGTCACAGGCGAAACAGTGTTACACTGTGGGCAAAACCCGGGGGTCATAACCGGACCGAGACACAGCGATGGCCTCTCGGGGGGTTCAGGCACGAGCCGGGATTACAGCCGCACACGCAGCACACGCAGGGGTCATTCACCTAGTGCCAGAGGAAAGACCCAACCCGCACACACAACACCCGCACACACGACGCCAAAAGACACCGGCGACGGGCAGCACGCCAGGGCAGCAGGCAGCGCAAACCAAGCAGAGCACGATGTCCCCAAGCATTTGAAAGGTCGTCGGTCCCTCGGTCCCTGCCCGCCCGCCTGCCCGCCTGCCGCCTGCCGCCCACATAGTTGAACCGTCAAGGCCCCAATAGGTCCCATCTCACCAATCCACGGTTCTCCTGCAGAACACAAACGTTGCAAGGAAGCTGACTCAAGCACTGTCCGTCGTCGTCGCAGACTTGGCTGCACAGAGCCTAGGAAACCCAAGGAGCTTACCTGTAGCAACATATTTAAGAGTTTCCCGCTCCGAAGCGTCGAGCAACGGCAGCGCGTCAACGTTGATGTGGGGCAGCGGGAAACTCTCTCGCTTTGCGTGGACGTCTAATCCGACTGACTCAAGACTTATCAAAATATTGTTGGCATGCTCAAGCGACAAACCACGGACACAACGAATGTGGTCGTTTATGCTTGCCGTCCACGCCATCTTCTCAGGGTCGGTCGGTCCGCTTTGATACTATTGTGGGCAATGTTAGCACAAGGACACGTGCCCTTACTCAGCTGAGTGATGCGACGTTGCTACTGGGTGGGTCCAACAGTGCAGCACCACCCATGCACCGTGCACCGTGCACCGTGCACCCATGCACCGTGCACCGATGGTGGGGTTGGGCCCACGCAGTGCATTACTAGGTGAAGGACAGCACCTTACAGCACCTATGCTTGTGGACCCATCCACTCTGATCCCACGAACTTGATAGCGGGGACAACCGCAGCCATGGTGCACCCATCACGCAGCAAGGCAGCATCCCCTGGCAGCATCACACCATCACGGCATGGGGATACCACCATGATGTACTCGTGCCCCCAGTGAGCGGGCGGCCGGAAACTGGGATTGGGCGATTGGTGGTGCTGTTAATGTGTCTGCAAGGGACACACTGGGATACAGTGCTTCGGGTGCTACCCCTGAGCCGCACGCAGCCTACCGTACCTCCCCACCCCCCCACTTTCACAGCATGTTGATGCACTATCCATGGAAGGCTGCGATCTCCCGCCCTGCACTGCAGCCTGCCCTCTGGCTCCTGGCTCTGCGGCATCGTGATACACTGCAGCAATACACTGCGGCGACCCCAGGCCGTCATCCAGGCAGGCTCCCCCAGCTCCCCTGTGCCCCACGGTGTTACCAGGTTTACACGGAGAATGGTAACACGAACAAAGACGTCATGCGCCACTTTGCTAACAGCCTGGTCTAACCTCGCAGCTACCTGAGCATCAGCACCCGGTGTGCCAGCCTCCACGGCCTGTGCCTAGTGCTGAGCCTCGGCCTGCAGCTTTCATCCGCATGCTGCCACCTCACACATGCCCCCCAGCGTGATTACAAGTCAATATGTAGCACGTAATAGATCCTGGCGGGCCCATAGCACCTACCGCCACCATGAGCGCTCCAAGGGACACCACCAGCCCCTTGTTGGACACCACCTTGCCAGGCAACATGAGGTTGGGGAGCAGCTGCCCTCTGCGGCGGAGGCCATGGGCCGCATCATCCCTCGCCTGGGCTGGCGGGTGGGGGATAGCGGTCACGTGATCCCCCTGCGCAAGCTGACCGTGCGCATAGCAACACAACTGCAACGGCGGACGGCGTCGTGCCGCAGTGCAAGATTGGCGCTTATTACGGGGCATGTGCGAGAGGCATGGGAATGGCCGGCGGCGGCAGGTAGGAGAAAGCCCAACTGGAGGATCAGGTGCAGGGCTTCTTCGTTGGGCAGCAGCGGGGGTGCGGGCGTGTTAGGTGGGAGCCGGCGTACGTACAAGGAGACCTTGTGGCCCTTGGCGCTGGACGCTGTGCCACTGGCCGGCAACACGGACATGCGTGCACAGCAACCCCCATCCGGAAGCGTGCGGGTGTAAGGGCTACGGTGGGGCCGGAGGGCCCACTGCTAGCTTCCCCCGAGCGCACAACTTCTGCGAGTGCCCAGTGGCGCGCGCAGTGGTCCGTCAGACTCATGGGTACCTGGCGGGCCCACTGTACCGCGCCCACACCTGGCTAGGCGATCCGCCCGAGGACTGCTTGCAAGGCCCGTGGGATGTCGTGGCCATGGCGGCGCTTACAGCGATGGAAAAGGGCCGGTCAAACTGCGTGCAGCTCAGAAGCTGAGGAGGGGGGCTGCGGCCGCTGATGGGCAGGCGAGGGCCGTGCTGCATCAAAGTGGTGGCGGCCACCTTCTGTGAGGCCCTGCAGTCTTTCGCCGCTCTGGGGTTCCAAACGCACGAACGGCAGGAGGTGGGTGCCGGCCACTCGATCTTGTCGGTGTGGACGGGCGGGTGGTCTTCTCGGAGCCGTTGGCGGTGGGGCAGGAGCTGCTGGTCGCGGGGGCCGCGGCAAGCGGCGCGGACGGGCCAGATGCCATGGAGCTAGAGGCCATGTTTCTCATGGCGGTAGCTGTGCAGGGCTGAAAGCCAAGCAGCACGCTCTGGGCACAAGCTGGGAAGCGGGCCAAGTGGCTCAAGGAGGGGAGCGGAGCGGGAGGGATGACGAACCGCAAGGGGCTAGGGGCGCCTGGGAGGGTTTTGCCTGCTCTAAGCTGGGATGTGCGGGCTGGAGTGCGGGGCCGGCTCGGGGAGGAGTAGGTAGGTGCGGGGGTATCATGCATGAGGGTGGCGCTGAACCCCTGGCTGGTCGTGCGGCCAGCAGAGGAGCTGTGTGGGCGCCCTCCCCAGGTACTAGCCAGCGTTTGCTGGCATATACCGGTACATACCAGATTACACCAGGGTTCCCTGGCCTTTGCTCGTGCCCTTGCACCAAGCTCAGCTGCTGGAAGTCAGTAGTCACAGGCTTGGACAGGCGGTGGTTTGTCTCCATGTACGGCGACTTCGACACTACACGGGTTCGTCCGCGCACAGGCCAAAGGCAAGAGCTATGACTTGTCTACCACAACGATTTTGAAGGTTATGATATGTTAGCAATGATACGATAGCACAAATGGGAGACTGGGCTGTGGCCAAGCCGGGCGGGCCTTGGTGCGATCCCTTTGAGCGGACCCGTTTTCTCCCTGAAAACAATGAAGTGTGGTGTCTTCAAACGGAGCGTGCTGGCCGCGGGGCAATCAAACCTGCCGGCGAGGTGAACATTTCTCGTGGGCATGCCAAGGTTGGACTTTCGAACGCAAGGCTGAACCAGTCCCCACGTAAATTACAGGGAAAGGATCCATATAAAGCATCGCTTGCGGAAGTTACCAGCAACTTTACTCGTGTCCATGAGGGGAGGATGGCCGCGGAGGTGAGCAGCCGGTAACTACACCGAAGCTTGTCAAAGGATACTAATAAATGATACATGCGCTGTGGCATGTTCCACGCGTTATGCTAGCCGGACTTCGGCGTGCAACGGGTCCATGGGCCAGTGTCGGTGGGCCCCTGCGCTGCCCCACTCGCAGTGCTCTTGTAGTGCCGCCTGTCGGTGCGCATACATCGGCCCAACGAGGGCTGAGGACGCACATGACGGTGTATGGCGTGTGGTGACCGGGGGCCTGAACTGGTTGCACCTGCTTGACACGTAGCGCAACCCACCTGCCTGCAGATTGTGGCCCAGGGCCGCAAGCTTCCGCCCCTGATCAACGACCGTTCCCTGTTCACGAGGGCCGCGCCCTTCGGAGACAAGGATGACCCCTTCTACCACTCGCCCTCGAACCGCATCGCCAACTATTATGCCCCCGAGGCGATGCGGGCAGCAGCAGTGCTCTTTGAGGAGTTCAAAAAGGTTGGTCCGCCTGCGTTAGCCTGTTCTTGTCACCCTCAGACCAATAGGACACGGGCATGCAACCCTTTCTGACACAGTACGCTAGGGAGCACTCCTCCAACTGCTCAATCCGACCCATGTCCCCACACACCAGGACCCCTCCGGCCTACGAGGGCAGAGCCGTGGCGGTCTGGAGGACGTGCGCTCCTCCTTTTCCACCAGCCGCGCTCTCAGCCCTCGGACCAAACTACCGCCCGTGCCTGGCACAGCAGGGGTGGCCTCCAGCAGCAACGGCGGCACTCTGGGGTTCGTGGACACCAGCAGCAACGGGCGGGCCAATGGGTCGGGGTCCCCCGGCCGCACCGCCAAGCGGCCGGCGGCCGACGGGCTGCTGCTGCGGCCTGGGGACGAGGACCTGTTCCTGGGGCCGCCGGGGTCGGGGGTGCGGAGGGCGGCCAAGGTGGCGCGCCTGGGGCTGGGGTCAGGTGAGCCGCGAGCTGCAGGACGGGGAGGGGGGGAGTGCTGCGCAAGGAGCCAGGCCCTACTGCGCTGTTCGGAATCTGGATAGGGCTAGTGCTCAGCATGGGGGTTGTGATATCGGGGAAGCCCAGGTCCTGCACGGTGGGGCACGTGGCAGCAGAACTGGTGTCACAAGACGACGCATCCACGAGGGAGTCACTGCAGTGCAACAGAGCCAGGCGCCTGTGTCGCGTGCAGTCCCTACCTGTTTTCGGGCCCTGCAGATCCCCACACACACTCATATCGTCCCGCCAACCCTGGGCCGGTTCTCCCCCGCAGGCCCCGGCGGCTCTCCCCCCCCCCCCCCCCCCCCCCCCCCCCCCCCCCCCCCCCCCCCCCCC
>VFQN01004412.1_pt1 | contig 18607 bp, 17 predicted proteins | sample 3512371 | NCBI WGS metagenome assembly VFQN01 (sample SAMN10412370, study PRJNA504923) | tailings metagenome | isolation source: Replicate 2 from Balatoc abandoned mine | place: Philippines: Itogon, Benguet | collected 2017-08-28 | reverse complement strand
GACTGCCTGTCCTGGATGGCGGCGCGCAAGATGATCGACCTGTCCAAGGTGCTGAAGGACCACGTCGCGGCAATTTCCTGCGGCATCCATGACGGCGTGCCGGTGCTCGACCTCGATTATCTGGAGGATTCCTCGGCCGGCACCGACGCCAATTTCGTCATGACCGGCAAGGGCGGCATCGTCGAGATCCAGGGCACGGCGGAGGGAATTCCCTTCACCGAGGAGGAATTCGCCGCGCTGATGGGGCTCGCCAAGAAGGGTATTGCCCGGCTGGTCGATCTGCAGAAGATGGCGGTGGCTTAGGGGCTAGAGATATTTGGTGTCGCGGATCACCCCCCTCTGGCCTGCCGGCCATCTCCCCCTCAAGGGGGGAGATCGGTTGTGCCGACGACCGTCGCCGATCTTCGACGTTGCAGGACGAGCGGTGTCGCTGAAACTGCCGATCTCCCCCCTTGTGGGGGAGATGGCCGGCAGGCCAGAGGGGGGTCTGTGATGCGCCCCTCCGCCGTCCTCGAATCCGCCCTCTACGTCGCCGACCTTGCCGCCGCCGAGCATTTCTACGGCGCGGTGCTCGGGTTGGAGCCGCTCGGCAGGGTCGAGGGCCGGCATGCCTTCTTCAGATGCGGCGGAAGCGTCGTGCTCCTGTTCAATGCCGAGGCGACACGGCATCCGCCGGCGCCCGATGCGCGCCTGCCGGTGCCGCCGCATGGGACCGTGGGCGAGGGACATCTCTGCTTCGCAGCGACCGAAGCGGGGATCGACCGCTGGAAGGCGCATCTGACCGACGCCGGCGTGGCCATCGAAGCCGAGTTCGAATGGCCGCAGGGCGGCCGCTCCATCTATTTCCGCGATCCGTCGGGCAATTCGCTCGAATTCGCCAATCCATCCATCTGGGGGCTCTGATGAGGGATCTCGGCAAGTGCATCGTCGTAGCCAGCCACAATGCCGGCAAGCTGGCGGAGTTCGCCGACCTTCTGGCGCCGTTCGGCCTGGAGGCGCGGTCTGCCAAGGAATACGGCCTGCCGGAGCCGGAGGAGACCGGGACGACCTTCGAAGAGAACGCCTACATCAAGGCGCATGCGGCAGCGTCCGCCACCGGCCTGCCGGCCATGTCGGACGATTCCGGCCTGGTGGTCGATGCGCTGGGCGGCGCGCCCGGCGTCTATACGGCGGACTGGGCGACGAAGCCGGACGGCACGCGCAACTTCATGATGGCGATGCAGAAGACCGAGGACGCGTTGCAGAAGGCGGGTGCGACCGCCCCTGCCCAGCGCACCGGCCGCTTCGTCGCGGTCATCTGCCTGTGCTTCCCCGACGGCGAGGCGGAGTATTTCCGCGGCGAGGCTGAGGGCACGCTGGTCTGGCCGCCGCGCGGAACCAGCGGCTTCGGCTACGATCCGGTCTTCCTGCCAGACGGCCATTCGCGTACCTTCGGCGAGATGACCGCCGAGGAAAAGCACGGCTGGAAGCCCGGCATGGAAACCGCCACCTCGCACCGGGCACGCGCCTTCAAGAAGTTCGCCGAGGCGCGACTGGGGTTGACGTGACTCCGATCTCCGACCCCGGCTTCGGCGTCTACCTGCACTGGCCGTTCTGCGCGGCGAAGTGCCCGTATTGCGACTTCAACAGCCATGTCCGCCACCAGCCGCCCGACCAGGCGCGTTTCGCGCAGGCCTTTCGGCGCGAGCTGGAGCATTTCCGCGCCCGAACCGGACCGCGCGAGGTAACCTCCATATTCGTCGGCGGCGGCACGCCCTCGCTGATGGAACCGGAGACCGTCGGCGCGCTGCTCGACGCGGTGGCTGGCCTGTGGACGGTGCCGGACGGCATCGAGGTGACGCTGGAGGCCAATCCCTCCTCGGTCGAGGCAGGGCGCTTCCGCGGCTACCGCGCCGCCGGCGTCAACCGCGTCTCGCTGGGGGTGCAGGCGCTCAACGATCCGGACCTGCGCTTCCTCGGCCGGCTGCACGACGTGGCGGAGGCCAAGCGTGCCATCGGGCTGGCGCGCGACATCTTTCCGCGGCTTTCCTTCGACCTGATCTATGCCCGTCCCGGCCAGTCGCTCGAAGCGTGGCAGCAGGAACTCGGCGAGGCGATCGACCTCGCGGCCGACCACCTGTCGCTCTACCAGCTGACCATCGAGGACGGCACGCGCTTCCACGCGCTTCACGCGGCCGGCAAGTTCGTCATGCCCGATCCGGACCTCTCGGCCGACCTCTACGCGCTCACCCAGTCAGTGACCGCCGCGCGCGGCCTTCCGGCCTATGAGATCTCTAACCATGCCAGGCCGGGCGCGGAAAGCCGCCACAACCTCGTCTACTGGCGCTACGGCGAATATGTCGGCGCCGGCCCCGGCGCGCATGGGCGCTTCGTCGAGAACGGACGACGCGTCGTCACCTTCACCGAGAAGATGCCGGAGACCTGGGCCAATCTGGTCGAGGCGAACGGCCATGGCGTGGTGGGCGGCGAGGTGCTCGACCGGGGCGAGGAGGCCGACGAGTTCCTGATGATGGGCCTGCGGCTCGCCGAGGGCATCGACCTCGCCCGCTACGAGGACATGGCCGACCAGCCGCTGTCCTCGAAGCGCATCGCCATCCTGCAGGACGAGGGGCTTGTCGAATCCGTGGGAAACTCCCGGCTGCGCGCCACGCCGACCGGCATGATCGTCCTCGACGCTCTCGTAGCCGATCTCGCGCGCACCGATTAGCGTTTTGCGATGCTGAATCTGTTTTCCGGGAGTTTTGAACCATGCCCGCCGCCTTCGCGGCGCTGACGGTCGGCCCTGGCACCCTGATCGCCGGCGGGGACGTCCTGGTCGCCATCCGCTGAGCGGGCACTCTGCGGTGCGTCCAACGTGTGGACGAGATACTCGATCTTCGCCGAAAAGCGTGCCGCTGCGCTCATTGGCGGGGCAGCCGCTCCCAGGGCTTCGGCAGGTTTACCGGCAGCGGGGTCGCGGGCTGGGTCGCGGCGTCCCTGGCGTCGGCGCGTCGCATGGCCGGAGGCCGCGGCGGCTTTTCCTTCCGGCGCTCGCGTCCGGCATAGTAGGGCTCGTAGCTGTCGTGTATGAGCAGGCCGTCCATCCTTCGCCTCCCTGATGTTCGACCCCTAAATCCGCCGAATCGTTTTTCGTTCCCGATCGTGGCACGGGCGTGGCGATGCTCTTCCCTTGACCGGGACGGGCATGCGACACACGGCGCATGAGCAGGCACGACACATCTGCGGAAACCTCGCCGCGCCGGACTTTCCTCGTCGGCGAGACGGAAATCGTCGCGCGCCCGCTGGAGCCGGCGCTCTATCTGGTCGCAACGCCGATCGGCAACCTCGGCGACATCACGCTGCGCGCGCTGGAGACACTCGCCGCAGCCGACGTGCTTGCCTGCGAGGACACGCGCGTCACACGCAACCTGCTCTCGCGCTACGGCATCCGCCAGCGGTCGGTCTCCTATCACGAGCACAATGCGACGGAGGCCGGGCCGGCCCTGATCGCGGCGCTGGCGGAAGGAAAGAGCGTCGCGCTCGTCTCCGACGCCGGCACGCCGCTGGTCTCCGATCCCGGCTACAGGCTGGTGGGCGAGGCGATCGGGGCGGGGCACCGCGTCGTGCCGATCCCCGGCGCGTCGGCGCCGCTCGCCGCGCTGACCGCCAGCGGCCTGCCGTCGGACGCGTTCCTGTTCGCCGGCTTCCTGCCGGTGAAGGACGGCCAGCGCCGCCAGCGGCTGGAGGCGCTTAAAGCGGTGCCGGCGACGCTGATCTTCTTCGAATCGCCGCGCCGCCTCGACGATACGCTGGCCGCCATGGCCGACGTGCTCGGCGACCGCCCGGCCGTGGTTGGGCGCGAGCTGACCAAGACTTTCGAGGAATTCCGCCGCGCCGGCCTCGCCGACCTCGCCGAGCACTATGCCTTGGTCGATGCACCGAAGGGCGAAGTGGTGATCTGTGTCGGCCCGCCGGCGGAGGAGGTAGCAGACGTCGAGGACGTCGACCGGCTTCTCCTCTCGCTGGCGTCGGAAATGCCGGCGTCGAAGGCCGCCGCCGAGGCAGCGCGTCTCACCAGGCAGCCGAAGCCCGGCCTCTACCGCCGGCTCCTCGAACTCAAGGGCGAGGGCGGTGGCGCCTGACGGCCGGCGGAAGCGCCTGCGCGCCTATCGCCTCGGCTTCCGCGGCGAATTCCTCGCCTCGCTGGCCTTGATGGCCAAGGGTTACCGCATCGTCGCGCGCCGCTACCGCACCAAGCTCGGCGAGATCGATCTGATCGCTCGGCGCGGCGACCTGATCGCCATCGTCGAGGTCAAGGCGCGGCCGACACTGGCGGAGGCGATGGACGCGATCGGCCGGGAGTCGGCCTGGCGCATCGAGGGCGCGGCCGACATGTGGCTGTCGCGCCAGCGAGATTTTCCGCGCCTGTCGGTGCGCTTCGACATGGTGGCGGTGCTACCGTGGCGCTGGCCGGTGCATGTCGAGAATGTTTTTTCCGGCAGGCAGTAATCGCACCTCATACTTCCCTTGCGGAACGCCACGTTCCTCTGCACTCTGAATGGTCTCAATAACCTTCGGAGTTATCGATATGTGTCACGCCTGCGTCATGGAGAACGTCAAGTCGAACATGCTGTCGCGCCGCGCGCTGTCGCGCCGCACGCTGTTCCGCGGCATCGCCGGGGCCGGCGCTGCCGCCGCCGTCGCGTCGGCTCCCGCGCCGCTGTTTGCCCAGTCCGCCGCGCCCGCCAAGGCGCATGACCTGACCCACGAGCTCTACGACAAGTTCCCGACCTTCTTCGGTGCCCAGCAGTTCTGGATGGACCAGAAGTTCAGCCACGCCAAGGACACGTTCAACCTGTTCGAGTGGCGCGTGAACGAGCACACCGGCACCCATATCGACGCGCCGCTGCATTTCACCGCCGACGGCAAGTCGGTGGCCGAACTGCCGGTGGAAGACCTCGTCGGGCCGCTCGTCGTCATCGACATCAAGGCCAAGGCGGCGGAGAACCCGGACGCCCAGGTGACGCCCGAGGATCTCAAGGCCTGGACCGACGCGAACGGACCCATCCCGGACGGCGCGGTGGTGGCGATGAACTCCGGCTGGTCGGCGCATGTCGCCACCGACAAGTTCCGCAACCTCGGCGCGGATGGCAAGACGATGCATTTCCCCGGCTTCCACGTCGACGCGATCAAGCAGCTGCTGGAGGGCTCGACCAAGGCGATCGCGGTCGACACGCTGTCGCTCGACTTCGGCCAGTCGCCCGACTTCATCGTCCACAACACCTGGCTGCCTGCCGGCCGCTACGGCATCGAGGGTGTCGCCAACCTCGACGCCCTGCCCGCCAAGGGCGCGACCATCGTCGTCGGCGCGCCGAAGGTGAAGGGCGGCACCGGCGGCCCGGCACGGGTGTTCGCGCTGGTGTGAGTGCCTATCGCGTCGCCAGCACCGCCAGTCGCGGATCGGCGTCGAAGAGTGCGATCGGGAACGACAGGCGCGCCTCGGGGCGGTCGCACAGCGCGATCGCCTCACGCGCCGAGAAGCCGATGCGCCATGTGGCGTATCGGGCGGGGGCCGATCCCGAGAAGACGAGGCAGGACAGGAGCGCCAGGTTCGCCCTGCCTTGCGGATCTCGGATAGACCTGTAGCGGATTGCGGTCACTCCGGCTGCGCGCGCGGCGTCCGCCAGATCGAGGCAGGCCGAATAGTCGGCCGGATGGGTCCAGAGCGCTGCATTAGAGGAGAAGGGCGCTGCCGTCAGGTCGATGGCTGCATCGACGCGGAAGGCCGTCTCGAACGCGGTAAATTCGAGCGGATTGCGCGGAAAGGGCGTCGTCGGGCTCTCGGCAAAGAAGAGCAGCCGGTAGAACACGGTTTCTGCCACCGCCGTCTCGGGCTGTTCGGCCGCGTAATAGACGCCTTGGGAATAGCCCTCGCGCCGGAACCTCGAACTTCCGGGATATCGCCCGTATCGGAACGGTGTCGACAGCAGATAGTGGAGCCCGGAACACTCGGGCGGGCCGGGCGGCTTCGTCCGCTCCAGTTCCTCTTCCAGCAGCGCCTGCTCTTCCAGCGTGTCGACCAGCTTCATCGTCGACGCGCGATGCTGCGCCTCGACGAGGCGCCAGCAATTGCCGCCGAGCGGCCTCGCCTCAGACCGGAGCGCGTCGGGCGTCCAGATAGGCGAGGACATGGGCGAGCCCGTCTATGCTCTTGATGCGCGACAGCGGCTGTCCGCCCAGCGCGAGGTTCTCGGCGCGCAGCCAGTGCCGCGACGCGGCATCGTCTCCACCCATGATGGCGTCCAGCGAGCGATAGAGCCTGATGAACAGCAGCGCGAGTTCATGCGGCTTGCCGGAGAGGCGGAAGCTGGCGTCGCCCCGCTTCATCCGCGACAGGCTTGCCTCTGACACGCCGATGATCGCGGCGAGATCCCGGCCTGAAACATCGAGCAGGTCGGCGGCACGGGTCACGGCCTTGGCTGCGACCATGGAAGCGTCCGGCGGATGGTCGAGTTTGAGCGCTATTGACATAGCCCGATCCTTTCTGACGAAAGGAAATATATCAAAGATTTCCAAAGAAATCAATTCGGCTGTTCAAGTTCGCACCGTCACCTTCATCGGCAGGCCGCCTTCGGGCTGTGTGGTCAGCTTCTGCACCGGCCATGGCTTGGTCTCCGCCACCGTGTCGAAGCGGAAGCGCGACAGGAGCACGGCGAGAGCGATGACGGCTTCCTGCATGGCGAAGCTGGCGCCGATGCAGATGCGAGGGCCGGCGCCGAAGGGGAGATACTGATAGCGGTCGATCGCGTCGCGCCGGCCGGGGTGGAAGCGCGACGGCATGAAGGCGTCGGGCTTGTCCCAGAGCTTGCGGTGCCGGTGCACCGTCCACGGCATGACGAGCACGGTCGCGCCCTTGCGCAGGATCAGGTCGCCATAGCGATCTTCTTCCACCGGCTCGCGGTTGATCGACGGCGCCGGCGGATAGAGCCGCATCGCCTCCTCGAAGGCGGCACGTGTCAGCGGCATGGCGTCGAGCCATTTGACCGGGTCGGGCTCGCGGGCGAGGACGGAGGCGATCTCTTCCTCGATCTTCTCGCGCTCCCACGGCGATTCCGCGAGGCAATAGATCGTCCAGCCGAGCGCGCGGGCGGTGGTCTCGTGGCCGGCGCCGATGAAGGTGATGATGTTGTCTTCCACCTCGCCGCGCGTCAGCCCGTCCGGCCCTTCGGCCCTCAGCAGCAGGGTCAGGAAGTCCTGCGGCGCGCTGCCGGGATCCTTCGCCAGGTGCTCCTCGCGCAGGGCGATCGTGTCGGCCACGATGCCGCGGAAATAGGCCATCGTCTTGCGCCCGCGGATGCGCGTGATGCGCGGCAGCCAGTCCGGCGCTCTGAGCAGGTCGAGCGGGTCGACGCGTCCCATCGTCTCGAACAGGCGGTCGATCTGGGCTTCGAACGTGCCGGGAGGCGCTGCGATCTCGCCGGAAAACAGCGTCTCGGCCAGGATGTCGTAGGTCAGCGTCGTCATGTCGCGCGCGAGGTCGACCGTCGTGCCCGACACATAGCGGTCGGCGAAGTCCTGGGTGCGCCTGAGCATCGGCTGCGCGAAACCGAAGATATGGCGCGGCGTGAACACCGGCGCCATCGCCTTGCGGGAGCGCTTCCATGTGTCGCCCTCGGCGGTCAGCAGCCCGTCGCGCAGGATCGGCCGCAGCACCTTCTGCCGCACCGTCGACATCCTGTAGTTCTTGACGTTGTCGACCAGGATATGCCGGATCAGCCCCGGGTCGTTGGCGACGACCAGTGGCCCGCCGAAGCCCGAGACCGAAATCCAAGGCTGGTTGTAGGACGGCTCGCCCCACAATTCGAGCGGATTGCGGTAGACGATCCGCATCATTTCCAGCGTCGAGGGCGGCGAGGTCCGCGGTTTCGGCGCGGGCGGCACGAAGGGGGCGGGCGTTGCGTCCATCGATCGGAAATCCGGTTCCTCCCCTACATAGGTGATGTGCGACATGCCGCCAACTTCACTCGACGCGTGATCGTGTGGCACATGGTCGTCACGCGACAGAAACCTTGAAAAAGTCGTCTCAATTGCGTTCTGGCGTGCGGTTCGGCTTGATAAAGGCGTGTGAGTGCAACTTTATCTGCCATCGGAAGTTTGAGTATCCCGGAGAAGGGAAAAAAAGGTTCGCAAGCGGAAGTCTGGAATGTCGTGCAGGATACTTGTGGTTGAAGACGAGATCTTCGTCGCTATCGAGATAGAACACGTGGTTTCTCAGATGGGCCATCGGCCGATCGGCATTGCGGCCGACAGCCGCAAGGCCGAGGAACTGGCAGGCGAAGCCGAAGTTGCGTTGGTCGATCTCAATCTGCGCGACGGGCCAACCGGTCCGGCGATCGGACGCATGCTTGCCGAGAGGCACGGGGTGACCGTGCTGTTCGTTACCGCGAACCCGGCGCAGCTCGGCGACGGAATTCCGGGGACGCTCGGTGTGATCCCAAAGCCCGTCAACGACGACGAGATGCGCCAGGCAGTGAGTTTTGCGATTGCGCACCGCCAGCGCCAGGAGGCAAGGCCGCCGGCGAGCATGAAGCTCTTTGATGCGCAGGCCGGCAGGCTCGCGGGCTGACCTTCGCTCCTTACGCGGAGCGGCGCAGCGACCGGGCTGGTATGGTGGCACGCACGCGCAGGCCGTCCTCTTCCCACACCCGCTCCAGTCGGCCCGACAGCTGACCTTCCACCGACAATGACATCAGGCGGGTGCCAAAGCCCTCCTGTTGAGGTGGTGTCGTCGCGGTCGATCCGATTTCCTTCCAGTCGATCAAAAGGTTGTCGGAATCGGTCTCGAGGTGGACGATGACCCGTCCGCTTTTCTGCGCGAGTGCGCCGTATTTTGCGGCGTTGGTGGCAAGCTCGTGCAGCAACAGCGAAATCGGAGTGGCGGAGCGCTCGTCGATATGCGCGTCGTCTCCGGAGATGGACAGCCGGTCATCTCCTTCGTCGCGATACGGCTTCAGCAATGTTGTGATGAGGCCCTTCACGGTCATCTCGATCCCGGCAGGCCGGGAGGCGATCGAATGAGGGCGCACGAAATCATGCGCCACGCCAAGCGCCGAGATGCGTGCCCGCAGTGTGCTCGCCAGCGGCGCCAGCTCTGGATAGGTGCGTGCCGAAAGCGCGACGATTCCGCTCAACACTGAGAAGATGTTCTTGATCCGGTGGCTGAGTTCCTGCGCCACGATCTCGCGCTCCTCAGCCGCGAGCTTGGTCTCATGGATGTCTGTGCAGGTGCCGAACCATCGGACTATCCGACCGTCGTTGTCGCGGATGGGCATCGCCCTGCCGAGCGTCCACCGGTATTCGCCGCTGTGGTGCCTCAGGCGATACTCGATCTGATACGGCTCGCCGGTCGCAAGCGAATGCCGCCATGCCGCCCAGGCGCGTTCCTGGTCGTCGGGGTGGAACATCCCGTTCCAGCCTTCGCCGTCCGTCGAGCCATCCGGCATGCCAGTGTATTCGTACCAGCGGGCATTGTAGTAGTCGTGGTATCCGTCTGGAAGCGTAGACCATACCATCTGCGGCATCGAGTCGGCGATTGCACGGAACTTCGCCTCGCTCTGGGCCAGTTGCTCGGCCACCATCTTCTGAGCGGTGATGTCGACCGCGACACCTGCAAGCCGCGTGGGTGTGCCGTCTGAATCGACGATCACTCGCCCTGTCGCGAGCACCCAGCGTTCCTCCTGGGATCCACCGGTCAGTCGATACTCCGCGCGAAGAGGGGCTCGTTCAGCGATCGAAGTGTTGATGGCTTCCGTCAGCAGCTGACGATCGCCGACATGAACGCTGTCAAGGTAGACTTCGATCGGGGCGCCACTTTGCGCAACCGTCGCATCAATTCCGAACATCGCGCCGAAACGCTCGTCGGCAGTGACGCGGTCGGCGATCAGGTCCCAATCGAACACCCCGACGATTCCCGATGCATCCAATGCCAGCGACAGACGCTCCTCGCTTCGTGCCAAGGCCTGCTCGGCAAGCACACGTTTGGTCGTCTCGCTGACAATGACCAGTTCTGCGATGGGTACGCCGCGTTCGTCGAGCACAGGGCTGTAGTTCAGGTCAAGCCATAGATCTTCGAAGACGCCTGTTCGATCCAGGGTCATTTTCTGATCGGCAAAGGAGACGGTCTCGCCGGAGAGAACCCGTTTCAGGATTTCAAGATTGAATTCGGCAATCTCCGGCCATGCGATTGCAACATCCTTGCCCAATATTTCCGGATGCCGCCGGCCTGCAAAAACGGCATAGCCGTCATTGTAGACCAGAACGCCGGTCTTACCCATCAGCATGACCATGGGAACCGGCGAGGACAGCATGATCCTGACTGCCGCGCGGAGACACTCAGGCCAGGCCCGTATCGGGCCTACAGCGGTTCCACCCCAGTCGAAGCTGTTGATCAGACCGAGCATCTCGCCGGAGCCGGCGCCCTTGGGGGAAGCACCGCCGGCGGCCGGGAATATGGTATTGGGCATCGGAGAGAGATCTCGGGAAAGAGCGGGCGGATTTGAATATCTATAGATGCAGTTTTGTCTTTGTCACGATGCCGGAGCGGAAGTTGCCGGCTATATAAACGCGGAGTGCGGCTCCCGGTTCCGTCCCGCCGGCCTGCCAAGGCCATCCTCGGGTGGGGAATTTAGCGGGGATAGCTCGGCATTCGGCGGCCATATCGGGGCCTGCAAACTTGGAAAGACCCCGTCAAGCGCCTATATCTAGGCAGGGTTTGACGCCTGATTCGGCGTGATCCGAGCGCCTGTCCGGCGCGCTGGAGAAAAAGCACTGCATGAGCGATAACACCGAGAATCCGGCTGCTGCCGCGCCCGGAAACGAACCGGCCGAGTACGGCGCCGATTCCATCAAGGTTCTCAAGGGGCTGGACGCCGTTCGCAAGCGTCCCGGTATGTATATCGGCGACACCGACGACGGCTCGGGCCTGCACCACATGGTCTATGAAGTCGTCGACAACGCGATCGACGAGGCGCTGGCCGGCCATGCCGACCTGGTGACCGTGACGCTCAATCCGGACGGTTCCTGCACCGTCACCGACAACGGCCGCGGCATCCCTACCGACATCCATTCTTCCGAAGGCGTGTCGGCGGCGGAAGTCATTATGACGCAGCTCCACGCCGGCGGAAAATTCGACCAGAATTCCTACAAGGTTTCGGGCGGCCTGCACGGCGTCGGCGTGTCCGTCGTCAACGCGCTCTCGATCTGGCTGAAGCTCAAGATCCGCCGCGACGGCAAGGTTCACGAGATGAGCTTCACCCACGGCAACGCCGACGGTCCGCTGGCCGTGACGGGCAGCTATGAGGCGCACAAGGTCTCCGGCACGAACGAGGGCCGCAGCGGCACCGAAGTGACGTTTATGCCGTCGAGCGAGACCTTCACCATGGTCGAGTTCGATTACAACACGCTGGAACACCGGCTGCGCGAGCTCGCCTTCCTCAATTCGGGCGTGCGCATCGTGCTGACCGACGCGCGCCATGCCGACGTGAAGGTGCAGGAACTGCACTACGACGGCGGGCTCGAGGAGTTCGTGAAATATCTCGACCGGGCCAAGAAGCCGCTGATCGGCGCGCCGATCGCCATCCGCGCCGAGCGCGACGGCATCACGGTCGAGGTCGCAATGTGGTGGAACGACTCTTACCACGAGAACGTGCTCGCCTTCACCAACAACATCCCGCAGCGCGACGGCGGCACCCATCTCGCCGGCTTCCGAGGCGCCCTGACGCGCCAGGTGACCGGCTATGCCGATACGTCCGGCATCTCCAAGAAGGAGAAGGTCTCACTCACCGGCGACGACTGCCGCGAGGGCCTGACGGCCGTGTTGTCGGTCAAGGTGCCCGATCCAAAGTTCTCCTCGCAGACCAAGGACAAGCTGGTCTCCTCCGAGGTGCGCCCGGTGGTCGAGGGCCTCGTCAACGAGGCGCTCGGCACCTGGTTCGAGGAGCATCCCGCCGAGGCCAAGGTGCTGGTGGCGAAAGTGGTCGAGGCCGCCGCCGCCCGCGAGGCGGCGCGCAAGGCGCGCGAACTCACCCGCCGCAAGGGCGTGCTCGACATCACCTCGCTGCCCGGCAAGCTCGCCGACTGCCAGGAACGCGATCCGGCCAAGTCCGAGATCTTCATCGTGGAGGGTGACTCGGCAGGCGGCTCCGCCAAGGGCGGGCGCTCGCGTCAGAACCAGGCGATCCTGCCGCTGCGCGGCAAGATCCTCAACGTCGAACGCGCCCGCTTCGACCGCATGCTGTCGTCGGACATGATCGGCACGCTGATCACCGCGCTCGGCACCGGCATCGGCAAGGACGAGTTCAACGCCGACAAGCTGCGCTACCACAAGATCATCATCATGACGGACGCCGACGTCGACGGCGCCCACATCCGCACGCTGCTCTTGACCTTCTTCTTCCGCCAGATGCCGGAACTGATCGAGCGCGGCCATCTCTACATCGCCCAGCCGCCGCTCTACAAAGTCTCGCGCGGCAAGAGCTCGCAATACCTCAAGGACGAGACCGCCTATGAGGAGTTCCTGATCGAGTCCGGCCTGGACGAGGCCACGCTGACCGTGGCGGGAGGCGAGGTGCGGGCCGGGCAGGACCTGCGCGCCGCGATCGGCGATGCGCTCGCCGTGCGCGGCCTGATCAACGGCCTGCATACCCGCTACAACCGAGCCGTGGTCGAGCAGGCTGCGATCGCCGGCGGGCTGAACCCCGAGATCGCGAGCGATCCGGTCCGTGCGATCGAGATGGCGGCGAAGATCGCCGCGCGTCTCGACCTGATCGCCGAGGAAACCGAGCGCGGCTGGGAAGGCCGCACCAGCACGTCCAACGAAGGTGCCGGCGGCTTCATCTTCGAGCGCATGGTGCGCGGCGTGCGCGAATATGCGCATCTCGACATGGGGCTTCTCAACTCCGCCGATGCCCGCGCGCTCGACCGCTACGCGCAGCGTCTCGGCGAGATCTATGGCAGCCCGCCGGTCTTGCGCCGCAAGGACGTCAACGAGACGATCACCGGGCCGATAGCGCTGCTGGACGCTGTGTTCGCGGCGGGCCGCAAGGGCCTCACCATGCAGCGCTACAAGGGCTTGGGCGAGATGAACGCCGAGCAGCTCTGGGAGACGACGCTCGACCCGAACGTCCGCTCGCTGCTGCAGGTGAAGGTGACGGAAGCCAACGACGCCGACTCGCTCTTCGCCCGCCTGATGGGCGACGACGTCGAGCCACGCCGGGAGTTCATCCAGGACAACGCGCTGAGCGTCGCCAACCTGGACGTGTAGAGGCAGGCGCAGAACGCCTGGAGCCGGCGAGAATAATCTTCGGGATGCAGTCGCCCCCGGCTTCCCGGCGCTCGCGCGGCATGCAAATGTCCTTGCCGCGCGGCAGGGGTGCCGCGTTTTTTCGGGGATATTTCCATGAACAGCCTTATCGCGCGCAGCCTGGCGGCTGCCGCTTTCGCCGCGACAGCCTTGCTTGCGGCGTCGTCCTTCTCACTGGCGAGCGACGTGACCTTCGCTATCAAGAACTCCCATCCCAACGCGCTCGAGGTCGAGCTCTACAGCCAGGATCGCGACCACGTCTGGCCCGGCAACAACCAGGTCTACTATCTCGACGACGGCGAGACGAAGACGATGCCGCTTTCCTGCGAGGAGGGCGAGACGATCTGCTACGGCGCCTGGATCTCGGGGGACAAGGGCACCTATTGGGGCGTGGGCCCGGACAATGCCGAGAATTGCGACGACTGCTGCTACACCTGCACAGGCGGCGAGACCGAGGAAATCGATCTGGTCCCGTAGGCCGAGCTATCGTGGCTTCGCGAGATGAAGTAAGGGGCGCGGAGACATCCGCGCCCCTTTCAGTATGCGAGCCTCGATGACGACCGACCGAAACGCCGTGCCGATCTTTCTCGGCATCGACACCGGCGGCACCTATACCGACGCCGTGCTGTGGGCGGAGGATCGCGGCGTCGTTGCCAAGGCGAAGTCGCTGACCACAAGGCACGATCTCGCCGAGGGCATATCCGGCGCGGTGGATGCTGTCCTCGAAAAAGCTGCGATCGCGCCGTCCTCGATCAAGCTCGTCTCGATGTCGACCACGCTGGCGACGAACGCGCTGGTGGAGGGGCAGGGCGGACGCGTCGCGCTGGTGATGGTCGGTTTCTCGCCGGCGGACCTGGAGCGCGACGGGCTCAAGGCAGCACTCGGCTCGGACCCGGTCATCTTCTGCCCCGGCGGCCACGACGTCCACGGTAACGCCCAGCCGCTCGACCTGTCCGCGCTGGAGGAAGCGCTTCCGGCGCTCGGCGGTTCCGTCTCGGGCTTCGCGGTCTGCGCCTACTTCGCCACGCGCAATCCCGCGCACGAGAACGCCGCGCGGGACATGATCCGCAAGGCTACCGGCCTCCCGGTCACCGCGAGCCACGAATTGACCTCGAAGCTCGGCGGCCCGCGCCGGGCGCTCACCACCCTGCTCAACGCCCGGCTGATCTCGATGATCGACCGGCTGGTGGCGGCGACCGAGGGCTTCCTGTCGAAGCGCGGCATCGAAGCGCCGCTGATGGTGGTGCGCGGCGACGGCGCGCTGGTGTCCGCCGCCTTTGCCCGCGCCAGGCCGATCGAGACCATCCTGTCCGGCCCCGCCGCCAGCCTCGTCGGCGCGCGCCACATGACCGGGCTCGACGACGCCATGGTGTCCGACATCGGCGGCACCACCACGGACGTTGCGGTGCTCGACAAGGGGCGGCCGCGCCTCGACCCGGAAGGCGCCACAGTCGGCGGCTACCGCACGATGGTCGAGGCGGTGGCCATGCGCACCTTCGGCCTCGGCGGCGATTCGGAGGTCTCGCTGGAGGACGGCGGGCTTACGCCACGCATCCAGCTCGGCCCGCGGCGGCTGGTGCCGCTGGCGCTGGCGGGCGTGAGGCACGAGGCGGTTGTGAGGGAGCATCTCGAACGCCAGCTCCGCGCGCCCAATCCCGGCCGGATGGACGGCCGCTTCGCCTTCCGCACCGGCGTGCCGGAGCGGCTGGCGGCGGGGCTGACCGCGCCCGAGCAGAAGCTCTACGACGCGTTGACCGACGTGCCGCAGCCGCTCGACCGGGTGCTGGCGTCCACCGCACAGGCGGCAACGCTCAACCGGCTTGTCGCGCGCGGCCTCGTGCATGTCTCAGGCTTCACGCCGTCGGATGCGGCCCACGCACTCGGCCTTCAGCACAACTGGAACGCGGCGACGGGCCGGATGGCGGCCGATCTGTTCGCCCGCCGCCGCGACGGCCGCGGCCAGCCGATCGCGGCGACGCCCGAGGAGATTTCGCGCCGCGTTCTGGACGCGCTGACGCGCCGCTCGGCCGAGGTGATCCTGGAGACGGCCTTTGCCGAGGACGGGCTGGATGGTGCCGCCACCGTAGCGCATGCGCTGGTGCAGCGCGCCGTCGATGGCGACCACGGCATTGCGCGGCTCGCCGTCTCGCTCGACCGGCCGGTGATCGGCCTCGGCGCCTCCGCGCTGCTGCATTACGCCGGCCTGCCGTCGCTGGTCGGCAACGATTGCGTCGTGCCGGAGGACACCGACGTCGCCAATGCGCTCGGCGCCGTGGTCGGTCAGGTGCGCGTCTCGGTCGAGGCGCGCGTCAGCCAGCCGAAGGAAGGCCTCTTCCGGGTCGCCGCCGGCGACACGATCCGCGACTTCCCGAGCGAGGCGGCCGCCATGGAGCTGGCGGAAACCGAGATACGCGCCGCGGCGGCGGAGCGCGCACGGGAGGCGGGCGCGGCCGACGCCAATGTCGATCTCCTGCGGGACATCCGCACCGCCACTGTCGAAGGCCAGCGCACCTTCATCGAGGCGATCCTGACCGCGACCGCCGCGGGCAGGCCCCGGATCGCGGAGTGACCACCTCACGCGGACATGCTAGACTGCTCGGCATATCATGGAGATTTGCCATGGCCGCCACCGTAAGGCGCAGCTTTGAGCTGTCGAACGACCAGGCCGACCTTATCGACCGCAAGGTGTCGCAGGGCGAATTTGCTTCCGCGGATGAAGTCGTTCAGGCCGGACTGGACGCGCTTGCCGAGCATGACGCCACCGTGGAACGCTGGCTTCGTGAAGAGGTCGTTCCGGTGGTCGAGGAGATGAAGGCGCATCCGGAAAGAGGGATGCCGGCGAAGCAGGTCTTCGACGAGATAAGAGCCTTCGCGAAATCGCGGATGGAACGCGATTCCGATGCCGCATGAGGTCGTGATCTCTCCTGAAGCGAGGAGAGATTTGCTGGACCTCTATCTTTATATCGCAGAGCGGAGCAGCGATCGGATCGCACTTGCCTACGCCGAGCGGGTGGAGGCGTTTTGTCTGCGTCTCGCCGTGTTCCCTGAACGCGGCCACAGGCGCGACGATCTTTCGGCGGGACTTCGGTCGTCGGGTTCGAGCGCCGGGTTGCTGTTGCTTTCCACCTCGAACGGCGCGTGTGGTCATCGACCGCCTCTTCTACGGCGGTGCGATCTTGCGGGCCTGTTCGATGGTCGTTGACTGCATCTTTTATCTTCCTGCGAAACTCATTGTCTTTCGGACAACTTGACGCCTCTCCCGCCCGCGTGTTGAAGCGGGCGCGACGAAAACGGGAGAACGTGCATGACCGACCGCATCGACATCGACGGATTGAAGATCGCGCGTGAGCTGCATGACTTCGTAGCCAACGAGGCGCTGCCCGGCACCGGTATCGATGCGGCGAAATTCTGGGCCGACTTTTCAGCCATCGTTCACGACCTCGCACCGAAGAACCGGGCGCTGCTTGCCCGCCGCGACGAGCTGCAGGCGAAGATCGACGCCTGGCATCGCGACAACGGCGCGCCGACCGATCTCGCCGCCTACAAGGCCTTCCTGTCCGAGATCGGCTATCTGCTGCCCGAAGGCGCGGATTTCTCGGTCGCCACGGCGAATGTCGATCCCGAGATCGCGACCATCGCCGGCCCGCAGCTCGTCGTGCCGGTCATGAACGCGCGCTATGCGCTGAACGCCGCCAACGCCCGCTGGGGTTCGCTCTACGACGCGCTCTATGGCACCGACGCGATCCCCGAGACGGACGGCGCCGAGAAGGGCAAGGGCTACAATCCGGTGCGCGGCGCGAAGGTGATCGCCTGGGCGCGGAACTTCCTCGACGAGAGCGCCCCGCTCGACGGCGCCTCGTGGACGGACGTCAAGGCCTTCGACGTCGCCATGGGCAGGCTGGCCGTCACCCTGACCGACGGTTCGATGACCGGCCTCAAGGACGGCTCGCAGTTCGCGGGTTATCTCGGCTCGCCGGACGCGCCCGCGCAATTTCTCCTGCGCCGCCACGGCCTGCTGGTCGAGATACTTATCGACGCCACGTCCCCCATCGGCAAAGACGATCCGGCCAACATTTCCGACGTCTGGCTGGAATCCGCCATCACCACGATCATGGATTGCGAGGACTCGGTCGCCGCGGTCGATGCCGAGGACAAGGTCGTCGTCTACCGCAACTGGCTGGGCCTGATGAAGGGCGACCTCACCGAAGAGGTGGCCAAGGGCGGCAAGACCTTTACGCGAAAGCTCAATCCCGACCTCGACTATACCGCACCGGACGGATCGACCTTCGAGGTCAAGTGCCGCTCGCTGATGCTGGTGCGCAATGTCGGGCATCTGATGACCAATCCGGCTATCCTGCTGAAGGACGGGTCGGAAGTGCCGGAGGGCATCATGGATGCCTTCATCACGGCCGCCATCGCGCTGCACGACGTCGGTCCCAACGGGCGTCGCAAGAATTCGCGCGCGGGCTCGATGTATGTCGTGAAGCCCAAGATGCACGGCCCCGACGAGGTCGCCTTCGCCTCTGAGATCTTCGCCCGCGTCGAGGATGCGCTCGGCATGGCGCGCAATACGATCAAGATGGGCATCATGGATGAGGAGCGCCGCACCACGGTGAACCTCAAGGAGGCGATCCGCGCCGCGAAGGAGCGCGTGGTGTTCATCAACACCGGCTTCCTCGACCGCACCGGCGACGAGATGCACACCTCGATGGAAGCCGGCCCGATGATCCGCAAGGGCGACATGAAGCAGGCGGGCTGGATCCAGGCCTACGAGAACTGGAACGTCGATATCGGCCTCGCCTGCGGCCTGCAGGGGCGCGCCCAGATCGGCAAGGGCATGTGGGCCATGCCCGACCTGATGGCGGCGATGCTGGAGCAGAAGATCGCGCATCCGAAAGCCGGCGCCAACACCGCCTGGGTTCCCTCGCCGACCGCTGCGACGCTGCACGCGACGCATTACCACAAGGTCGCCGTCAAGGCGGTCCAGGACCAGCTGAAGAGCCGCCCCCGCGCGAAGCTCGACGACATTCTCTCGGTCCCCGTCGCCGTGCGGCCGAACTGGACGCCGGAGGAAATCCAGCGCGAGCTCGACAACAATGCGCAAGGCATCCTCGGCTATGTCGTGCGCTGGGTCGACCAGGGCGTCGGCTGCTCCAAGGTGCCCGACATCAACGATGTCGGCCTGATGGAGGACCGCGCGACGCTGCGCATCTCCTCGCAGCACATCGCCAACTGGCTGCACCACAAGGTCTGCACCGAGGACCAGGT